>Ga0070734_10000063_pt1 | contig 300873 bp, 258 predicted proteins | sample Coa_R1_8_FD_66444 | JGI IMG/M metagenome (GOLD analysis project Ga0070734, IMG submission 66444) | Surface soil microbial communities from Centralia Pennsylvania, which are recovering from an underground coalmine fire - Coalmine... | ecosystem: Environmental > Terrestrial > Soil >...
TTCAGCCGATCCATGGCCTGATCGGCATTGGCCTTCACGGCGTCCTGCACTTGAACCTGCAAGACCAGGCGCGTGCCACCTCTCAAATCGAGGCCCAACCGGATGTTGTTATCCCAGTTCTTCTTGATGTCGGCTACGGACTTGGGAAACCCGACGATGCCGATGACGCAAGCCAGAATGACGGCAACGATGACGATGCTTCGCGCTCTAATGTTTTTGCCCATGGGATTTTGACACTTCCAATAGAATACTACGCCTGCTTCTTCGCTTCACCCGAGACCAGGGCGGAAACCGCGCTTCGCGCGACCTGAAGCTTTACATTATCAGGTTTCACGCGCAACACGAGGGTGTCATCGCCGTCGATAGCGACGATGGTCCCCACGATCCCTCCACTGGTTTGAACCACCTGGCCGTTCTGCAAACTCGCCAGCATCTTCTGCTGTTGCTTGCGCTGGCGCTGCATGGGCATGAAGAGCAGGAAATAGAAGATTCCAAAAATGAGCAGGATCGGAATAAACGTCCCGAACGATCCCAGAGGGGAGCTCGGGGTTGGGGCGGATTGCAGCAACAAACTCAGAAACACGTTACGACCAAAAGGGGATCACTCGCCGTCATCTGCGGAGGCCAGGCGGGCAGTCCTCAGGTAATCTGGTAAGGAATCCGATAATATAGCCTGCCTGATCTCGCTCATGATGTCAAGGTACCGGCGGATGTTGTGCCGGGTTGCCAATACGGCATATAAAATCTCCCCGGATTGGAACAGATGGCGCAGGTAAGCTCGGGAGTAACTTCTACAAGTATAGCACCCGCAATTTTCATCCACGGGCCGCGGATCGTCCTTGTAGCGGGCGTGCTTAATAATGATTCGGCCCGCGGATGTGAACAGGTACCCATTACGCGCATTCCGGGAGGGCAAGACGCAATCCATCATGTCGATTCCCCGGGCCACGTACTCCGGCAGCTCCGCGGGCATCCCTACCCCCATGGCATAGCGCGGCCGGTCCCGAGGCAAAATCGCCTCCGTGGCTTCCACCATTTCCAGGCTCAGGTGTCGCGGCTCTCCGACGGATAGGCCGCCGATCGCATATCCATTCGTATCGAGATCGAGCAGCATTTCGGCGCAAATTTTGCGGAGATCCGGAAACATGGAGCCTTGAACGATCGGAAAAAGGGCCTGCGGAGCCGGCGTTTCCGCCAATCGCCGCCGGTAATGCGCGCTCGCTTGCCGCGCCCAACGCACCGTCCGCTGCATGCTTTCGCGTGCGTACTCATGGCTCACCGGATACTCGGGGCATTCATCCAGCACCATTAATATGTCACTGCCCAGAGCAAGCTGAACGTCCACGGTCGATTCCGGCGTAAAGGTGTGGAGATCGCCGTCGAGGTGCGATCGAAAAGTGACGCCCTCCTCGCTGATCTTGCGCAATCCGCTCAGGCTGAATACTTGAAAACCGCCCGAATCCGTGAGAATCGCATTGGGCCACGACATGAACCGGTGAAGGCCGCCCACGCTACGGATCAACTCGTGCCCTGGACGAAGGAATAAATGGTAGGTATTTGCCAGGAGAATTTGGACGCCCAGTTCTTCGGCGAGATCGCGCTGCGTGAGCCCTTTGACCGTGGCCTGCGTTCCGACCGGCATGAATACCGGTGTTTCGATGGTGCCGTGCGCGGTGTGAAGCAGGCCCGCACGTGCGCGCGTGTGCGCACATTGGGCAACAATTTCGAAACGGATGGGGGCGTCGATGTTTCTAGGGTACACTGGCACGCCTGAGGGACATGCGGCGCAGCCAAGTCGCGCGCCCGGGGACGCGGCTGGCGCGGCGTGTCCCCCTTGCGCAGACGACAAGGTCCCACCTTCGCGGCCGCGGTGCGGGAACTCACGGGCGCCTTTTCACCGTGGCATCTCAGTTGCACGCCTCCCGCCCGGGAGTGAAAAACTACATGAAAACCGTATGCGTGTTTTTCGCGGCAGTGAGCGCGCTACTGGCCCAAATTCCCAACCCTACGCAGAAGCAGCCACAGCCTCAGCAGGCGCTCACGTCCAATGAAACCGGGCAGCCGACGCCCATTTTTCGCGTCACGGTGGTGTCGCGCACTACCAAAGCCATCAACTACCACCACCGCACCGGGACCACGCACATCGATTTTCGCGGCACCGAACTGATGCCCGCCGCCCGCGGCAATGCCGCCGTGGATAGCCGCCTGGGCTCGACCAAGATCGAGACTCATCTGGACCGCATGACGCCGGCCGCACAATACGGTCCGGAATACATGACCTATGTCCTGTGGGCCGTCACTCCGGAAGGCCGCGCGACGAACTTGGGCGAAGTGGTTCTGGAAGGCGACCACGCCAACTTACTCTCGACCACCGATCTGCAGAGTTTCGGATTGATTGTCACGGCCGAGCCGTATTTCGCTGTGACCCAGCCGAGCGATGTGGTCGTGGCCGAGAACTTTGTGCGCAACGACACGACTGGCACAATCGAACAAGTGGACGCCAAATACGAGTTGCTCCAGCGCGGCCAGTACGTGCTGAATCGCTCCGCGTTCAAGCCGATCAAAATCGATCCCAAGGGACCGCTGCAACTCGCTGAGGCTGAGAATGCGGTGCAGATCGCGCGTATTGCGGGAGCGGACAAATATGCGGGCGATACTCTGCAAAAAGCTCTCGTCGATCTGCAGAATGCCGAAGATTTTCTGAACAAGAGCCGCGACCGCAAGCGCTCCGAGACCAACGCGCGGGAAGCCGCGCAGATGGCGGAGGATGCCCGGATCATTACGATCCGCAAGATTCGCGATGAAGAACTCGCCAAGGAACGAGCCGACGCGGCTCAGCGCGAGGCTGACGCCAAAGCCCGCGAGGCGGATGCCAAGGCCAAGGCGGATCAGGCTGCGGAGCAGGCTCGCCTCGAACAGCAGCGGCGCGCTCAGGCGGAAAGCGAGCGTCAGGCAGCCGAATTAGCGAAGAAGGAAGCGGAAGAGGCGGCCAACCGCGCTGCGCAGGAGCGCGCCGCGGCCGAAGCCGCACAAAAGGCTTTACAGGCCCAAACCGAGCAGGCGCGCTTGACTGCGGCGGAGGCCGAGCGGGCGCGGCTCGAAGCCGAGCAACAGCGGCAGCAGGCTGAGAACGAAAAGACTGCCCTGCGCGAACGCTTACGCAAACAGCTCGCCCTCATTCTGGAGACGCAGGAGACTGCCCGCGGCCTGATCGTCAATATTTCCGACGTTCTGTTCGACTTCAACAAGTACACCCTCAAGCCCGGCGCCCGCGAAACCATGGCCAAAGTTGCCGGCATTCTGCTGGCATATCCGGGACTGAAAATTCAACTGGAGGGACACACGGACAGCATCGGCAGCGACGAGTACAACCAGAAGCTCTCCGAACAGCGCGCCAACTCCGTACGCGATTACCTCACACAGCAGGGCGTGCCGGCAGCTAACGTGACGGCCATTGGCTTGGGCAAAGCCAACCCGGTCGCATCGAACGATACCGACGCCGGAAGGCAACGGAACCGGCGCGTGGAAATGGTGGTCTCCGGCGCGCCGATCGGCATCGACGAGACCACGCCGGAAGCGGCGAAATAGAGTAATCTGGACATGCGGCGGAAGCCGCGTCTTCCTGCGCACCAATGACGCGGCTATCGCCGCATGTCCGCTAAAACACTTTGATCCGCAGAAACTTTTGGGGGTCACGGCGGAACTCACCCACTGTATCGCCGATCTGCTTCACCGCACCGGCCAGATTGTCATAGAGTTCGGAAGTCACCAGCAGGGGGTTGCTGTTGAAGTCATCGACCTGCCGGACGATTTGGCCCAGCGCCTGGTTCCAGCTATTGTAGGATTCGTCGGATTGCAGGAACGCATCCGAGCGGACGCTTTCGATCGATTTCTGCAGATCCGCGAGTTGCTGGCGGAGGTTTAAGTATTGTCCGTCCTCCCGAAGCAACTGGCCGAACGTCCCTTGTCCCGCTTGAATCCGCGCCAGCGTACGATCGAGTTCTACTGCCGGCGCGTTGAGATGCTGATATAGCTCGTCGGTGTACGCCAGCCTGCCGACAATACTGGTGGAGCCCGCGGCGTTTCTTACGACGTGCTCCATGCCGGCGACCCAAGCCCGAAACCGGTTATACAGGTCGTCGTTTTGGAGGGCCTGGCCCAGTAAAGTCTTACCCTGTTCAATATCGCTTAGAGTCGCATCGATCAGTCGCAAACGCTTTTCGAACTCTTCCATGTCGATCGTCTTCAGCAATTCCGGTTGCGGATGAAAAGGTAGGGTGGCATTCGGCGGAATCGGGGAAGTGCTCCTGCCGCGTGTAATATCAACCGATTTGTCGCCCACCGGGTTATCGTTGTTAATTTCCGCGTAAGAATCCTGCGGAATGTCCTGCAAGGCCTTGCGATCCAGGCGCAACATCACCCTTATGATTTGGTTCGGCTCATTGGACCCGGAGAATGCCACCGCTCCAACCTTGCCCACGTCGATGCCGTTCACGCGGACAATGGTCTCCGAGCCCAGGCCGGTGGCGTCCGGAATGTACAGGTAGAGCGCGGTCTGTTCCCGGAGCAAGGTGCCTCCGGTGAGCAGGTACACCAGGACGGAGAGAATGGATAAAGCGGCAATGGCTACCACGAGGGCGCGAAATTTCGCCCAACTCACCCGCTTGGCGGACGGCATTCAATCGGATTGTACCGCGCGCATTTGAACCTGCTAATGTGTTGAGATTGGAGCTGGGTTGAAGATCCGTTCGCGCAGGTTTAAGGGCCGTTGCAGCAAGCACAAACGATACAATCCCGCGGTAGACGGAGTGGGTGGAATCAAGGGTGGTTGTCCCCGCTGCGGCCTGTTATTAGAGATTTGGGACGCCTCGCTCCGGCTCAATCAGCTCATTCGCAAATTCGATCCCAATCATGATGATATCCAGCCGCGGGTAAAAACCGCGGCTGTTGCGCCCGATCCCCGCCAGCTGAGCCTAATCGATTAGGGGCTCGTGAGCGGTTACTGCCGCGGCCACAGACCACTCGCTTGCACTCATGGCTTGGATCCGGGCCGCGACTGTGATGGAGCGATCTTAAGCAGTCACACAATTTCTAATCCGGCGCAGTATTGACCGCCTGCCCAGCGTTGTGTATACTGTACTAGTAAAGTAGCACATAGCCCATGGCCGTTTTCCGGCTGAATGCATCCTCGGGAGTTCCCATCTACCTCCAGCTCATGGAGCAGGTGAAGCACGCGGTTGAAACCGGCGCTCTGCAGGCCGGCGATCAGTTACCGCCTATCCGCAAGCTGGCCGAAGACCTGGTCATGAACCCGAATACGGTGGTGCGGGCTTACCGCGAACTGGAACATGAAGGCATTGTCGAACTACGGCATGGCTTGGGCGCCTTTATTACCGAGTCGGTTACAGGCCGGAGTAAGTTGATGCGCAAGGCGCAGGCAGTAGTGCAAGGGACGTTGGACCGGCTCGCCGCGTTCGGGCTCACGGAAGAGGAAATCCGGAGAGTCTTTGAGAGTGGGCTTTCCGCCATGCAGGCGGCGAAATCAGGAGAAAAGAACGATGAGTGATTGGGCGATCGAGACCAGCGGTCTACGCAAGGATTTCGGCGGCAAGGCTGCGCTGGATGGGCTCGACCTGCGCGTCGAACGGGGGAGCATTTTCGGCTTTCTCGGGAAGAATGGCGCCGGCAAAACCACCACCATTCGGCTGCTGCTCGGATTTCTGAGGGCGGCGGGCGGCGAAGCCCGCATCTTGGGCCAGCCTGTGAAAGGCCCGGGCAGCGGCGAAGAGTTGCGGCGCCGTGTCGGGTTTGTCTCCGAGGACAAGGAGATGTATCCCTACATGACGGTCGGGCAGATCATCCGGTTCACCCGCCCCTTCTTTCCCGGCTGGCGTGGCGATCTGGAACGCCGCTACCTGGAAGTATTCGAACTACCGCTGAACGCGAGTATCCCGCATCTTTCGAAAGGCACCCGTACGAAGCTCATGCTGCTCTTGGCGATTTGCCATGGCGCGGAGCTTTTGATTTTGGATGAGCCCACCGAGGGTCTCGACCCCGCCATCACGGAGGACGTCTTGCGCGAGTTGGTATCGCTCTCGGCCGCGGAGGGCACCACCATCTTCTTCTCGTCGCACCAACTTTCAGAGGTCGAGCAGATCGCCGATCATGTGGCCGTCATCGACCACGGCCGCACCGTGGTGGCGGGCGCTCTCGACGATTTAAAGATGCGTTATCAGAGGCTACAAGTTGTATTTCAGCAGGTGCCCGCCGCGCCGGTTCGCTGGGTGGAGGGCGCCGAACACGTCCGGCAGGAAGGGCGAACCGTCTCAATCCTCGCCAGCCGAAATGTGGATGCCATCGTCGAGCAGGCCCGCTCGCTGCCCGGCACGTCCGTCGAGCGGCATCCAGTCACACTGAAGGAAATCTTTTTGGAACATGTGAGGAGCAACTGAAATGCTTTGGATGAAAGGCTGGCTCGAATCGCGCTGGCGCCTGGCGATGGCATTAGGAATCATTCTGCTTACTTTGGGAGGCCGATACGCCGTAGGCGTAACTTCCGCTGAGGATGCTCATCGCATGATGGGCGCTTTCGGTACCCTGTGCATCTTCGCATCGTGCTTCGTGGCCGGATCGGGAATCAAAACCCAGCCGGCATTCCGCGAGACGCGGGGCATGTCAGGCTCCGTTTATTTCACACTGTCTCTGCCAGTCAGCCGATTGCGGCTGCTCTGTGTACGCGCCTGCCTCGGCCTGCTGGAAGGTTGGGCGGTCACCTTGATTGTCGGCTGCGGGACGTGGATTCTGTTCCCCCTGGTTCGTGGAAACTCTACACCGTGGGATCTCGTCCAGTTCGTAATGGCGGCATTTGCGTTTCTGAGCGTGTTCCATGCCATCGCGGTTGTTTTCGGAACCTTCCTGGACGACGTTCTGGCCGTCATGAGCAGCGTGGGGGCTTTCATCTTCCTGTTCTGGCTCTCGACGAGGATCGCTCTGCCGCGTTCGATCAACATTTTCCGCGCGTGCAATGAAGATTCGCCTCTGCTGACCCATACCTTGGCTTGGAGCCAAGTGGCCGTATCGGTCGCCTTGGCGGGGATGCTCTTCGTTCTCGCGAACAAGATCATCGCGGCTCGCGAGTATTGAGATTGGAGAATCGTATGAGTAGATTGTTATTCGGAATCATTGCGGTCGCCGGTTGTGCCATAGCCCAGACTCCCTCGGATGGCGAAATCCGCCAGATTCTGGTCCAGCGCGTCGATGAATTCCACCAAAGCGTGGGCATCGTTGTAGGAGTCATCGATGCCCACGGCCGACGCGTGGTCAGTCACGGCGCACTCGAAAAGCGCGACGTGCGGCCGCTCAACGGCGATACCGTCTTTGAGATCGGCTCCATCTCCAAAGTGTTCACGTCGCTGCTGTTGTCCGACATGGTGCAGCGCGGCCTCGTGAAACTCGACGATCCGATCTCCAAATACCTGCCGCCCACGGTGGAAGTGCCGCGGCGCAACGGGAAGCAGATCACCCTGATCGACCTGGCGACCCACACCTCCGGCCTGCCCCGACTGCCGACCAACATGCATCCCGCCGATCCGACGAATCCCTACGCGGATTACACGGTCTCGCAGCTTTACGATTTTCTCTCCTCGTACGAATTGACCAGGGACATTGGGTCGAAATACGAGTATTCGAACCTCGGCGGCGGCCTGCTGGGGCACGTGCTGGCTTTGCGTGCGGGGATGGGTTATGAAGCGCTGGTGAAGGCCCGCATTGCAGGACCGCTCGATATGAACCATACGGTCATTACGCTGACGCCGGAGATGAAGGTACGGCTCGCGGCCGGGCACGATAGCAACCTGAACACTGTGCCGAACTGGGACCTCCCCACGCTCGCGGGGGCGGGCGCGCTGCGCTCCACCGCGAACGATATGTTGACGTTCCTGGCCGCCAATCTCGGATATAAGAAAACTCCGCTGGCCCCCGCTATGGCCGCCATGCTCGATGTGCGCCGGCCGACCGGGACGCCTGGCCTGGAGGTGGCATTGGCCTGGCATATCTTCACGGTTCCCGATGGCATCGTCGTGTGGCATAACGGCGGAACCGGTGGCTACCGCTCGTTCATCGGCTACGATTCCAAAGCTGGCGTTGGCGTGGTAGTGCTCGCGAATACCAGCACGGCCGCGGGCGTGGACGACATTGGGATCCATCTCCTGAATCCCAAAGCCCCGTTGCTCGATGCCAAAGCATTCGGTCCGCGCAAGGAGCGCAAGGAGATCGCCGTCGACTCCAAGATCCTCGACCGGTACGTGGGCCGTTATCAATTGACCCCCGACCTCGCGCTCACGGTGACTCGCGAGGGCGATCAACTCTACGCGCAAGCAACTGGTCAGGGCAAGTTCGAACTGTTCGCCGAAAGCGAGACGGAATTCTTCCTGAAGGTCACGGATGCCCAAGTCACGTTTGAAACGGAGGCGACTGGTCCGGCGAAGCGGCTCGTCCTGCACCAACTCGGCCGCGACGTGCCGGCGCAACGGGTCGAATAGTATCCAGTCTCACGTCGTGTTTTCGTTGTGCGATCCTGTATCGAAGGAACCACCGCCGATGCAGCACGTCCGAACTCTTTGTTTTGCCGCCGGAGCCCTGATGCTCCCGGTCTTTACGAGCTTCGCCCAGGGGCTACAGCAACCCCCCATGCCGCCCATACCCATGCCCGAGGTCCTGCGGAATTACCAGCCTGTGACCGCGGAGCGCTTGAAGAATCCCGAAGACGGTAACTGGCTTTCCATTCGCCGCACGTACGACGGCTGGGGCTACAGCCCGCTGGATCAGATCACGCCAGCGAACGTCAAAGGGTTGCGGCCCGTGTGGGGCTTCTCCACCGGAGAGGGCAGGGTCCACGAGGCGGCCCCTCTGGTCAACAACGGCGTGATGTTCATCTCCACTCCCAATGACCAGGTGATTGCGATCGACGTCCGCTCCGGGAACGTCCTTTGGCGGTACAAGCGGAGCCGTCCGCAAGGATCGGTGGTCCTCCACGATACCAGTCGCGGCGTGGCTCTTTACGGCGACAGGGTCTACTATGCTGCGCCTGAGGCGGTCCTGGTGGCATTGGACGCGAAGACCGGCAAAGAGGTCTGGACGACCACTGTCGCCGAGAGCAAGTTGGGTTACTACATGACCCTCGCGCCGCTCGTCGCGGGTGGCAAGGTGATGGTCGGCTGCTCGGGTGGAGAACTCGGCATTCGCGGCTTCGTGGCGGCGTTCGATCCGGACACCGGCAAAGAAGAGTGGCGCACTTACACCGTTCCGGCGCCAGGACAGCCCGGCAGCGAAACCTGGCCCAAGGGTAACCAGTGGAAGACTGGCGGCGGCCCCGTCTGGGTCACGGGCAATTACGACCCCGAAACCAACCTGGCCTATTGGGGCGTGGGCAATGGCGGCCCGTGGATGGGCGACCGGCGTCCCGGCGACAATCTTTACGTTGCTTCCACCATCGCCCTCGACGTCGCTACCGGTACCATTAAGGGCTATTTCCAATACAACCCCAACGAATCTTGGGATTGGGACGAAGTCTCCCCGCCCATTCTGGTCGATTTCAAGCGCGGCGAACGCACCTTCAAGGGCCTCATCGACGTGGCCCGCGACGGCTATCTGTGGTTCATTGACCGCGGTGACGAAACCACCAACGGGCGGTTCAAATTCATCCAAGGCAAGCCGTACGTCAACCAGAATGTCTTCCGCAGCCTCGATGCGGAAACCGGCCGCCCGGATGTCGATCCTGCCCACAAACCGGGAACCGGGAAGGAAGCCGATTACTGCCCCAACGCCCACGGCGGCAAGAACTGGCCGCCCATCGCCTACAGCCCCAAGACTCGCATGATCTACATTCCGGCGAACAACAACCTATGCGGCGCCACCGAAGGAACCGACGCCGAATATAAGGCCGGCCGGAATTATGCTGCCGTCAAGCTGAAAACGGGTAGCATCGCTCCCGGCGCGGACCACTTCGGCGAAGTGCAGGCCTGGAACGTCGATACCGGCGAGAAGATCTGGACGCACAACTACGCCAAGAGCCCGAACTGGGGCGCCATGCTGGCCACCAGCGGCGGGTTGGTCTTCAGCGGCGGCACCAACGACCGCAAGATTCATGCCTTCGATGCCTCCACCGGTAAGCTGCTCTGGGAATTCCCAGTGAACTCCGGCATCCTGGCGCCGCCCACAAGCTTTAGCGTGGACGGCAAGCAGTACATCGCTGTGCTGGCGGGGTGGGGCGGCGATTCCCGCGGTATGCAAGCGACGCTCAACCGCTCTTTTCCCGGCGAATTTCCCGAAGTGCCCGAGGGGGGCGCGGTCTGGGTGTTTGCGCTGGAGTAAGGCGGCGCCGTAAACGACGCGGTTTGGCTCGGTTCCGTTCCGCGCCGTATGCTAGCCTGAGTTTTCATGGCCGCAGCAGCATCGCTTCGCGCCACGCCGCTCCAATCCGTGCATCGCGCCCTGGGGGCGAAGCTGGTGGATTTCGGCGGGTGGGAGATGCCTGTACAGTACTCCGGCATCCTCCAGGAACATCAGGCGGTTCGCACAGCCGTAGGCCTGTTCGACGTCAGCCACATGGGCGAAATCGAGATTCGCGGGCCGGAAGCCGGCAAGCTGACCGATTTCGCCACCACCAATCACGCGCAAAAACTTCACATCGGGCAGGCGCACTATTCGGGTCTGCTGTATCCGCACGGAGGCTTCGTGGACGACATCTTGGTCCACAAGGTCGCCCAGGATTATTATTTTCTATGTGTGAACGCCGCCAATCAGGAGAAGGATTTCGAGCACATTCGCACGATTCGAGGATTCAACGCGCGCGTGGATTTCACCAGCGACCAATACGCGCAGCTTGCTATTCAAGGCCCTAAAGCCCGTTCGACACTCGAAAAGCTCACGGCTACGGATTTATCCAGCATTCGTTACTATTGGTTCGCCGATGGCACGGTGTGCGGCGCACCCGCGCGTATCGCTCACACCGGTTACACCGGTGAGGACGGCTTCGAAATCTACATTCCGCCAGGCGAGGCGGTGCGCATCTGGAACGAACTCCTGCGCGCGGGCGCCGAATTCGGCATCCAGCCATGCGGGTTGGGCGCTCGTAATACCCTTCGGCTGGAAGCCTCGATGGCTTTATACGGCCACGAGATCGACGCTTCGATTTCACCTTTCGAAGCCGGCCTCGATTGGATCGTCAAGCTGGATAAGGGCGACTTCTCCGGCCGGGAAGCCCTGCTCCGTCAGAAACAGACCGGCCTCACGCGCAAACTGGTGGGCTTCGAAATGCGCGGCCGCGGGATCGCACGGGACGGCTACGAGGTATACATGGACGGCCAACCGGCCGGATGGGTGACGAGCGGCTCGCCTTCTCCCACGTTGAACAAGAATATCGGCCTGTGCTACCTGCCGGCCGAGTGCGCGCACTTCGGCCAGAACATCCAGATTCTGATCCGCAACCAACCGGTGGATGCGGTCACAGTCGCGACTCCGTTCTATAAACGAGCGAAATAACTATGTATCCAGAAAACCTCCGGTACACCAAGGAACACGAGTGGGTTCGAGTGGAAGGCGATATCGGCACTATCGGGATCACCGACCACGCTCAACAGGAACTCGGGGACATCGTCTATGTCGATCTGCCGAAGACCGGCACGCGCGTCGAGCAAGGCAACACCGCGGGATCGGTCGAATCGGTGAAAGCGGTTTCGGACGTCTATGCGCCCGTCAGCGGAGAGGTAGTCGAGATCAACCAGGCCCTTACCGACGCCCCCGAAAAGTTGAATGAAGATCCGCACGGGGAAGCCTGGCTCATGAAAGTCCGGCTCAGTCAGCCGGCCGAAGTGAGTGCCCTCATGTCCGCCGCGGAATATCAGGCCTACATCGCCGCTGAGAAGGGAGCCGAAAAGTAGTTGCGTTACCTGCCGAAGTCCGATTCCGAGCGCCGCGAGATGCTCGATACAATCGGCGTGGGCTCCGTTGAAGACCTCTTTAGTCATTTGCCCGAGGCCGTGCGTCTGCATCCGCCGCTGGACCTGCCGCCGGGCATTTCCGAATACGAAATTGTTGATTACTTCCGCGATCGCGCCGCCGAAAACGCAAACGGCCAAGCCTGTTTTCTAGGCGCCGGCGTGTACCGTCACTTTCGCCCCGTCCTGGTGGATACGGTGATCTCGCGCGGCGAGTTTCTCACCTCGTACACGCCCTACCAGGCGGAGATCTCACAAGGCACGCTGACGACGATCTTCGAATTTCAAACCATGATCTGCCAGCTCACCGGCATGGACGTGGCCAACGCTTCGATGTACGACGGCTCCACCGCCATGGCCGAGGCCGCCATGATGGCGGTGCGCGCCACCGGGAAGGGCCGCGTGCTGGTGGCCCGTTCCGTGCATCCCGAATACCGCGAGGTGCTGCGCACCTATTCGGAAAACCAGGGAATGCCGGTCGTGGAGTTCGGGTACCAAGGCGAGATGGGCACAATCGACCTCGATGACCTCGAGCGCCAAATGGACGACCTTACGGGTGCGGTGATCGTGCAATCGCCCAATTTTTTCGGGATTGTGGATCGTGTACGCGAAGCCGGCGAGATCGCACACCGCCGCGGGGCACTCTTGATCCTGGTTTTCACGGAAGCGGTCTCGCTCGGTCTACTCCAACCGCCTGCCGAAGCCGATATCGTCACTGGCGAATTGCAGTCTTTCGCGATTTCGCCGAGCTACGGCGGCCCGTTTGCCGGCGTGATTGCCACGCGCGAGCGCTTCGTCCGGCAGATGCCCGGCCGCCTCGTGGGCGAAACGGTCGATACGAACGGCCACCGCGCTTTCTGCCTGACGCTGGCCACACGCGAACAGCACATTCGCCGCGAAAAGGCGACTTCGAACATTTGCACCAACCAGGCCCTCCTCGCCTTGATGGCCAGCGTATTTATGACGGTCTATGGAAAGCAAGGTTTGCGCGAACTGGCGGAGCAGAATCTCGCGAAAGCCTACTACCTGGCCGGTCGGGTGAAGCGCCGCTTCTGTGGAAAGTCCTTCAATGAATTCGTGGTGCGGGTCGAAGGTCGCGCTCCGGACGACGTCAACCGGGCGCTGCTGCGCAAGAAGATCATCGGAGGCCTGCCACTCGGACGGTTCTATCCCGAACTGGCCGATACGATGCTGCTGTGTGCCACGGAGATGGCGCGGCGCGCCGATATGGATGCGGTAGCGGAGGTGCTGGCATGATCGACCGCGTCCGCCCGCACATTTCGATTAACGAACCGCTCATTTTCGAGCGCAGCTCACCGGGTAAAGTCGCGTATCAATTGCCGGAACTCGACGTGCCACCAGTCGATTCGCGCGAGGCGCTCGGAGCGGAGAACGTTCGCGACGAGATCGCCGATTTTCCGGAAGTCAGCGAAGTCGAAGCGATTCGCCACTACACGCGGCTCTCGACCTACAACTACGCCATTGAATATGGCACGTATCCGTTGGGCTCCTGCACCATGAAATATAATCCGCGCGTCAACGAGCAAGTGGCGCGGCTCGATGGTCTCGCCTGGGCGCATCCCTATCAGCCGGAAGCGCTGGCGCAAGGCTCCCTGGAAATCATGGCGCGTCTGGAAGCGGCCCTTGCTGAGATCACCGGGATGGACGCGGTCACGTTGCAGCCGGCCGCCGGCGCGCACGGCGAACTAACCGCCATCCTATTGATGCGGGCGTTGCTGGCCAAGCGCGGCAACCCGCGCAAGAAGATCCTCATCCCCGATTCAGCGCACGGCACCAATCCTGCATCCGCCGCCATCGCCGGGTACGCCGTACAAAATATCCGCTCCACCGAGCATGGCACACTCGACATCGCCGCGCTCCAACAGATCGTCAATGAGGATGTCGCCGCTCTCATGGTGACGAATCCGAACACCCTGGGTGTTTTCGAGGAGAATATCATGCAGGCGGCGGAGATCCTACACTCCAAGGGGGCGCTGCTGTACATGGACGGCGCCAATATGAATGCTCTGATGGGCATTGCGCGCCCCGGCGATTTCGGTGTGGATGCGCTGCACCTCAACCTGCACAAGACTTTTTCGACCCCCCACGGTGGCGGCGGTCCCGGTGCCGGCCCTGTCGCTGTAAAGAAAGCCTTGGAGCCCTTCCTTCCGGCGCCTCGTCTGAAGCGCGCGGGAAAAAAGTGGGCCTGGGACTACAAGCGCAAGCAATCCATCGGACGCGTGCGCGCCTTTTATGGAAATTTCGGTGTGCTGGTGCGCGCGCTGGCTTATATCCTGGCCAATGGCGGGCCCGGCCTGCGCAAAGTGACGCTCGACGCCGTGCTCAATGCGAACTACCTTCGGAAAAAGCTGGAACCATATTACGATCTACCGTATCCCTACCCCAGTATGCACGAGGTGGTGTTCAGCGATTCCCGGCAGGCCAAGCAAGGCGTGCGCACCGGTGAGATCGCCAAACGGCTGATCGATTGCGGCTTCCATCCATATACCGTGAGTTTCCCGCTCATCGTGCAGGGCGCGCTCATGATCGAGCCCACGGAAACCGAGACCAAGCGCGAGTTGGACCGTTTCGCCGAGGCCATGATCGAAATTGCCCAGGAAGTGGAAACCGATCCCCAACTGGTCAAGACCGCTCCGCACGGCACGCGCACGAGCCGGGTGGATGAGGTCGCGGCCGCCCGGAAGCCCGTTCTGCGATGGAAGCCGTGAGGGCCCGCCGCGGGCTGCTGCTCGTGCTCGCCGTGGCGATTCTGCTACGTATTCCATTTCTCAATCAGGCCATACAGGGCGATGACGATACGTACCTCGCCGAAGCCGAACATGCCTTGGTCGAACCTCTGCACCCTGGGCACACTCTTTACGTGTTCCAGGGCACCGAGGTCGATTTGCGCGGCCACCCGCATCCGCCACTGGATTCGTGGGTGCTCGCGGGCCTGCTGGCCATATTCGGCGACGTGAAAGAGATACCGTTTCACGCCGCTTATATTCTGTTTTCACTAATCGCCGCGGCGGCCATGTGGTGGCTGGCGCGCCGGTTCTCCCCACAGCCAATCTGGGCGGCGCTGCTGTTCCTCGCGGTGCCGGCCTTCGTGGTGAACGGGAACTCGCTCGAAACCGATCTTCCTTTCTTAGCCTTTTGGCTGGCTGCAATCGCGTTTTTTTGCGCAGACCGGCTGCTCCTTGCTGCGCTCGCCATGGCCTCGGCCGCCATGACCGCTTACCAGGCCGTCTTTCTCACCCCCATTCTGGCTGCCTATCTATGGTTCTATCGGCAGTCCGCGCGCCGAGCTGCATGGGTTGTGATTTTCACCCCGCCATTGGTGATCGCCGGTTGGCAGGTTTTCGAACGCGTCTCGACCGGAGCGCTTCCGGCCGCCATCCTGACCGGCTACTTCGCCACCCGCGGTTTCCAGGCGCTCCCGTTCAAGCTGCAAAATGCCGCTGCCATGGCGATCCATTCCTGTTTCATGGTTTTTCCGGCCCTCCTGCCGCCCGCATTCGTACACGCCTGGAGAAAGCGGCGCGACATGGACACGGCGTTTCTGCTGAGCTGGATTTTCATCTTCTTTGTTGGCGCCGTCATTGTCTTTTTCGCCGGCTCGGCGCGCTATCTGCTGCCCATCGCGGCGCCGCTCTGCATTCTGGCTTCGCGCCTGCGCGCATGCTGGCTGGCGATCGGCTTCGCCGCGCAACTGATGCTCAGCCTCGGTTTGGCGACCGTGAGTTACCAGCACTGGGATGCCGTGCGCCAATTCGCGGCTCAACTCCGTGGCCCGGCGAATGGGCATCGTGTCTGGGTGAACGGCGAACTGGGATTCCGCTATTACCTGGAAAGCGATGGCGCCTTACCGCTGCGCCGCGATCAGGTCACCCGGCCGGGCGACATCATCGCGACGAGCGATCTCACCAAGTGGACGGAATCCAGCGGCCCGGTTTCCACCATCGCGCGCCGGGAAGCGCGCCCGTCGATTCCCCTGCGGCTCATCGGTGTGGAATCGCATTCGGGATTTTCCACGGTCTCCCGCGGCCTCTGGCCTTTCGGCTTCTCGATCGGGGCGATCGACCGCCTTCGCGCCGATCTCCTGCTAGAGCGTCACCCCACGCTGGAATATCTATCGACCGATGCTCCGCAAGCCGCCGAACAGATCGTCAGCGGCATCTACCCCGATCGCTGGATGGGCGGCACCGCGACCGTGATCCTGAAGAGCCCCGGCCGCACCGCACCGCTGGCCGTCAGTTTCTTCATTCCGCCGGCATCGCCCGCGCGCCAGATCACCCTCGTGCTCGATGGACGCCACGTCGCTACCCAGACGTACGCTGCTCCCGGCAGTTACACACTCGAATCCATGCCCGTCCGCCCTTCAGGAGCGACCGCCACGGTGGAGATTCAGATCGATCGTACGTTCACAGCGCCGCCGGACACGCGCGACCTGGGTATGATCGTCACAGGCGTGGGCTTCGCGCCGTAGGGCCCACTGGGATAATACTTCCATGTCCACCGTTCAAACCTGGGACCCGGCAGTTTATGCGAAGAACGCTCGGTTCGTCTCCGACCTGGGTGCGCCGGTGCTGGAGCTACTCGCGCCAAAGCCCGGTGAGCGCATCTTAGACTTGGGTTGTGGCGATGGGGTGCTTACTGAGAAAATTGCCGAGGTCGGCTGTGAAGTAATTGGTGTGGATTCGAGCACGGCTCAAGTCGAGGCCGCCAAAAAGCTCGGCCTTGAAGCGTATGTGATCAGTGGCGAGGAATTGCCCTTTAGAGATGAGTTTGACGCCGTTTTCAGCAATGCCGTTCTCCACTGGATCAAACGCGCCGATGTGATGATTGCGGGAGTCTATCGCTCACTCAGGAAAGGCGGCCGCTTCGTGGCGGAGTGTGGCGGATATGGGTGTATCGACAAGATCCGAACGGCGCTGGTCCAAGCACTGGAGCGCCGAGGTTTGGACGGAAAGTCCCGCGTTCCTTGGTATTTCCCGACGCCAGGCGATTACGCGACTCGTTTGGAACGCGCGGGATTTCGCGTCGACAGTATCGCCCTGATTCCGCGCCCCACGCCCCTGCCCGGTGACATCATCGGCTACCTGGAAACGTTCGGGCAGAATTTTCTCGCCGCGCTCCCCGAAGGCGAGCGGGCGGAGTACCTGGACGAAGTCCGTTCCGTGCTGCAGCCACAGCTTGTCAATCCCGACGGCGCTTGGGTGGCCGATTATGTTCGGCTGCGGTTTGCAGCAACCAAACTAGAGGCACATAGTGCCCACCTGCATTGAATGTACAAAGGCACCGTGTTCCCCAGTAACGTGCCATTTGCCTCGTTTATCCCAATCGAGACCATTCCGGGTGTTACGTTGTCGTTCAGTTGCAGGTTGATCTGGTAGAGACCGGCAAAGCCCGGCGCCAGTCCGGCATAGGTCACTGGTCCGGCGGAAACTCCGAGATTCGTTTGAATCGGTACCGGCATGGGAGGCGCCGCATCTCCGGAACGCACGCTCAGAGTGGTGGCGCCAAGTCCGGTGCAAAAGATCGTGAGATATCCGCCAGCGTGCGCCGGATTGCTGGCGGTCACGGGCGAGTAATCTGTGGCGTGGAGGATCACCGGCTGGCTGCGCCCGTCTTCGCTGAAGGTGAAGATCCCCGGCGTGGCCGCGATCACCCGCACCGGACGCGCGGCGCTTGCTTGTGCCCCGCGCCGCACCACCAGGTCCGTTATGCCCAGCGGTAGCTCGAAGGGAACCTGCAGATTGATTTGTCCCGGTGAAACATAGAGCAGAGGCGCTGGAATTCCTCCGATCGTTACGCTCACGCCCTGCAAGCTTTGCGGCAATGGCAATGGTCCGGCGGAACCGGTCGCCGGCGCCAGTTCCGCGCCAACAGGCTCACCAGTTCGCCCGGCGAAACCACGTCGCCGATTCGCATGCTGGCTGCGTTATACACTTCCCGTAACACGGGGACGCCGGGTGATACCGGCGGCCAAGGCTCCAGATCCAATCGCGCCAGGAATCCGGCGTTCGGGAAACGATATTGGGATTGGGCCCATTTGCCGCGGGGAATTCGGCGTCATTGGCCGTCCCGGCGAACCAGAGGCTCCCGGCAGGGCTGACCGCCAATGCCCCAATTGTATCGGAGTAGCCGCTGAAGTAACTAGAGAAGTCGAGCGCGCCTCCCGAGGCGTTCCATCTCGCCAGATAATTCGCGCGGAAGGCCATACTCGACTGAATGGGATTCACTAACGGGAACTGAAGATCATAGGTTTTGCCCACTACCCACGCGCTGCCTTGCGCGTCTACGGTGATGGCCGCGGCTGCGCCGGTACCGCCGAGATAGGTGGAGAACGCCAGCTTCTGCCCGTTCGGGTCGATTTTCGTGACGACGAAGTTCCGAGGCGGCCAGCCTGAGATGCATCCGTCGTGGGGAAGTCGGTAGAGTCCGTTTCCCCTGCCATATAGACATTCCCGGCTCCGTCCACGGCAATTCCGTTTACCGTGTCGTTCAAGCTGCCGCCCAGGTACGTGCCGTATACCAGGCTGCTGCCGTCGGCGCTGATCTTGGGTAGGAACCCGTCGTAATCGTGGCCCGCCTGTGACGGCACGCGCCGCGTGGACTGGTTGGCGTTTGCCACGGGAAAATCCGGAGAGTTGGTGCGGCCGCCCACATAGGCGTTGCCCGCCGTGTCCAGTGCAACCGCGTGCGCTTCATTCCTCTGCGAGCCGGCCAGCAGCGTCGCCCACTTCACCGCGCCCCTGGCATCGAGCTTCGTCAGAAATGCGTGTTCGTAGCCTTGTGCCGGGACGAGTGGCGCCGGATTCCCGACATACATCGTTGCGACATTCGCGGGATCAATCGCCAACAATTGCGCAAGGCTGTCCCAGGGTCCCTGTATACTGGTCCACGTCGCGCCCCCATCTGCGCTACGCAGCAGCACTCCCCCACCATTCAGTACGTAGAGCGCACCGCTCGCATCGATCTTGAGGCTCGTGTATCCCGCATTTCCGGTTTCCGACGTCGGCGCGCCGGCCGGCAATGTCAAGGTGTCCCACGATTGGCCCGCATCGCCGCTGTGCGCCACCCCATTGCGCCAGGTGTCATACAGCACGGAAGAATTTCGCGGATCGAGCACTGGCGGCCCCAAGCCAGCGGCCCCGGAATTCTGGCCTTCCGTCCAGGTCTTGCCTCCATCCTCGGTGCGAAACACAGAGCCGGGCGCCAGGCCGGGAGAGAAGCCGCAACACACATACACCCGGGCAGGATTGGCCGGATCCACGATCACGCCGCCGGCTTCGGGGAGGATCGAATCCCCTAAAGTCAGGGAGTGTACAAAGTCCGCTTCGTCGCTCCATTGGGCTCCCCCATCCATGCTCTGCAGCACCGAAACACTTGTCGACATCCACAGCGTAGAAGCATTCGAAGGATCGATCGCCAGCGAGCCTATGTACAAAACCTGCGACAACACCGGCGGGGGGATCGCGCTGGTGAGGATCTGCCAGTTCGCCCCGCCATCCACGCTTTTGGCGAGTTGGTTCGGTGTGTTCACTATATCGCCATAAACCGCATATAGCGTGGTTGGGGCGGATGGCGCCAAAACCACCTGCCGCACCGCTTTGCCTGCGGCTAAGATCTGCATCCAGCTCACGCCGCTGTCGGAACTCTTATAGAGACCGATCGATGTTGCCGCGTATAGCGTGGCCGTATTGGTGGGATCGATGGCCAGCCAGTTCACGCCGGGCGCCGGAAGGTTTTGGTTCAGCGAATTCCAAGTTGTGCCACCATCGTGCGTCACCAACAGCGATCGCAGAGGCGGCTGTGCCTGGAGCGCCCGCACCGCCGGAAAATCGTCGGCCAGACTGACACCGGTGAGGTACGATTCGCCCTGCGCATCCACGGCAACCCCATGCGCCACAGTGCTGCCGGTGAGTTGGACCCTATACAGAATGGCAGAACCGCTGGCGTTTAGTTTGACCACAAACGCCTGCCCATTCTGAGGAACGTTGGCCCCGGCCGTACCGGCCACATACGCATTTCCCGCCCGATCGACCACGAGTCCGGCGGCAACCGCCGGCTGATCGCCGCCCAGGTATGTTGAATAGAGCAATTGCGTGCCGCTGGGATCGAATTTGGCGACAAATATCTGCGGGCAGTTGTTGGACGGGACAGAAGAAGTTGAAGGACAGTTGACGCTGGATTGCCCGGCGATCGGGTTCATCAGCGGAATCGCTTGCGTCGCCGTACCGGCAACATAGACATTGCCCGCAGCATCCGTAGCGATCGCCTGAATCGGGTCGCGTTGTGTGCCGAAGACCTGCACGGAACCCAGCACCGGATCGATCCGCAACGGGAGGCTCGCGGCCAGTATGGGGAACTGCCCACCTGCGGCCGCGCTCAGACACAGAATCGAAGGGATCCACAAACCCCGAACCACGTGTTAGGACTGAGGGAAAAGGGACGCGGAAGGAAGCCTCCAGCATATCAAACCGCCAGTTATAGAGCGTTCCGCGCGGGCTGCGTTGCTTCACTTCAGCAGCAGTTTCTGCACGCGCCAGTTCGAGGTCTCGGCGGCGTAGACTTCATGGTCGGACGGGCACGCCAGCGCATGCGCACCGGAGAACTGGGCGAGATTGCGTCCGGAGCGGCCAATCACGCCCAGCACTTTGCCATCGAGCGCTACTTTGAAAATGCGCCCGGGAAACGTGGATTCACCCACGAACAGCACTTGGTTGGGAGCCGGCGTGATGCACATCGAGTTCGGCTGTCCGATGACCTGCTTGAGCCGGTCGCCCGTCGGTGTCGCACCGTTGACAGCCCGCGAAGTAGGATCGGGCGGCACATCGATGGTGAACATGCGCTTGAAATTGCCATCAGTATCGAAGACCTGGATCCGGCGGTTGGAGCGGTCGCCCACATAGATGTTGTCCTGCGCGTCGATGGCGATCGAGTGCGGCAGGTTGAACTGGCCGGGTTCTTTGCCCTTGGTCCCCCACGATTTCACCCAGTCGCCGTTCTTATCAAATTTGGCGACGCGCGAGTTCACGTAGCCATCGGTGATATAGATATTGCCGCGCGAGTCCCAGGCGACGTCGGTGGGCTGCCGGAAGAGGCCGTCCACGCCGGGCAGGGGCGGATCGGGGTGGCCGAGCGGCTCAGCGCCATCCGCGGCCTCCTGCTTCCTGCCGAACACCCACACCACGCGTCCTCGCGGGTTGAACTTGATGATCATGTTCGACCCTTTATCGATGGCCCAGATGTTGTCCTCGCGGTCGATGCGCACGCTATGTGCTTCCGACCAGCCGTACAGCCCTTTGCCGATTTCGCGCAGGTAATTGCCGTTCTCGTCGAACTCAAGCAACTGTGCCGCCGCGGCCCCGAATGCTGGGCCCGTCGCACTGTTCGAGCGCGTAAACACGAAGACGTGGCCCCTGGAGTTCACCGCGACTCCTGGCACCTCACCCAAATTCATGCCGTCGGGCAGATTGGGATAATCCGGCACCGAGGTGAATTGGATGCGCGGCACGTTCTGCTGGGCGGAGACGGTCGACACTAACGCGAGAAGCGCGAAGAAGCAGGTCTTCATGGATTCCTCTCCAGAAGATGTTACCGGATTACTCCCCGCCCCAGGTGAGCAACTCTTCGTCGGGGGCTTCGAACTCTTCGGGATCCATGCTGTGCAGGCAAAGACTCTCGGTGGGCAGGATGTGGCGCCATTGTTCGACCAAGTCTTTATACGCCTTGCCGACGGGGCGGATTTTGCGGTCGAGATCGTAGAGGCCTAGCGGGTTGACGTTGCCGTTGTCCTCGCGCAGGGTCGTATCCCAATCCATCTGATCGGTCAGGCTGTACCAGGTAAACCCGATGATGGGCACGCCGTCATCTTTGAGGCGGATCATGTTGGCCCACTCCTTCCAGAGCCATCCGGGCGCGCGCGCCGCATCGCCCAGATTGGTTTCGGTATGCATGACGGGCAGGTGATAGCGCTCGTAATACTGGCGGGTGATGACGTAATAACCGAAGATCTCGCCGGCGGGCTTGACGGGACCGCGCTGAGGAACGATGTGCTCGTTGGTGATGTAGTAGTCGTTCCCCATGACGCAATAGGGGCGCAGTTGGGCGGCCTGGTGCAGGAACCAGTGGTATTCCTCGCGGCTCATCCCATGGTCCATAAGGTATTCGTACATGACGCCGCGCACATCGTGACCATAGGACAGGTCGAGCGACAGGAAGCGCTTGTGATTGAAGACGGCGGCGCGCGCATGAGCGGCGGGGTCGGCGGGGTGAAAGTACTCGGAAGACTCGCTTTGGATAAACAGGGCGCTGGGCTGCACCCGCAGGATCGCTTCTTCGGCCAGCAGATTGGCTTTGGCGAGGTGCTTCAGGGCAGTGACGAAGGCCTGGTCGGATTGGAGGCGCTCATTCCACCAGCCATACTGGCCGGAAAAGGTGGCTGTGACGAAGATTTCGTTCACCGGCGTGTAGAAGCGCACCCACGGAAACCGCGCGGCAAAGGCTTCTGCATAATCGGCGAATAAGCCCGGCCAGTCGGGATTCTGAAAGCCGCCAACCCAATCGGGCACGCCGAAGTGGCACAGATCGGCGATGGGCTGGATTCCGAGGCGGCGCAGGTCGGCGAAAGTCTCATCGGCGAATTCCCAATCGTATTGGCCGGGGGCGCGGTGCTCGCGGTAATAGGGAGGGCCGTAGCGTAGGTACTCCAGGCCGAGGTCCTTGACGAGTTGGAAATCCTCCCGCCAGCGTTCGTAGTGATGGCACTTGGCCATTTCATCGACTCGGCGGTCGCGGCCGTCCTTACCGCTCACGATGGGATAGCTGTTTTCGATGCCGGTGGCGAACAGGAAATTGTGCGGCTTGTGATGGCCGAAGCGCCCGGCACCGTTCATTTTCCGGGTGCGCTTCATATCCTCCTCGCCAGCGCCGCGAGCCCCAGGACACCGGCGAAAGCCAGACCCGCCGCCGCCGCTACCTCCAATTTGTCGCGAAGCGGGCCATACTCCAGGTTGTGCTTGCCCCAGCGCTCGATCTGCTGCCATTTCATGGCGGCCTTCCCGGGAATCTCCACTCCCAAGCCTTTCATCAGTTCCGGCATGGCAGTGCGCAGAACGGGATGTCCGGGCACAAAGTAGACGCGCGGATCGTTCTTGTATTCGGCTTTGGCCGCATCGTCGTAAACCACGTACGGACCTTCTTTGAGGTGCTCTTCGAAATGGGGGTCGTCGATCTTGCCGATCATGATGGTGGGAGTGCCCTTGAGCCAGATGACGTTCTGCAGTTCCCCCCGGCGCAGCATACTGTCGAGCGCGCTCTTAACGTGGCCGATGGTGCCTGCTAAGGTGACGCCCTCGCCGACCAGAAAGTTGAGCGGCAGGTAATCGTACCCCTCGTGGCCATGCCAGGCCTGAAAGCGGACCTGCTCGAGCGGCGTGCCCACATAGGCGATGGGCTGGCGGTGCCCGAGTCCGCGCGCCTCGCCCTCCTCGGCGAACCGAAGATTTCTCCAATCCAAACTCATGAGTTCGGCGATGGCGACATCGGTGGCGACGGGATCGGCGGAGGCGAGGACGCAGCCGCACCAACGCGGCTGATTGGCGATGGGGCCATCGCCTTCGCCGCAGATGAGCGCATCCACAACGCAGAGATCCGGGCGCGAGACAGTCATGATGTCGACGAAGCGGGGAATCATTTCGCGGTCCCCGTGGTTGAAATTGCGCCAATTCTGGTTGACAGCACCCACCCAGAGCTTCATCGCCCCCGAGATCGGCTCGATGTGATGGGTTTTGGCCTTGGGCACCGAGATGATCACATCGGCATCCAGCAACGGGGCGGGCAGCGGCACGCGATGAATGACCTTGCCATTGGGTATTTCCACTTCACGGTTGGGCACTTTGTCGCTACCGAGGTCAATGATCTCCGCGTCCTCGCGGGCCGCGATCGCTGCCATGCCGGTGATGCGCATGCATTCCAGGGAGGAGAAATAGCCGCCGCTCGACTCGGCGACCTGAACTTTGGCTGCGCCCGCCTCCTTGGCGAGCCGGATGAGTGCGCCCACCACGAGCGGATCGGTCGTGCAGCCTTCCTCCGCCGAGTAGTAGACGGTTTGATTGGGTTTGAGAAGCACGGTTTGGCCCGGCTTCACGAAAGCCGCGATGCCGCCCAGATGAGAGAGAGCCTCACGTACAAGCTCGGTTGTACGCTCGATCGAGCGGTGCTTCTCTTTTGTGTGTGCAATTGCGACCGTTGTTGCCATATCCGGAGTAGTAGTGCAATTCAGCTGCCGGAAGGTATGTCAGAATCGACAGGACTGTGAATTGATATGCCGTTCCGAAATTCGATCGCGCTTGTCACCGGGGGAGCTTCCGGAATTGGCCGGGCACTGTGCCAGGAACTGGCGCGGCGCGGAGCAACCGTTACGATCGGCGATATCAACTATGCCGGAGCACAGGATGTGGCCGGCGCCATTGCGGCATCCGGTGGGACGGCGTTCGCCCTACATGCCGACGTTCGTAGCGCCGAGGCCGTGAAGGCTCTCGTAGACGAGACAGTGAAACGCTGCGGGCGTGTGGACCTGATGGTGAACAATGCCGGGATCGGAGTGGGCGGTGAGATTCGGGACCTCTCGTTGGAGCACTGGCGGGCAGCGGTCGAGGTGAACCTGATGGGGGTGATTCATGGAGTGGCGGCCGTCTATCCAATTATGGTGCGCCAGGGGGCCGGCCATATTGTGAACATCGCCTCGCTGGCAGGCTTGATCGCATCGCCCTTATTGGGGCCGTACGCAACCACGAAGGGGGCGGTCGTCTCGCTCACGCGCGCGCTGCGGGCGGAAGGGCAGGCGTTGGGCGTGCGCGCGAGCGTGGTTTGCCCGGGCTTCGTGGATACCGCTATCTATGAGAACGCGATCGGCGTGCCGTTCGATAAACAGGAATTGCTGAAAAAGCTGGGGCTCCCAATCATCAGCGCGGCCGAGGCAGCGAACGCGATTCTGCGCGGCATCGAGCGGAATGAGGCCATAATCGTCTTCCCGCGGAGTGCACGTCTGCTGTGGCGGATGACGAGATTCAGCCCTTGGCTTCTCGTGCCGTTTCAGCGCCGGATGCTGGCGCGGCTGCGGAGTGCGCAGCCGAAGGCTTAGATTGCGGGTTGGAGAAAACCAACGCTCGATTCCGGACAGAACTCCATCGAAAAGCAATCAGGTCGCGAAAGTAGTTCTGGTAGACGCGCCAAGGCGCGCGGGAGCCCTGTTTCGGCCAACTCTCCGCCGCGCGGAGAATGTAACCGGGCGTGAAGTTTTCGACGAAGGGCGCAGGGGTCTGGCCGACGGCCGTGGGGCGTACCTCGCGTACCTTTTTGCGGTCCATGAGCTTCCACAAGCGGCAGAGATAATCGCAGAGTAAGTCGGCCTTTAGCGTCCAGGAGGCGTTGGTGTAGCCGAAGATGGAAGCGAAGTTCGGCACGCCGGAGAGCATTACGCCTTTATAAGAGAAGTGCTGGCCGGCGTCGACAGGGACTCCATCGACTGACAACTCCACTCCGCCGAACGCCTGCAACACGAGTCCGGTGGCTGTTACGACGATATCGGCCTCGAGTTGCTGGCCGGAGCGGAGCCGGATTCCGCTTTCGGAGAAGGTTTCGATCTCATCCGTGACGACGCTTGCCCGGCCGGCATTGATGGCCTGAAAGAAATCGCCGTCGGGAGCCACGCAGAGGCGCTGGTCCCAAGGATTGTAGCGGGGGGTGAAATGCGTCGCGACATCGTAAGCGGCGCCTAATTGCTGGCGCGTCATTTTGAGAATGCCGGCCTTAACCATCGTGGGGCGACGCCGCGCCAGTTGGTAGATGTAGGTGAGGAAGGCGATGTTCTTCCAGCGGCTGAGCCGGTAGGCCCACGTTGCGGGCAGGATGCGGCGCAACCGTTTGGCCATGGCGTCTTCTTCGGGCAGGGAAACGATATACCCAGGTGAACGCTGGAGCATCGTCACATGGCCGGCCGCCTTCGCCATCGCGGGAAGTAAGGTCACGGCAGTGGCGCCGCTGCCGATGATGACGATCCGCTTGCCGGCGTAGTCCAAATCCGCGGGCCACGATTGCGGATGGATCACGCGGCCCTGGAAGCGGCCGATACCCGGGAGATCGGGTGTGTAACCGGCCGAATAGCGGTAATAGCCGGCGCAGGAAACAAGGAAACCGGCCGTAAAAATGACCGGCTGCTGGCCGCCATCGGGAAGAGTCCTCACAGCCTCGATGGTCCACCGTGCTTCATCCGAGGACCACGAGGCCCGCTGAATGCGGTGCAGGAAACGGATGTTCCGGTCGATGCCTTCCTCGCGTGCGGTATCGGTGATGTACTGCCGAATCTCATCTCCGGAGGAGATCGCCTTAGGACTGGTCCAAGCGCGGAAGGAATAGCTCATGGTGAGCATGTCGGAATCCGAACGAATTCCGGGGTAGCGAAACAGATCCCATGTGCCGCCGATGGCCGCGCGCTGTTCGAGGATCACGTAGCTTTTGCCGGGGCAGCGCTTCTGCAAGTGCCATGCAGCGTCTATGCCCGAGAGGCCAGCCCCCATGATTAGGACGTCGCAGTGCTCCACTGAACTACCAGCTATAACCCGCCGAACACGATGCGGCCGCCGACCATCGTGGCCACAGGCTTGACGTTCTGGATCTGATCGATGGGCACCGTGAGGTAATCGCGGTCGAGGACCACCAGGTCGGCCAACTTGCCAGGCTGGATAGAGCCGAGATTGTTCTCCTGGAACAGCAGGCAGGCATTCTGGCGCGTGTGGGCGATGAGGGCGTCTTCGCGGCTGACGGTCTGGCGCAGCACTTTTGCCCCCCCGGCCATCTTGCCAGTCACCGCGAACGAGAGCGTCACGAACGGCAGGTACTGATTAGCCGCGCTGCCGTCGGTGCCGAGGCCCCAGGTGATGCCGCTGGCCTGAATGGTGGCGAGCGGCGGCATATCGTAAACGCCATCGCCAAAGCCCTCGCGCATGATGCCGCCGTTGATTACGGCCCAGGGATTCACGGCCAGGTACATGCCCAGCTTTTTCATGCGCTCGATTTGCGGGCCGTTGATCTGGTTGACGTGAGCGAGCACCCAGCGGCGGCTCTTGATGGGGTATTCCTTATTGATCGCTTCAATCTGATCGAGGAAGGCATCGATGGTATCGTGCAACTCGGCATGCACGTGCAGGGGCAGTCCCGCCTTGGCAATGGCGGTCGCAATGCGGCGCCAAGCCTCGAGTTGCTCCGGCTGCGGATCGGACTTCAGGGCGAACATCGGGTCATGCAACGGGGTGTAGACGCTTTCGCCGAAGAAGATGTTGTCGATGAAACTATCGCCCTGGAAAAGTTTCATCTGCGCGATCTGCTGGATGGTGCGGTCGACGCCAGCGGGGTTGCCCGCGGCATTGCCGTCAATGCAGAAGATCCGGACGTTCTGGCGCTCTTGGGTCTTCCACTTTTGAAAGATCGCGAGCGCATCGGGGACGCAGCCGGGGACGCCGAAAGAAGTGAGGCCGGCGCGGTTCATGTCCGCGACCATGGCTTGGGCGCTGGCTTCGAGCTGATCGGGCGCCACGCGGGGCAGCTTGTTGGCCACCACGCGCGTGCCGGCGATATCGCCGCGGACGATGCCCGTGGGCTTGCCCGTGGAGTCGCGGACGATGGAACCTTTGACGAATTCGGGAGGATCGGGCGGGCTAGCCGGGATGCCGAGGACCTGCAGCGCACGGCTGTTGAGGAAGATCTGGTAGTAAGATTCCTGCAAGGCGACGGGATTATCGGGAGCGATCCGGTCGAGTTCTTCGAGCGTGAACGGCTTGGGATCGTCCGCGAATTGCTGGTGAGCCCAGCCGCCGATGTTGTACACCCACTCTCCGGGGCCGGCGGTTTTGACACGCGCGCGCAGCATTTCAAGCGCCTGCTTGCGGGAAAAGACGCCATCGAAGCGCAACTCGCGCTGCCAGCTGGCGGCGGCTCGCAGCAGGTGCATGTGGTTATCGATGAGGCCGGGGATTACGGCGCGGCCTCGCAGATCGATGCGGCGCGTGTTGGGGCCGGCCAATGCCTGGATTTCCTGGTTGGTGCCGGTGGCTACAACGCGATCGCCGCGAATCGCGACAGCTTGCGCGATGGTGAAGCGCTCATCGACCGTGATGACCTTGCCGTTGGAGAGGATGAGATCGGGTTGTTGGGCAAAGACAGCGGATGTGAAAAAGAGAGCGAGGGCAAGAGTACGTTTGGGCATAACCGGCCTGGGTAGTCGTGAGCCGCGCCGGGCGGAAGCCCGGCGGCAGCCCGGAAGGGCTGACCCCACGTGGAATTATACTCCCACGATGGCGGGTTCCTTGGATTCCCGCATGGCGCCTTTGTCGCGGCGCAGCCACGCCTGGAATTGCTCCATGTACAAATAAATCACCGGGGTGATGTAGAGCGTGAGGAACTGCGAGACTACGAGGCCGCCGACTACCGCCAAGCCTAGCGGCTGGCGGGCATCCGCGCCTTCTCCATAACCGATGGCAATGGGCAGCGTGCCGCAGAGCGCGGCCACGGTGGTCATCATGATCGGGCGGAAGCGGAGCATGCAGCCCTGGTAGATGGCATGCCCCGGATCCTTGCCTTCGAGGCGCTGGGCTTCCAGGGCGAAATCGATCATCATGATGGCGTTCTTCTTCACCACTCCGATTAACATGATCAGGCCAACGAAAGCGAACAGGTCGAGCTCGCGGTGGAACAACTTCAACGTCACCAGCGCGCCGAACACAGCGGAAGGCAGGCCGGAAAGAATGGTGATGGGGTGGATAAAACTTTCGTACAGAATGCCCAGGATGATGTAAATCACCAGGATTGCCACGATGAGCAGTACGGTCATGCCGCGGAAGGATTTCTGAAATTCCTTAACCGTGCCCTGGAAGCTGGCGGTGAGGGTGGGCGGGATGTGCAGGTCTTGAATCGCCTGATTGACGCGGTCAGCGGCTTCCCCGAGGGAAAAGCCAGGCGCGAGGTTAAAGGAAACAGTCACGGCGGGGAGTTGGCCGTAGTGGTTTACGGAAAGCGCACCCACACTGCGGGAAAGCTTCACCACGGACTCCAGCGGCACGAGTTGCCCTTGCGAAGAATGCACGTACAGCTTCGAAAGCGCGTCCGGAGACTGCTGGTATTTCGGCTGGACCTCGACAATGACCGCGTACTGATTGGCGGGGGTGAAGATGGTAGAGACCTGTTGGCTGCCGTACGCCGCGGCCAGAGCGCTTTCGATCTGGGCGGGTGTCACGCCGAGCGAAAGCGCGCGATCGCGATCGATATCGACCTTCACTTGCGGGCTGCGGATTTGCAAGTCGGAGCTGACATCCACGAAGCCGGGCAAAGTCTGCATGGTCTGAACCAGCTTGGGCACCCAATTGTAGATTTCCTGAAGGTTGGCGCTCTGCAACGTCATCTGGTAAACGCTGTTGGAATTCTGGCCGGTGATGGTGATGGGCGGCGGATTCTGCAGAAACGCCATGATGCCGGGAACGGCGGCCAGCTTGGGGCGCAGTTCAGCGATGGTTTCGTCGGCCGATAGGGCGCGCTCCTTGCGCGGCTTCAGCATGGCATAGAGGATGCCGGAGTTGCCGTCGGAAGAATACGAGAAAACGCCTTCCACGTTCGGATCGGCGCGCACGATATCGGCTAAGGCTCGCTGGTGCTTGGCCATGGACGCATACGAGATATCCTGGCCGGCCATGGTGGGGCCGTACATCACGCCGCTATCCTGGCTGGGAATGAAACCGGTGGGCATGATCCGGAACATAAAGATGGTGCCGCCCAGCAGGACGAATGCGAAGATGACGGTCGCGAATTTGTGGCGCAGGACGGCGCGCAAGGTTACGTCATACCCCCGGGACATGGCATTGAAACCGCCTTCGAGGCCGCGATAAACCATCCCGTGATGACCGCCGTGGCGATACCGCAAGAAGCGGCTGCCGAGCATGGGCGTGAGGCTGAGGGAGACGAAACCCGAGATGAGAATGGCAACAGCGATGGTAATGGCGAACTCATGCAGCAGGCGGCCTACAATGCCGCCCATGAACAGCACGGGGATAAAAACGGAGACCAGCGAGATCGTCATGGAGACGATGGTGAAACCAATTTCGCGCGAGGCCAGCAGCGCCGCTTCCCGGCGGGTCTTGCCCATCTCGGTGAAGCGGACGATGTTTTCGAGCATAACGATGGCGTCATCGACCACGAAGCCGACGGAGAGCGTCAGCGCCATCAGCGAAAGATTGTTCAGGCTGTAGCCGAGCAGATACATCACGGCGAACGTGCCGACGATCGACAACGGCACCGCCACGCCGGGAATCAAGGTCGCCGAGAGATTGCGCAGGAATAGCGAAATGACCATGATGACCAGGCAGACGGTCAGGACGAGCGTGAACTTCACGTCATTGACCGACTGGCGGATGGACTGGGAGGCATCGTAAATCACTTCCAGCTTGAGGGACGGCGGGATTTCCGCCTGCACCGTGTGGAGCAGGTCCTTTACGTTATCGACCACCTGTACGGTGTTGCTGCCGGGCTGGCGGTTAATGGCCAGAACGACGCTGCGCTGGTCATTCATCCAGGCGGACACTCGGGGCGTTTCCACGCTGTCGATCACATCGCCCAACTGGTCGAGCCGGATCGGCACGCCGTCTTTCCAGGCCACGGTGAGAGGCCGGTAAGCCGCGGCGTTGGTCAGTTGGCCGGTGGTGTGGACCGTGAATGCCTGTTTGTTGCCGAAGAGCTTGCCGGTAGGTGCGTTGACGTTGCTGGTTTGGATGGCGCGCTGGACATCGTCAATGCCGACCCCGAGCGCGACGAGCTTGTCGGGATCGAGTTGGACGCGCACGGCGTACTTCTGCTGCCCGAACACCTGCACCTGCGAGACGCCGCTGGCCATGGAAATGCGCTGGGCGAGCAGCGTCTCCGCGTATTCATCGACGGTATAAGGCGGCAGAGTGTCGGAAGAAAGAGCCAGGTACACCACAGGCTGCACCGCCGGATTCACCTTTTGAAAGCTGGGCGGGTGCGGCATGTCGGGCGGAAGCAGCCCGCCAGCGCGGGAGATGGCGGCCTGCACATCCTGCGCCGCGGCATCGATATTGCGATCCAAATCGAACTGGATGGTGATGCTGGTTCCACCCTGCGAACTCGACGAATTCATGGACTCGATGCCGGCAATGGTGGAGAACTGCTTTTCGAGCGGCGTGGCCACCGCGGAGGCCATCGTTTCCGGGTCGGCGCCCGGCAGACTCGCGCCCACTTGGATGGTGGGGTAATCGACACTGGGCAGCGCCGCCACCGGAAGAGCGCGATATCCGACGATCCCGAACAGCAGGATGGCGAACATCACGAGAGCGGTCATAATGGGCCGCTCGATGAAGATGCGCGAGACGTTCATAACGGCTGCGAATCCACCTGACTGGCGGGCACAGGTTTGATGTGCGCTCCGGGGAAAAGCCGGAGCTGGCCATCGGTCACGACGGTATCGCCCGCAGAGAGTCCCTTCTGAATGACCACCTTGTTCTGAAAGGTGGCGCCCACCGTGACCGGCTGCGGCGCTACGGTCTGGTCTTTCTTGACGACGAAGACCATTTGGCCTTGCGCGCCCGGCTGCACGGCTTCGGCCGGAACCAGGAGGGCGTGATCCAGCGAGCCGAGCGTCAGCGTGGCATCCGTGAACTGGCCGGGAAACAGGATTCCGTCGCGGTTATCGAACGTGGCCTTCAGGTGGATTGTGCCTGTATTGGTATCGACGGTGTTATCGATTACGGAGAGGAAGCCATCGACCGGATGGGTGCTATTGTCCCGTGGAACGACACGGACCGCCAGTTTGCGCTGGGCGCTACTGCGCCGGATTTCGGTCAGGTAATCTTCGGGCGCGTTAAAGCTGACCCAGATGGGGGTGAGTTGATTGATGACCACCAGGGGATTGCCGTTGGCCGCGACCAGGTTGCCTTGGTGGATAAGAAGATTGCCGGCGCGGCCGGAAACCGGCGAATGGATCTGGCAGTAGCTGAGATCGAGCTTGGCGCGGTCGATGGCGGCGCGGTCGTTCTCAACGGAGGCGCGGTTGCTTTCGATGGCGGCCTGATCCGCAAGGATGGAAGCGCGGATGGCTTCGGCGGCGGCGCGGGTCTGCTCATCCTGCTGTTTGGAGGCCAAACCCTCTGCGCCAAGCTGGCGGTTGCGGGCAGCGTCGGCTTCGGCGCTGCGGGCCTGGGCCTGGTCCTTTTCCAGATTGGCTTCCGCCTGCCGCAATTGCGCGTTGTCGCGCGCCAGAGTCGCTTCGGCTTGACGCACGGCTTCCTGATAAGGGCGAGGATCGATCTCGAAGAGCAGGTCGTCCTTTTTCACGTTCGTGCCTTCAGTGAATGCCACGCGAACGATTTCGCCGGCGATCTGGGATTTCACCTGAATGACGGCGGAAGGCTCCACCCGGCCAACGGCGTGGATTTCGATGGGAACCGTTCCCACGGTCACCGACGCGATGCTGACGGGCACCGCAGGCGGAGGAGCGGCGGATTGCGCCTTCTCCGTCTTACAGGCGGTGCTGACAGCGACACAAAGGGCCACCGAGGAAACGGCTAGGGATGGATATCGAAGCACGACGGATCAGTCCTATTATAGCTTCCGAGTCGAGCCAAGCTGCGCCGCAGCGAGTCGGGTAGTTGCCGGAGGGCGGGGCGCGCCGACGCGGCTGCCGCCGCGTGTCCACAGACACGGATAGCGGCGCTCTCGCGCGGTACGTAGATTTGGTGCGGATCGCGGGTGATTTTCTCCTTTCGGTGATGCCGTTTCTTCGCCTCTTTTTTGATTTTCAGAGGCGAAGGGCGGGGTTCTGCAGGGGCGGGCTCATGACTTGAGCCGGCGGGGCGGCGGGATCTGTGGCTGGTTGACGGAACGAAGCCGCGGCGATGAGGAGTTCATCGTCTTGAATGTCCGTTAAGGGCTGGGCCGTGGCCTGGGAAGCCTTGAGTTCTTTGAGCGCGTTGTAGAAGGAACGCTCGAGAAAAGCAATTTTGCGGTGCACGAAGGCGAAGTCGCGCTGGTGGCGCAGGAAGGATTCCGTGGCGCCGCTGGATTCGGGATCCTGGAACGCGAACTCCCAAAGCCGCGCCTCGATGATGCGATAGCGGCGGAGCATCCAGTCGGCGTTGACCATGGTATCGACCAGGAAACGCTGTTCGGGCGTGGCCGGCCGATACTGCTCGCGATAGTCCGCGATTAGTTGATCGAGTTCCTCGGCGCTTTCGCCGGGGATGACGGTAGACTTCGCGTGAATGCCCGTTTTCAGGGCATTCAAACGGGAAATATTGCGACCAGTGGCCGTGACAGGTCCAGTCGATTTTTGAGCATTGCGACGGTTGGCGTCAATTTGCGATTGGGTGGTCATAGTTACTCCCAAGCACAGAGTAACTGGCGAGCATGCGCCGGCGGCCGTGGATTTCGGATAAGTAGGTGTGTTTGCAACGTTAGAAATATTTTCTGCCTCGGTGAACGCGAGGCGGAAACAGGCCGGCCTACGGCCGGTGGGCCGGATGAAAATCCGGCCCGCAGCCTGAAAGGCTGCCCCACGACTAGTTGATGGTGAAGGGAAGGGCGTTGGATTTATTCGGCCCTTCCGCCGGATTGGCGGCGGTGATCTGCGCCGTACCAGCGGCGGCAATGTCGGTGGCTGCGACACCCATTTTGATTTCGGTGCTGCTGACAAAAGTGGTCTTGCGCGGCGACCCGTTCCACTGGCCGATGGCGCCGTTCAGGAACCCTGTGCCGGTGATAGTCAGTTCGAAAGCTGCACCCCCGTGGGTGGCGCTGGCGGGATTCAGGGCTTTCAGAACAGGAGCAGGATTCGGATTCACTACGCTGATATTGATTGAGGTCTTGGCGGTGTTGCCGCTGGTGTCGGTGGCAATCGCCGTTAAAACGCGCGTGCCGGGACTGCCGGAAATCGTGGAGAACTGCGCGTTGTAGGTGCTGCCGGCGCCGCTGGCTTTCGGATGCAGGATTTCGGAAGGCTCGATGGTGCCATCGCCATTTGCGTCGAAGGTGATTTGAACCGAGGCGACGGCCACATTGTCGGTGGCATGCACGGAAACCGGCAACGGCCCTCCCAACCCGAATTTAGCGTTAGCCGCGGGAGAAGCGATCGCCACGGCCGGCTTGACAAAATCGATGGGGCCGTTCTTGTTGATGTAATCCTGGACGTTCTGCTCCGTCGTTTGCAGGTCGGCGCCGAACCCATAATCCTTCCCCAGAGTATTGCCCGCGTAGAAGAAGACTTCGGGAAAGTTCAAATTCAGATTGGCAAAGTCGTCGAAGGTCGGATCGCCTGTAGTCGAGTAAGCCTGCACGGGCGACACTTCCGCACAATCCAACTGCCAGTCGTAATTCATCAGGCTGAGATACTGGTTGCCTTTGTAGGGGTTGTTATCGATGCCGCCGTGGCGCAAGCCGAGGGTATGCCCTAATTCATGGGCGAGCGTTCTCCATTGCGTACAGGCGTTCATCAGGTAACCGCCATTGGGATTTACACCCCAGTTGCCCAAGTCCATCGAGACGTCGTTGCCCCCGAGACTGTTGTAGTCCGGCGCCGGATTTTCGTACAACTCGGAAAGGCCGGACGAGCCGGAGAGATACGCCAGCGTGCTGGAGGCGTCGGGCAAGGGATTGAAAGTGCCGGCGGCGAAGAAGACCTGGCTGGGCGCGGTGAAACCAGCGGGTTTACCGATTTGCCCAGCTCCGGTTCCCGTTGCGATCTTTACGTAATCGCCAGTGTTCATGTTGGGTAGCGCATCGCCCGCGATGATGTATTGCTCATTTCCCGAAACCCCGGCGCTCGCAACCGGATGGCCCGCCGGCGGCGAATCCAGAAACGAATGATGGCTGGCGAGGATGGCATATTTGAATGCGAGCTCGCGCGCGTCTTTATCGAACGAGCCGAAATTCTGGTCCTTGGCGTCCTGGAAGGCGCGCGCGTTGACACCCTGCACATTAATGGAGTTAGGAATTCCAAAGTACAAGACATCGATCAGAGTCTTATCGCCGGGGCCGTTCAAGCCGATCTGGCTGCCGCCATCGAGCGGCCCGGCGCCCATGTTGTAGGAAAGCGGCGCGCCGGAGGCATCCGTACCGAACCCGCCATCAACATGCATGTGGATGCCGGCGGGGATCGCCGCGGGGGTCCCACCGTCGCTGCGATAGCCGTACAGGTTCCCGGTCAGGGCGGGAGCGCCGGCAAACATGGCGGGCAGTGAGCCCGCTTCGCCTGTGGCGGCCACGACGACGCCGGGCGCGGGGCGGAAATTGAAGCCCGTCTGATCGGCCAGCCAGTCCAGTTCTAGAAAGAGATCGCGCTTGTTGGGATCAGCGCCCATTTGGGAGAGATTCAGGTCGACAATGCCATCCTGGTTCATGTCAATCCCGGTCGTCTCCCAGCTATCGAGGAGGCCATCGCCATCCGAATCCAAATGGTTGGCACGATAGATGACCTGCGCACCGTTGGTGGTCGTGACCTGGAACGCGACACGATGGTCGCCGCGGCGCATGGTCCGGATGTTTCCGGATTCGTCTTTGGCCGCATTGGCGAGCGGCTGGTTGATGCTGATGGACGCGACAACGTTGCCGGTCCCGATCTGGTCGCCGATCTGAGCCACGGGAATCGCGGTGAATGGATGCACCACCATGCTGTTGGGAGGCGAAAGCTGGTCCTCGACATCGACACGAATCGTCCATAGCCCCGTCTGCGCCGAAAACAGCAGAGGTGTTCCGGGCAACTGCGGGTTGGTCCGGCTGGCGGAGCTAGGCGTACCCACGAACGCGATGACGAACGAATCGTTGGCTATCCCGGCCGCGCCGAGAGTGAGGTTCGTCACGGCGATGCGACTGTTCGCCGGATACGCGGTGAAGTAGATGGGGCTGCTGGCATCGTTGTAGCCCAGTTCGGCCGCATTGACGCAGACCTCGCCGGGGTCACACACACCGTTGCCATTGCCCCCGGAATTCGGCTTCTCGACCATGAGACCGGTGACCCTCGTAATTTGCCAGGCAGTGCCGTTATAGGTGGCGGCGAAGATTCCCGGCCCGGCGGTGATGCCCAGGTTGGTGGCTCCGGTGGCGGTCAGGGTGCCTTCGAACGCCACCACGTTTCCGTCGGCCGAGATCCCCGGCGCCGTATCCAGGTACGAGAAGTTGGTGCCATCGGCAATGGTCGTCTGCGAAGCGAAGTTATTCGCGAATACGATCACCTGATTGAGTCCCGTGCCACGGTTGGTGGTGGTAATGACCATGTTGCCGTTGGCGGCGATGACCGGTTGCGGCGTGCCGGTGCTGATCCCGAACGTAGTGCGCTGCGTGGCCTGTTCCACCAATTCGGTTTGTCCCGACGAGGAGATCACGGCGAAAACGGAAGCGCCGGCCTTGTTGATGCTGGGCGCCGGAAAGGTGGCGTTGAACGGCTGGCCTGCACCGGCGCGCGCCAGGTAGGTGAACGAATCGGTTGCATTCGCGTTCCAAATGCGGATGTTGGATGAGGTGCCGGAAATCTCATCGCGGGCAATCACGGTATTGTTGGTGTTGATCTGCATCTGGGGATCGAACGTCACGGTGCCGGGATTGCCGGAGCCTGGATTGATATCCACCAAAGCGTGGCTGTTGCCGTCACCGGTCCAGATGGTCTGGCCGATGCTGGTCTGACCCATGAAAGCCAGCAACCCGTAATCGTTGATGGAGGGCGCGCCGAGGGCAGAAAACTGGCCGCCGGTGGTGCTTGCGACTAAATAATACTCGTAGAACTTCCCTGGGATCGGTACCTGGGCATGGAGAAACGGTAAAGCGGCGAGGCCGATCAAGACGGCTCGTTTTCCGGCTGGAATCATGGAACCCTTTTCCTGCTGAGTGGTAGAACGGGGCGCTGGTAGCGAGTCAGGCCGCACTGTCCCGCGTTCTTCAAAGAAGTCAGGTTATCACCACAGGCTGGCGCTAAGCCGCCACACTGCACGGCATAAAGTACCAGCACACTAGGACTTAGGTTCTGTTGCCGCTAATCGGAGGTACTGCACTGCGAGGGAGCCGCCGCGCGGGAACGCACTTTTGAGGCGGCACACCACGAAAAACGGCCGTCCGGCGAACCGGACGGCCGCATGAGGCCAGGAGGCATAATTTCCCCCTTAGAGACGGCTGAAAACTGATGCCCTCATCCGTCTCCCAATTCCTTTTTCCCATAAAACGCGGCGGTAGGCACTATGCGTGGGAGCAGGGCGGTGCCAAAGAGCACGCCTTAGCCTGGATTACCGGGGCCGAGGCTGAGGAATACTTCTTTAGTACCAGAACCGGGTGGGCCGGACGGTACTATAGGCGAAAATGAACGGCCGCGCACATAATAAATAGAAGCTTATGAGGAAACTCATCCTGGTCCTGCTCCCGCTCGTGATCCTGCTCGAAGCAGGCTGCATTCGGAACTCCCAATACTACCTTGATAAAGGTAACAAGCTCGCGGCTCAGGGGAAATATGCCGATGCCGAATTGAATTATCGCAAAGCGATTCAGAAGAATGTGAATTCGGGGGAGGCCTTTTACCAGCTTGGATTGACGTATATGAATCTGAGGCGGACGCCGGACGCCTATCAGACTCTCCTGCAGGCCAGCAAGCTTATGCCGGCGCGCGAAGATGTTGCCGTGAAGCTGGCGGATTTCTGTTGGGCCGTATATAGTTCGGACCGGCGCCGCCCGCAGGTGCTATTCGATCGGGTAACGATCATTTCCGACCAGTTGCTGGCGAAAAACAAGAACTCGTTCGACGGCCTGCGGCTGAAGGGCCACCTCGCCTCCGCCTCGAAGCGTTATGCCGAAGCCGAGGAAGACTACCGGGCGGCCAATGCCGTGAAACCGATGCAGCCGGAAGTGATTCTGGGGTGGGCTGGAGCGCTATTCCTGGATGGCAAGAGCAGCGAGGCTGAAATGCTGGCGTATCAGCTCATCGACAGGAACAAGACCTATACGCCGATCTATGACATGCTCTACCTGCATTACGTGCAGAGCAAAGACTTAGCCACCGCGGAGAAGATTCTGAGGACGAAGATCGCCAACAATCCGACGGACGCGGGTTCGGTGCTGGAATTGGCGGGCTACTACAATGCAGCCAAGCGGGAAGCGGATATGAAAGCCACGCTCGCGCCGCTGGAGAACAACGCCAAAGCATTTCCGCAGGGGCGCCTGCAGGCCGGAGATTTGTACAGCCGGCTGCGGCGTTGGGATGAAGCGCTTGCGCAGTATCAGGCGGGAGCCCAGGCCAACGCGGCGAAACCCAAGGATAAGCTGGTTTACCTGAAGAGAATCACGGATGTCTGGATTGCCGAGGGGAAGCCGGAACAAGCCGAAAAGGAAGTAGACGAGATTTTGAAGGAGGAGCCCGGAGAGCAGGCGGCTACCGGTGTGAAAGCGTCGCTGCTCCTGGCTGGCCGCACGGCCGATAAAACCGCCAAAGCGGTGGCGCTGCTGAAACCCGCCGTGGAAAAGAACCCGGATAACGCCACGCTGCACTTTACCCTGGGCCGGGCCTTAGCGGCCCAAGGCGATACGGAAGGCGCGCGTTCGCAATTCCTGGAAGCCGTTAAACGGAACAAGACCTATCTCGAACCACGGCTGGCGCTAGTGGAATTGGCTCAGGCCCGCAACGATTACCCTTCGGCGCTGCAATACGCGAATGACGTGTTGTCGATCAACCCCAACTTGGGGGCGATCCGGCTGGTTCGCGCAGTCGCCATGTTGAACACGAGTGGAAATGAAGCGCAGGGCCGCAAAGAATTGGCGGCTTTGGAGAAGCAATTCCCGCAGAATCACGAAGTGCTGCTACAGACAGCCCTGTTGGATTTGCGCGACAAGAAATTTAAGGAAGCTGAAGATCAGTTCCGCAAGTTAGCCCAAGAGGCTCCGAACGACCTGCGCTCGATGAATGGGCTGGTCAGCGCCATGGCGGCCGATAGCCAGATCGACAAGGCGTTCACCATGCTGCAGGAAGAAGCCAAGAAGAACCCCCAGAATGCGCAGATGCGTTTTCTGCTGGCTGGGGTGGCCTTACAAGCCGGAAAGCCGGATGCCGCTATCGACCAATATCAACAATTGATCAAGGTGGCGCCCAACTCGGCGCAACTTTATATGGCGATGGGAACTGCCTACCGGGCGAAGAAGGATATTCCAGACGCGATTTCGAGCTTCGACAAAGCGGCGAGTTTAGCGCCCAAAGATCCCGCCCCGCTAGTGGCCAAAGCGGATCTTCTGCAGATCACCGGAAAGAAGCCGGAAGCGTTGGCGGATTACCGCAAAGCGCTGCAGTTGAAGCCGGACAATGCCGTGCTGCTCAACAATGCGGCGTATCTGATCACAGAGACCGGGGGCGACGCCGATGAAGCCATGAAAATGGCGCAAAAGGCGGTGCAACTCGACAATAAGCAGCCGCGCTTCGCCGACACCCTGGGATGGGTGTATCTGAAAAAGAACCTGCCGGATAGCGCCGTGCAGGCGTTCCGCGGGCTGACGGAGAAATATCCCGACGATCCGGTTTTCCACTATCACTTCGGGATGGCGTTGCTGCAAAAGGGCGACAAAGCCACGGCCAAAACCGAGTTGCAAAATGCGCTGACCAAGAAGCCATCGGACGAAGTCCGGCAGAACGTGCAAGCAGCGCTGGCGAAGATCGGGTAACTAATTAGTCCCGGCTACTCTGTGACAGGAATCGGCGGGTCTGATTCTGCCGCCGGCTTGGGAAAAACCGCCAGAGTACCGGTACTCTCATAAGCGCTCCCGCATCGCAGTTCGTATGACGAAAGCATACTGAGTCGAGTTATCATAAACAACTCTTAGGGAGTGTTGCCATACTTATGCCATGCTGATGCCCCAACTACCGCGAGACTACTCAACTGATCTCCGCGACCAGGAGATCCGCGCGGAGTTGAAGAAGACCCTGGCTGTCGTGCGAAGCACAACGGGAGCCCTGCGCGAAACCGCCCTGCACCATCTCTGGTTTGTGCTTGACAGCTTACTGGATCACAACCAAAAGCCAGAACGACTCAGCAGAGGCATGTCCGCTACCGCGTCTTCTTCCAGGTAGCGCTTACACCAGTAGCATCGCTCCCGGTTGCAGACCGCCTATTGTCGGCCTACGTTGGGCTTTACTCTTGGGGATAGTTAAAGCGATAGGTTAGCAGCGTGTTGAAAACTTAAGTACATGCGATCAGAAATTCACCGACGCATTCCGGAGCACCGCTCCCTGGCGGTCGCGGCTCAGTAACGCATACCTATCACGAAAGGGTGTACTAAGTTGGGCCGCCGATGAACGCAGACAAGTGGGGTGAACCCCTTCGGTGGGACATGAACGGAAAGAGGCAGTTCCTCAACTGACCTGCCCCTGGCGGCTGTCTGGTATGCTTTTCTGCAGGAACGAAATATGGCTGCAACTCCCTCTACGATGCTGGAACTCGGCACCCAGGCGCCGGATTTCGCGCTGCCTGACGTGGCGTCCGGAAAGACTATCTCGCTCGAAACGTTTCGCGGCAAAGACGTCCTGCTGGTCATGTTCATCTGCCATCATTGCCCATTCGTGAAGCACATCAAATCGGAACTGGCGCGGCTGGGGCAAGACTATTCCCCGAAAAGCGTGGGCATTGTCGCGATCAGCTCGAACGATCCCGCGGTGGCTGCCGACGATTCGCCGGAAGGGCTGCGGCAGATGGCCTCCGAGTGGGGCTTGCACTTCCCGGTATGCTATGACGAGACCCAGAGCGTGGCGAAGAGCTATGAGGCAGCCTGCACGCCCGATTTCTACGTATTCGACCGCGATCGCAAGCTGGCTTACCGCGGTCAGCTCGATGACAGCCGGCCGAGCAACCTGAAGCCGGTGACCGGGGCGGATCTGCGCGGCGCCATCGACGCCCTGCTGGCGGGGCGCGCGGTGAGTGCCGAGCAGCGGCCGAGCCTCGGCTGCAACATCAAGTGGAAGCAGGGCAACGAGCCGGCCTATTATCCAGCGGCGACGGCCCGAGCCTGATCAGACGCGGACTTCGCCTTCCAGTTTGCCGAAGTTAATGCGGACGCCGGAATCGAGCCTCATGGCGCGGCCGGGGAGCACTTCGAGGGGAGTCGGATCGCCCGGTTTCGAGAAGCACCATTTCTCAGCCGAGAGATTTTTCAGTCCCCAGACGCCTGGGTGCTCCGGGTGGACCGTGATCTCGGCTATGGGCGAGGAGAAGTCGTTAGGCGTCTGCTCGTCCACGTGATGGGGGAAGAGGCGCGTGTCGTGGTTGAGCATTACGGTGGAGCGTCCGATGCGCAGGCGGTAAGGCAACTGGATAGGCGCCCCACAGGCCCAGCATCCCCCTGGATCGCCAGCGCGGGCGCGGAGGGCATCCGCATCGTAGAAATTCTCCGTTCCGCAGGCGCTGCAGTAGAGGATGGAATCGCGGAGGCGGATCATAGCGGCGCGCCACTCGCCCTCGCGCACGCGGCCATGCTCACTGTTGCGAAGGCCCTCGGTGAAGGAGCGGGTGAAGAGCTCGCGTAGAAATTGAGGGTAAATCGGCCAGGAGAGCAGGGCATTGTCGTGGTGGCCGGGGACCGGCTCGTTGGAGCGGTCGGCGGGATCGAAGATGAAGAGCGGATCGGTGCCGTAGAGCCTGGTCATGGCGGGCAGGTCGAAGCTGTGGATGGCCAGTTCGCGGCGGCCTTCCAGCGGGTGGTGCACCATGAACAGGTAGAACAGGAGAACGGCGAGCGAGAAGAGGTCGGTTTGGGTACTGGGGAGCGCATCGCCGCGCACGACCTCGGGGGCCATGAAGCGAGGAGTGCCCAGAATGCCGCTGGCCGGATCACCATCCACGGTGACGTTGTCGTTGTCGCAGATGACCACCTCGCCGGATTGGGGATCGAAGAAGATGTTGCCGAAGGAGATGTCGCGGTAACAGAGTCCCTGCGAGTGGAGATGCAGGAAGCTGTGGGCCAGGCCGAATCCGGCGGTCGCAAGGGCGCGGAAACTGGGATCGATGCGGCGCTTCATGAGACTCGATATCCCGTGGTAACGCGGCTCGCGCAGCGCCATGATGTAGCCGAAGCCGGGAATGCCGGGGGAAGAGACGAGTTCGACCGGCCAGAGGAAACGATTGGTCGGCGCGCCCTTGCGGATGAGGGTTTCGAGCGAGGCGCGCTGGCGGGCGGTGGCGCAGGAGAGCAGATACCATTTGAGGGCTACCTGGCGGCCGTCCATCTCGGCGCGGTAGACTTCGCCCTGGCCGCCGCCACCGAGAAAGTCGCCGATGACGCACTCGACGCGCGAGGAATCGGTGGTGACGCGCTGGCCGGTTTTGAGGATCTGGTTCATTGGGCCCGCGCCAGTCCGAGGGCTTGCTTCAGACCGAAGTAGATGCTGAGGAGCAGAGCGGCTATGTAGGCGCAGCCGGTGGCGACCAGCGCCGCGGGAAGATAGCGAGTCGGAGTGGGTGGTTGTGGCGTAGGGAGCACGGGGATGGACGGCGAGGATTGAGCTGCTGTGGAGTCCGCTCCCTGGCGGTCGCGGCTCGGTAACATCTGGTCGCGCGTCGGTAACATCTGGTCGCGCGCCGGTAACACCTGGTCGTGGGTCGGCAACACCTGGTCGCGCGTGGATAACACCTGGTTGCGGGTCGGTAACGTTCGGTCGGGACTCGGTATCGGAACGGCGTGGCGGGGGTGGGCTGCCGGGAGGATCGCGGGAGCGAGCAGCAGAAGGAGGGCAGCCTGGCGGGTCACGCGGTCACCTCTGGCGAATGAGCGAGCACGCAATCCTCCCTTGAATGGGGGTCATGCCGCGCACCCAATAGTAAAGGAAGGCGGAGAGCCACAAGCTCTCAATCGCCCGGATGACGTGAAAGAGGGTAGCGTGCGGCAGGCCGGCGGCATGGAGTTCGAGCGACCACTCCAGAATCCACATGGCCGGTAGGCCGATGGCAACCAACGGCAGCAGCAAGAGGATCAGGACCTCGGGTAAAAGGGCGAAGGCGGCGGTACGCGGATGGAGTGCGTGGTGATCCGGGGGCGGCATCTGCTCGAAGGCGCGGCGGGCGAGCAATTGGCAGAAGCCAGTGCCGGCCAGCAGCAGAGCGAGGGCGGCACACTCGACGAGGCCACCCTGCCAGGTTTTCCACTGGTGGACGAAGGTGATCCAGGCCATGCCGCCGAGCGAGACGACGGCGGAGGCAAGCGTGACCAGGCAGGTTCCGAGCCAGGGCCAATTGACGGCGCTGTTGGTGGAATCCACGGATATGGGACCGCTGGCGCTGGCGGCCCAGGGGCTCTGCCGAGCGAAGCGCACGGGATCGGGCGCGGCGCGCAAGCCGGGATTATCCTCCAGCCCATAACGCCAGGAATCGACCGCCCAACGAGCGGAGTCTTCAGAGAGGCCAAGCTGATCGGAGAGGCGGCGCGTCAGGCGCGCGACAACGGCGGTGGCAGGGAGGCTATGCTCGTGCGAGACAAGCTCCTCGGCGACATTCTCGCGCAGGGCGCTGACGAGGAGGAAGACTTCGCGGGGCGCGGTGGGGCAGCAATCGCGCAGGATGGCCTCGCAGCGGCGCGGCTCCTGGAACACGGAGCGGCCGTAGATGGCGATGGCCTCGCGGAGCTTCTGGCGCGCCAGGTCGCCCAGTTCCGTGCTGATGCTGAGTGCGCCTTCCTGCATATCGTTATGCCGCGCTGGGGCCATCCCTCCAGAGAAGCCCCACGGTGATGTCATCTCCGCTGCCCTGCTCGGAGGCTTCGCGCAGCCAGGTTTCGAGGTTCTCTTCGATGGGGGCGATACCCTCCGCGTGGAGCATGCGGAGCAAGTCGGGACCGACGGCCAGAAAACCGCCATCCTCGCGGAAGGAGTTGGCGTAGCCATCGGTAGAGAGCAGGATGAGGGCGGGCAGGCTGCCGGGGTCGCGGACGACGTGAGTGCGGACCTCGCGGGCGGCATCGCGCGTAGCGAGGGAGGTGGTTTCATCGCCAATTTGCGCGCCGTCGCGGGTCCAAGGCCGCGAGACCTCGCCGGTGGAACTGACGGTCAGGATATCGCCATCTCCCAGTTGCCAGTAGGAGGCGGCGCCATCTGTGACGAGAGCTGCAAGCAGGGTGGAGCCGTAAGCCAGGATAGGGTCGGATTCGACCGAGCCGCGTGCTTCCTTACCGAGCTTGCGCTCCAGTTTGAGCAGCGCGCTGGTGGGGATGGGGTTCTCGCAAAGATGATGTTGCACGGACTTGCGCCACTGCCGTACCAACTCCGCTGGCGTTTCTTCGGGCACGGGCGGTTGGGGCGCGCGCAGCACGGATTTGGCGGCCTCGATGGCGAGCCGCGAACCGCAATCGCTGCGGAAGCATTTGGCGCTGCCGTGGCCATCGGCGACCGCCAGCAGGAGGCTGCCGGGGGAATCGCCTGGCTCTACCCAGCCGATGGCATCCTGATTCGGGAGGCCCGACCGGACATGCGAAGCGCCGCGTACGCTGCGGCCCATGACGCGCCACTCACTCATTGATTACCAGACGTCTTCTACCGCGGGGCTGCCGGCAGCGGGCGGAGCGGGAACCGGGACATTGCCAGTGGCCAGCACGGAGCTACGCGCCTGACTGGCGGGTGATGAGGCGGCCTTCAGCACGGCGGTGGAAGCCCAACGGATGTAATTCACCAGAGTCTCGGCGTTGTTGGCCTGGAGCGGAGCAATCTCCGGGTTGCCGATGAACTTGCGCAAGGTATCGTGATCGGCGTCGTTGCCGATGGCGATGGCGATCCGTACGGCACGCTTGGCCCAAGGGACGTCCATGAGGGCGCGAAGCCCGGTTTCGAAATCATCCGTCGGCTGGCCATCAGAGATCAATACGAGGACGGGCGGTAGCGCGCGGTCGCTCATGGGCGGGATACGGAGCTGCTCGCCCACCAGAGTCAAAGCTCGGCCCATATCGGTCATGCCTTCCGCCTTGAGATCGCTCCAGCGGAAATCGGCAACGGGCGTGGGTTCGGCGACATGCCATTGGGCGCCGTCGGAGAAACGCAGCACGCGCACCAACACCTGGGCGTTCGGGTTTTCATCCGCGGCCTTCTGCATATGCGGAATGGATTCCTTGATCGCGTTGTTCAGCGACTGGATTTTGCCATCCGACTGCATCGAGCCGGAGCAGTCGCAAATCCAGAAGAAATGTAGCGGCCGGGTGGCCAACTCCCCGCCGGGTCGTTTACTCATCGCGCCCACCTACCGTTTGCACACCATCTCATAAGGGCGGCCACGGGACCGCTCCCGGCGGTCGCGGCTCAGCGACGAACGCCGCTAAGCTCATCCTACAACCAGTCTTGCGAGAACGCTATTTATGTCGTGTCGCGCGACGAAATCCGGCCGTGCAGCCGCGACACGCGGAGCCCAGCGTACGGGAGCGCGGCTGGCGCCGCACGTCCATGCGAATATCGAAATAGCATGAATGCGAACGGCCGCCCGCGGTTTTCGATCCTCGATCTGGCTCCCGTCCGGGAAGGCGGATCGATTGGCGATGCCTTACATAGCTCGCTCGACCTGGCGCGGCACGCGGAGCAGTGGGGATTCACGCGCTTCTGGCTGGCCGAGCACCATAACATGCAGGGGATCGCGAGCGCTGCGACTTCGGTGCTCATCGGGTACGTGGCCGGAGGCACATCCACGATTCGAGTGGGCTCGGGCGGCGTCATGCTGCCCAATCACTCGGCGCTGGTCATCGCGGAGCAGTTCGGCACCTTGGCGACTTTGTACCCGGATCGCATTGACCTGGGGGTCGGGCGCGCGCCCGGATCGGATGAACTGGCTTCGCGCGCGCTGCGCTACAACGCAACGGAAGAAGACTTTCCGCGGCAAGTTGCCGAGTTGCTGGCCTATCTTGCGCCGGCGGGACCGGGGCAGCGGTTGGTAGCATTTCCAGGGGCGGGCACCAACGTTCCGGTGTGGCTGCTGGGATCGAGCACGTACAGCGCGCAATTGGCCGCATCGATGGGACTGCCGTTCGCGTTCGCCAGCCACTTCGCACCAGCGCTGCTCCTGGAAGCGATCGACCAATACCGCAGCCGATTTACACCCTCGCGGTATTTACAGGAGCCGTACGTCGCGGCGGGCGTGCCGGTGATCGCGGCGGAAAGCGACGCCGAGGCCGAGCGGCTTTCGACCTCCGCCCTGCAGCGGGCCTTGAAGCTGATCCGGCGCCAGCCCCTGTTTACACCTCCGCCGGTGGAGAGCATGGACGGGCTGTGGACCGATGCCGAGCGCTTCCTGGTGACCTCGCGGCTAAGGGTAGCGGCGATCGGTGGGCCGGAAACAGTACGGCGCAAATTGAGCTTTCTGGTGGAGGAGACAGGGGCCGACGAGTTGATTTTCACTTCCGACCTCTACGAACACAGAGATCGTTTGCGCTCTTTTGAACTGATCTCCGAAGCCATGAAGGACCTTTGCGCGATGCGGTCGGGGCTCGGGTCAGCATAGGCATTTGCGACCAGGGAGGCGGATGAATTTACCGCAGAGGCGCTGAGACGCGGAGAAAATACAAAAGTCAAAACCCGATGAGGGCGTCGAGGGAGCAGAGGTAACGCTCGCTCACGGTCGCGGCTCGGTTCAGCATAGGCATTTGCGCGACCGGGGAGGCGGATGAATTTACCGCAGAGGCGCTGAGACGCGGAGAAAATACAAAAGTCAAAACCTGATGAGGGCGCCGAGGGAGCAGAGGCAACGCTCCCTCACGGTCGCGGCTCGGTTCATTACCGCAGAGGCGCAGAGACATGGGACCTCATTCCCGCCGATAAATGATCGTCCCGGTAGTGCGCGCCACCTCCCGGTAATGCGCTGACCAGGCGCGCAGTTCGGGATAGCGAGCGATGGCGAGGTGGGGATTGTAAAGGCTCAGGCCGTCGATCAGGAAGGTGGGATTGGATCGCGCCAACTCCTCGCGGCGCACATGCGCGGCGGTGGTTTCGAGCGGTTCCGATTGGGTGAGGTGGCGATCCGCGGGGACGCCAGTGAGCGGCTGGGAGTCCAGGAAACGCGTACCGGCCACGAGATGCGTGTATACGTATAACTCCGGCCGGAATCCCCACACGAATAGAGTGTCCCCGGGATGGGACAGTTGGCGGGTCAAGGCGGCCGCCCGGCGGCTATCGCGATCCATCGCGGTATCGGCCCATTCCGCGTGCCCAGTTGCGAGGTACACATAACGCGGGCCGAAGCGCGTAGCGGGGATGAGCAACAGCAGAGCGACAAAGTCGCGTTTGCGCCCGAGCAGCGCGAATCCGCGGGCAGCGGCAAGCGTGATGGGCGCCAGGAGGAGGAAATAATAGCGCGGGAAGAAGCGCCAGCCGGCGGCCACTCCGATCAGGCAGAGCGCGCACCACGCAGCCCACTGCCAGGTTTTCGAACGCCATAAGAACCAGATGGCAGCTATGACCAGGGCTACATGAAAACCCGCCCAGTTCAAGGTGCGGAGCACTCCGTTGCGCAGTGGAGATTCCGTTAACGGGGCAGCCGCATACAGCCGTCCCCAGCGGAACACCTCATCCCAAAAGGGGACCAGCGCCCCAGAGGCCGCGAGCCAGGCGGCCGCAACGCCCGACACAGCCGCAAAGCCCGCAGCCATCAGCCACACGCCGCCGAAATCGAAGAGCAGGCAGGCAGCGCCCACGAATACAGCTTTCGGGCTGATGAGAAACGCAATCCCTTGCACGGCGCCGCACCAGAACGGCCTCCGTTTCCAGGCGAGCCAGACAGCGGCCAAGTGCGGGGCCAACAGAAGCAGATCGGAAGCCACGGGAATCACCCCTGAAGGCAGGTCGAAAATCAGAAAGAAACCCAACAAGCCGGCGGCCCAGACGCCTTCCCTCTGCGACCAGACTTCGCGCGCGAACCGGTAGGCGATCCAGCAAGCTAAGAGCGCATAGAGCGCTCCCGCGAGGCGCAAGGGCCAGCCATCGCGCGCCCCAAGTAGCAGGTAGGCGGCAGCCAGCAGTGGAGGTTTATCGAACCAAATGTCGCGATAGAGGGTTTTGCCTTGCAGCATTTGTCCCGCGCTGGCGAGGGGCAGCCCTTCTTCAGCCCAAAGGATGCCCACGTGACACATGCGCGCCGCCAGCAGCAGCACGAACAGGCCGAAAAAGAATAACGGCAGCTTGAATCGCACGCTGGAACCAATTATAGTAGTGGGCAAAGAAAAGGCGAATGGAGATAGAACGTCAGGACCAACTCGCGGTGCTGCGGCGGCGCATCGCACGCATCGACCGCAAGTACGCCAACACCGGCCGCCGGACACGCCCGGCGCGGCCCAACATCGAACAACTCCTCCCGGGAGAAATCGTGCGGACCCGCTTCGGGGAGCATTTCGAGACGGAGAAAGTGTGGGAGCCGCACCGGCGATACGGCAGCGTGGGGATTGGGGAATTGGCCGAACTGCCCGTGGACTTCCTGTACGCGCTTTCTGAGGGTGCGATCCCGCGCTCCCATCCGCGCCGCTGGGCGTTTCTCGATACCGAAACCACGGGGCTTGGCGCGGGATCGTATGCGTTCCTGGTCGGCGTAGGGTCCGTCGGTACCGAAGGGTTTCGCCTGCGGCAATTCTTTTTGCGCGCAGAAGACGAAGAGCACTCGTTGCTGTCACGCCTGGCCGAGTACCTGGCGCAGTTCGAGGTGCTGATCACGTATAACGGCAAGGCCTACGACCAGCCGCTGCTCGAGTCGCGTTTTCGGGGCGCGCGCCTGCCGCACCCGTTTAGCGGCCTGGCGCACCTGGATCTGCTCTTCGGAGCGCGGCGGCTCTGGAAGCTGCGGCTGGAAAGCTGCCGGCTGGTGGAACTGGAGAACCAGATTCTGGGAGTCGAGCGGCAGGGCGATTTGCCCGGCGTGATGATTCCGTACTGCTACTTCGAATATCAGCGGACGCAAGAAGCTTTCCAACTAATCCCGATCTTTCATCACAATGCCATGGACATCCTTTCGTTGGCCTGCCTCACTGCCGTAGTGCCGCTGGCATTTCGCGCACCGGAAGAGGCAAGCTTGCGGCACGGCACGGACCTGATCGGGCTGGCGCGCTGGATGTTGAAATGCGGCCAGAGGGAAGAGGCTGCGCGGCTCTTGCGCCGGGCCGTGAGCTTGGGGTTGCCCGATCACCTTTTGTTCCGCGCGCTGTGGGATACGGCGGCCATTTACAAACGTCTGGGGCAATTCGATGCCGCCCGCGATGGATTCGCGGAGCTGGTGAATTCGCGAAATCCGTACCGCGCGCGTGCTTATGAAGAACTGGCGAAACATTTCGAGCGAAGGGAGCGGGATTACGTTCAGGCTCTGCGGATGACCCAAAACGCGCTGGCCCTGGATGGCACCGCAGCCCTGCGCCGCCGCGAGCAGCGGCTATCGGCGCGCGTAGCGAAAGCAGCGGCAGCAATGCGATCATAGGGCTTCCCCGCCATGTCCTCGTCCACGGAACGGGAGTTAGCCTACTACGAGCAACTCTACGATGGTTTCGCGCAACAACACTTCGCCAAACCCGCGGTAGTCGCATTCCGGCAGTACCTGGTCCGGCGCGTGCTCGCACGGACGGGGGCTGGCGCGGATTGGCGGGTTCTGAGCCTGGGCTGCGGAATCGGCGATACGGAAATCCTGCTGGCGCCGCATGTGCGGGAAATCGCCGGGGTAGACCTCTCGCCCAAAGCGGTTGCACAGGCCCGGGCGGATGCGCGCCGCAAACGAATCGAAAATGTGCAGTTCGCGGCCGGCGATTGGCGGGAAGCGATCGCCAGCCTGGGCAGGTTCGACCTCGTGCTCGGCATCTTCTTCTTTCACCACCTAAGTGACAGCGAACTGGCACAGGCGCCTTTGCAGTTAGCACGAGTGCTGAAGCCGGGGGGGTTGGCTTATGGGCTGGAGCCGAGCGCGCGGCGACTGGCGGGTGTGGTGGGCAAGATCCTGTTCCCCGGACTGATGAGACGATACCAGACGGACGATGAACGGCAGTTGGAGGCCGAGCCGACGGCGGCTCTCTTCCGCCAGGCTGGCTATGAGGCGCGAACGGATTGGTTCGATTTTGGCTCGACTCCGGTGGCAGGATTGCTGCCTTCATGGGGCACGGGATATCAAGCAGCGCGCTGGATCGATAATGCGCTGGTCCGGATTCCGTTGGTGAATCGATTCAGCGCGAATTTCGAACTGGTGGCGAAGGCGGGGTAGGTGGACAGACCGGGAGGTCTGTCCCACTCATCTCAGCGGGGGACGGGAGGGTCGGCGACCTCGGTCCCTAGACCGGCATACGCTTCCTTCACTTTGATCACTTTCTCGCCATTGAACGTGACAAAGGTAATCTTGCCGGGAGGCGTCCCGAAGACCCAATCCTCAGTTTCAATGCCATCCTCCGTTTCGCGGGATTTGTGCGCGGGACGGCCCATCGCCAGCATGACCTGTTCGCGGTTCATGCCGACGGTGACTTTCTTATCCTGGATGGCCTGTTTCATCTCCGGCGTGAGCGTGTCCACGTAAAGCTCCGTGGCGCTGTGCTTTTCGAAGTCGAGCACGGGAGCCAACATCTTCTTGATTTCCGCGGCTTTCATCGGCTCCAGCGGCTTGTGGAACAGGATGGCGATGGAAGTCCCGCTCGGCGCGTTGGAGTTACCTTGCGATATGGGCGCGGTGGTATTGCCCATTCCGACCTGCACATGGTCGTACCAGTGGCCGGTGCCCTTCATCCCGTGGTTAATCTCGAGCACGATTTTGTCTTCGTCGATATCCACCTTCGTGATCTGGACCATATCGCCGGAGCGCGCAGCCGGACCGCTTTCCTTGGCGATGTCGGCCCACTTCTTTTTGTCGAACGTGCCAGTGGCATCGAATTCCAGCGCCTTCTTGGAGCGCGGCAACAGCAGCTTGGCGGTGGCATATTCGGCCATCAAGCCGCGCATGAGCTCGACGCGATCTTCTTCGGTGAGCTTATTGCCCGCCACGGAGAATGAAGGCAACAGGCTTAAGACGGCAATGGCGGCGATGGCTCGCATACAACAGGCTCCGCGGGCGGGTCGGTAAGCGGCGAGTACTGCCGGCGGAGAGGCGCTTTCCAAACGTACCAGAAGAGCACGACCAATACGCCGGAGGTCAAGACGCTGGCTTCCGGTCCGTACGCGCCGCCACTCCAAAGGTTGCCGGCGGTCCACACCACCTCGTGGCCCGTTATCCCCATTCTAAGCCCACTCAGGTTTACCCCGAACAGGGGCAGGGTTAAGTTCCAGCCGAAGTGTATGCCGATGGGCAGCCAAAGGTCGCGGGTGCGAAGAAACGCATACCCGAACAGAAAACCGAAGCCCGCGGTATTGGCCAACCCGAACCAAGTGGCGTTGGGATTGGCGCCATGCATGAAAGCGAACAGGACGCCTACCGGCAAGATGGTGGCGAAGGCGCCGAAGCGAGCCAACAGGACCTGGAAGCCATATCCGCGGAACAGCAACTCCTCGCCGGTTGCGCCCACCGCCAGAAGCAATATCACGAATGGTAGCGTGCCATGCTCGGGGCGCTCGGCACTGGCGGCCAGATGGGCCGCGCCGAGAGCTAATGGGACGGCGATCACTACGCAGGCCGACCCGATCCCTCCCAGCAAGCCCATACCGAGGTTCTCAGCGGAGGCGCGACTCCAACCCAACCCTACGGCCGGCAGCGGGAGGTTCTCATAAATCCGGAGCGCCAGCCAGTTGGCGAAGAGCGCCCCCAGCAAAACCGTCAAGGTGGATCCCGCCAGTTCGCCGGTTACGCCGAGCACCCAAAAGAAGACGATTTGCGCCGCCACATAGAGCACTACATAGACGCCTAACGCCAGCGCGACGCGCGTGAGGTCTTTGCGCGGGCCGGTCATGCGCTGGCAGCCACATCGACTCCACGCGGCGCCACGCGCACCGGAAGGACTTGCGCGCCTTCACGCTGGATGATGGCGGCCACCCGTTCGCGCGCGCCGCGTTCCACCAGGAAAAAGACGCAACCCCCGCCGCCGGCGCCGCAGACCTTGGCGCCCTTGACCCCCGCCTTGCGGGTCACTTCCACCAGGCGGTCGATGAGCGGCGTGGAAATGCCAGGAGCGTTCTTCCGGCGATGCGACCACTCTTCGCGCAGCAAGCGGCCGGCCTCGTTCCAATCGGCCAGTTCCATCGCGCGGCGCATGGAGATGGCAATAGCGGAGATCCGATCGAAATTCTTCTGCACCGCGCGATCGCCATTGAGGTGCGCCTTCATGACCTCCCAGTTATTGATGCCGGAATTGCGCGGGACGCCGGTGTAGGCCAGCACCGCTCGCTCATTGAGTTCTTCAAAATCCACTGCGATGGGGTTGCGGTGAACTCCGGATTCGTTCATCTCGATGGCGTTCACCCCGCCGTAGAGCGCCGGATAATAATCCTGGCAGCCGGTAGGCACGCGGATCACTTGCGTTTCCAGGTTCTGCGCGATCTCGCGGATCTTCGGGAGGGGCAGGCGCGCTCCGCCATTGAGGCGGTGCATGGCCGTGGCGAGGGCGATCATGAGCGCCGAAGAACCCGAGATGCCGGCGCCCGCGGGCGCCTCCGAGTGGGTGGTGATGGTAAGACCGGTCTGCGGCGCAAAATAGCGCACCGCCAGCGCCAACGCGGGCAGACGGTAGCGGCCCGCGGCGCGCAAGGCGTCCCAGGAAGCAAAGCTTTCCTCGACTCCAAGATCGCGCGAACGCAATTCGATCCTGGAATCTTGCCGGGGCTCAATCAGGCACCGAGCGAAGCGGTCGATGGCGAAGTTTACGGTTACGGCTCCGGGGTGGTAGAGGTAGAGCGGCCAGATATCGAGAGTGCCGCCGGCGAGGTCCACGCGGCAGGGCGCTTGCGCCACCAGACGCCGCGCGGGGGACTTCTTGGCAGGGCTTTTGTTGGCAGAAGTCGTCTCGGCTGCTATCTTCATGATTGGTATGCCCGCCCGCCCCATTCTGCAATTGGGCGACCCGATGCTCCGGGCCGTTTCCGCTCCTGTCTCCACTTCCACGGAAGCCGAATCGATCTTTGACGACCTCCGCGATACTCTCCACGAGTTCCGGCTTTCCCACGGTTTCGGGCGCGGCATCAGCGCGGTGCAGATCGGCGAGCCGAAACGTCTAATATATATCGAACTCGATGGCCGCGCCTATCGTCTGCGCAATCCCGCGTTTCAATGGCGCAGCGATGCGGTATTCCGCCTCTGGGACGATTGCTTCTCCTTCCCGGAGCTGATGGTTTGGCTGGAGCGTTCCGAAAGCGTGCGCGTGGGCTACGAGGATGAGGAAGGCAAGCCGCGGGTTCTGGAGGCGAGCGGCGCGTTTTCAGAGCTGCTGCAACACGAGATGGACCACTTGGATGGTATTCTGGCGATCGACCGGGCAATCGATGGTAACAGCTTCTGCACGCGGCAAGAATGGAAACGCCAGCAATTAGGGACACGCGGCGATAGCCGCGTCGTGGCTGGAAAATCATGAGCGGCCGTCTATATGTCGTCGCGACGCCGATCGGAAACCTGGAAGACATCACGTACCGGGCGGTGCGCGTGCTCCGCGAGGCCGACCTGATCGCCTGCGAAGACACGCGGCAGACTCATAAGCTGCTGGAACACTACGGCATTCAAAAGCCCACCATCAGCTATCACGAACACAATGAGGCGGAGCGAAGCGTGGAAATCGCCAACCGGCTCGCGGCGGGCGCGGTGGTAGCGCTCGTGTCGGATGCCGGCGTGCCGCTCGTCTCCGATCCGGGATACCGGCTGGTGCGAGCCGCGGTAGAAATGGGGATTCCCGTCGAGCCCGTGCCGGGGCCATCCGCCGCGCTGGCAGCTCTGGCGGCCTCCGGCTTGCCCACCGATGCCTTCCATTTCGGCGGGTTCCTCCCCTCCAAGCCGTTGCAGCGCGCCAAAGCGCTCGAAGAATTGGCGCACGAGCGCGCCACGCTGATTTTTTACGAGGCTCCGCATCGCATTCTGGAAGCATTGGAAAGCATCGAGCAGGTGCTCGGCCCGCGGCCGGTGGTGGTGGCTCGTGAAATGACCAAACTGCACGAAGAATTCGTACGGGGTACGGCCGCCGAAGTGCGCGCGCAACTAGCCACGCGGGACACGGTGAAGGGCGAAGTGACGCTGCTGGTCGGCAAGGCCACCGGTCCAGTACCGGATGACACGCCGATCGAAGAGGCGGTGGAGGCGCTCATCCGCGGCGGCGCTCCGCGCATGGATGCCATCAAACAGGTGGCGCGGCGGCGGGGGCTTTCCAAGAGCCAGGTATATGACGAATTATTGAAAGAGCGATGATGCGATACTGGTTAGCGGTCACGTTGGCGATAGGTGTTCTGAGCGCGGCGGATCAGCCGCCGTCGAAGTCGAACGCCCCTCCCCCGCAGCAATTGGAGTTTCCGATTGCCGGTACTCTTCGGCTGGAGCATTCGACCGGAATGCTGACGATTGAAGGCTGGTCCCGGCCCGATATGGAGATTACGACCACTCAGCCCGATAACGCCCGGGTCACCACCGAGCGGCGCGGCAGCGAGGTGATCGTTACTACGGATTATCCGAAGAAGCGTTTCCCGCGCCGGAATCCTTTTAGTGGCGGAAACAATTTCGAGGTCGAATATCGCATCCATGTCCCTGCTACCGCCCACGTAGTTGTGCATCATCAAGTGGGCGAAGTGTACCTGGACGGCCTGTCTTCAGATATCGACGTGACGATGAGGCAGGGCCAAATCCTGCTGCATCTGCTTGAGGCGAACCGGTACGCCATCGAGGCGCGCAGCGATTACGGGAGCGTTATCTCCGACTTTCCCGGGTACGAGACGCGCCGATTCTGGTTGGTCGGACACACCTTTGCGAACGATGCTCCGCCGGGGGCAGCCAAATTGAATTTGCGGGCACGATCCGGTGACATCATCATCCTGAAGCAGCATACACCGGAAGCGTTGGAAGCCGGGCATTAACCAAGGGTGACTGGTAGCTGGCGGCCTGGCTGCAGTATATTCCAGGTGCGAACGCCCGATGATCGAGACTGCCACCACACGCCCGACCATACCTGACCGCGTGGAGGAGTTAGGCATTCCTCGATCGCTGGTGAGCGATCTGATCTTGCGATATGTCTGGCTGCATGGCTCGGCGACTCTTTCGGCTCTGCACCAGACCTTGAAGCTCTCGTTCCCCGTGCTGGAATCGATGTTTCACCAGTTCCGGCAACAGCAATTGCTGGAAGTGAAGGGCATGGTCGGCAACGATTACTCCTTCATGCTGACCGGGGCAGGGCGCGATTTGGCTTCGGCGCGGAATGCCATCTGCCAGTATGTCGGGCCGGCGCCAGTCTCGATGGGCGAGTATCAAGAGGTGGTTCAGGCGCAAGCGGCGCATGTGCGGTTGAGCCGCGAAAGCTTGCGGCGGGCCTTTCAGGATCTGGTTCTTCCGGACGGCCTACTCGATCAATTAGGCCCGTCGCTGATCGGTCATCAATCCCTATTCCTCTACGGCGGTACCGGGAACGGCAAAACCAGCATCGCGGAACGCATACTAAGGATCTACCAGGACACGATCGTGGTGCCGTACGCGGTCGAAGTGGACGGACACATCATCACGTTGTTCGATCCGGTGGTCCATCGGCCGGTAGCCTCCTCCGACGATCTCCTCGATCCTCGATGGGTGGTGTGCCAGCGGCCGTGCATCACCGTGGGCGGAGAGTTGTCCGCCGCCATGCTGGAATTGCGGATGGACGATGATACGCGCGTGTTCATCTCGCCGTGCCAGATGAAGGCCAACAACGGGATTCTGATTATCGACGACTTCGGACGGCAGATGCTTTCGCCGCGGGAACTGCTCAACCGGTGGATCGTACCGCTGGATCGCCGAGTCGATTACCTGACGCTGGCATCGGGCATGAAGTTCCAGGTCCCCTTCGAGCTGATGGTGGTGTTTTCCACCAACCTGGATCCGCGCGACCTGGCGGACGAAGCGTTCCTACGGCGCATTCAGACGAAGGTGCTGGTGGAAGCCGTGACCAACGAGGTCTTCGACCAGATCTTCCAGCGCGTGGTAGATGGCGCCCAGGCGCCTTCCGACCCCGATAGCGCGGAGTACCTGCGCGAGCGGTGCCTGGCATCGGGAGCGCGCTCTCTGCGGGCCTGTTATCCCATGGACATTTTCAAACTCGTCAAGGCGATCAGCGAGTATGAGGGCCGGCAAGTACGCATGAGCCGGGCAAACATCGATCGGGCGGTGTCACTTTACTTTGCGAGAGATACATCTCACTCAGCCGTAGCACCACCGGCGAGTTAGAAGCAAACCGCACCCTCGCACATAAGAATTATCGATTGGACTTGGAGCGTCTGCTCAGGTAGCCTGAAGCTAAGCACGGTCTGTGCCGACCCGCCGCTATCTCCTTGGTGAGAAATCCCTATCAGGAGTTTTATCGATGTCGCGTATCGCTTTGCTCGGCCTATCCGAAGAGTTAGCACAGCCGTTGGCACAGGTGCTGCGGGCCGAATCTCATCAAGTGGTCCGGAAGGTGTATGTCCAGGATCTGCAACACGGGCCGGCACCGGATGCAGTGTTTATTTCCGGCGACAACCAGGAGTTCTGCGGGACGATCGCCCAGCTACGGGAGAGCCAGCCCGGGTTGCCAGTGGTCGTAGTGACGCGTCAGCCGGGCACCCGGCATTGGCTCGATGCCCTGGATGCCGGAGCCGCCGACTATTGCGGCGCACCTTTCGAAAGAGTCCAGGTGCGGTGGATCATGCAGTCGGTGGTGCGCAGCGACAAGCGTGCCGCGGCATAGCCCTTGTTCCCATGGCCCAACATCGAAAACGAACCACCACGCATTCCGAATCTGACCGCCGGTCGAGCCGGCGATACACAATCGCGACCGGACTGGAATACCGCCTCCTCTGCCGGGGCGAAGTGATGCAGCAGGGCAGCGGACAAACGGTGAACCTCTCCAACTGCGGGATCCTGTTCGCATGCGAGGAGGAGTTGCCGGTCGGTAGCGAGGTTGAAATCGCGGTGGCTTGGCCGGCGCTGCTGAACCACGCGGTGGCGCTGAACCTGTGGGTTTCGGGCGAGGTGGCGCGGTCATCCGGCAGGCTGCACGCGGTCCGGATTATGAACTATGAATTCTGCGTGCGGGGCCAGTTCGGCCTACCGGGACGCCGGTTCGCTCCGAGACTACCGATGCTCCGCCCCGCGGCCGGTGTGTCCCCGCGACAGTTAGCCATTCCCCGCTAATTTAGGGCAGTATTGAGGGGTGATTCCCCCGAATGCTACGGTTTTCCTAGCTTCTTTTGAAGCCGGGAGACCTGCATGTGTAGTGTGCGCGCGATCATCGCTTTGGTAACGGTATTGTCGCCGGCGATCGCAGGCGACGTTGCGGGGCAGGTGATCATTGCCAAGCGCCTCACACGCAAGAACATCACTCCCACGGTTTACAATCTGCGAGGAACCGCCGCGCCCGCGCCGAGCATCGAAATCGAATCGGAACTGGACCGCACGGTGGTATGGCTGGAAGGTGGACCGGCGGCCCCAACGACTCCGCAAACTTTCAAGATCGAGCAGCGCAACAGCCGGTTCGAGCCCGACCTGCTGGTAGTTCCCGCCGGTTCGACGGTGGAGTTCCCCAATTGGGATCCGATCTTTCATAACGTGTTTTCGCTTTCCGGAGCGCAGCCGTTCGATTTGGGCTACTATCCGCAATCGCAAAGCCGGACAGTAAAGTTCAAGCGCAGCGGCATCGTCCAGGTGTACTGCCACATTCACAGCAACATGTACGCGGCGATCGTGGTGACTTCCAGTCCCTGGTACGGTAAGCCTGCCGAAGACGGCAGCTTCACGTTCCACGATATTCCCGCGGGCCACTATCGCGCGACTGCCTGGCACAAAGTAGCCGGAATGTACCAGGTGGAGATCGATGTCCCCGAAAAGGGTACGGCAGCGGCGCGCATCCGCGTACCCATTGATGTGGAGCCGCGGCATTGAAGCCGACGCTCACAACGCGGGCGTTCCTCTTCTCCTTTCTGCCGGTTTGCGGGGTGCTGCTGGCGGCGTTTGTGGCGCTGAATGCATTGGTCGAGCGGCGCATCAAAGACGGCTTGCGGGAGTCTCTGGAGCACTCCGACCGTGTTCTGATGCAGGCGAATGCCGAATCGGCGCGGCGCATCGGCCAGTTCGCGGGAATGGTAGCCGAGAGCACCGGGCTGAAAGCTGCGGTGGGACTGTTGCGCGAAGCGCCGCGGACCCAAGCCGAAGCGGAACAAATGCGCCGTACGATTGAAGCGCAGCTCAGCGCCATACACGACCAGGTGGACTACGGCTTTCTGGCCGTGACGGACTGGGCCGGGAGAACCATCGCGGCGGTGGATTTTCATGGCGGCCGGATGCGCACTCCCGAACCAATGCCGACGATTCCCGGGCAGCCATCCCTGTTTGAGTTTGGCGGAGCGCTATACGAACTCTCGTCCACCCCAATCACAATCGGGGGAGACCAGATTGGGGCGCTGCGGCTGGGACGTGAATTCGACGTGCGGCGCTACGAATTCGGAGGCGATGCAGCACTGCTGCGGGACGGGCGCATCGTGCGCGCGACGTTTCCGCAGGGCCGGTGGGCGGCGCTCGAAGAGGGGTTGCGCCGGAGCTGCGGCGCTGACGGCGCGGATTGCGAAGTCCAGTGGGGCGGCGAGAGCTATCTGGCAAGACGGGCGGCCGAAGCCAGCCTGGGGGAAGGATACCAGGTAATCGAATTGCGTTCGCTGGATCGCGCGGCGCGCGAATTCACGGCGGGCTGGCCGCGGACTCTTTTCGGGGTAGGGGCGAGCGGCGTGCTGGTAGCGCTGCTGTTCACGCTGTTTACCGCACGCTCGGTCTCGCGGCCACTTCGCGAGTTCGTAGGCCAGTTGCGTGTGGGAGACCCTCATGGATTCCCGGACCGGATTACCGTAGGGCAGGCTGTGACCGAGGTGCAGGTCCTGGCGGATGCGTTCAATGAAGTAGCGGCGGTGGTGCGGCAATCGACCGAAGACCTGAGGCAAGCGCGGGATGCGGCCGAATGCGCGAGCCGCGCCAAGACCGACTTCATCGCCAACATCAGCCACGAACTGCGCACGCCCATGAACGGGATTATCGGCATGAACGACTTGCTGCTGATGACCGAACTCAACATGGATCAGCGCGACTATGCGGAGACGGTGCGGAGTTCCGCCCAGGCACTCATGTCGGTCATCGGCGACATCCTCGACTATGCCCAGTTGGAATCCGGCAAGATGACCCTGCACCCGGCCGTCTTCGATCTGCAGCAGACCATTATGGAGGTTGTGCACCTGCTGGCAGCGCAGGCTTCGGCCAAGCAGATTCCAATCGCGCGCCACTATCCAGCGGATGCGCCCACGCAGTTCGTAGGAGACGCGTTCCGGATCCGCCAGGTGCTGACGAACCTGGTGGGGAACGCGATCAAGTTTACCCAGCGAGGGCGGATCGACATCCGCGTGATCTGCGAAGAGAACGTCAGGCTCACAGTGGAAGACACGGGAATCGGGATTCCCGCCGACAAGCTGGGCATCATTTTCGAGCGGTTCACGCAGGTGGAAGGTCATATGTCGCGCCGTTTCGGCGGGGCCGGGCTGGGTCTGACGATCGCTAAGCAACTGGTGGAGTTTATGGGCGGCAGGATCGGAGTGGAGAGCCGGGTGGGAGAAGGCTCGAAGTTTTGGGTGGAGCTGCCCCTGGCGGCTCCCAGCAATGAGGTGGAGGAACTCGGCGCGGAGGTGAAGGTTCGTTGAAGGTGGCGTGGTTCACGGTTGCGGCGGCCTTCGCAGTGAGCGTTTCGTCCGCGCAGGAGGCCAGTTACGGGATCGACGTGCCTGTGACGCTGAGCGGCGGGATATTGGACACGCATCGGTTGCAATCGGAAGACGCGGGTCAATCTCCGGTCTCCGGAGGCTTTCGCGTGATGCTGTACCCGACGCTGAAGCTGGGCGCACACTGGTTCGGATACGCGGCGGTGCAGGTGCGGCTGACGCCATATTTCTACTACGACGCGTTCAGCCCCGAACGCGAATTGTACACCGATACGATCCAGGCGTATGTGGGTTATCAAACGCGAGTGCGCGGGACTTCGCTGGTCGTCAAGGCAGGCCAGATGGTCACGGCATTCGGCTCGTTTCCGCTGCGCTACGACGATACTCAGAACCCGCTGCTCGACCAGCCGCTGAGCTACATCACGGAGCTGCCGCTGCGGAGCGATCAGTTGGTTTGCAACACCAAGGACCTGCTGTGGCAATACTACGGGTGGGTGAATTTCGGCTGTGGCGGCAAGGTAGGTCCTTCTGGCGGCCTGACGCCGGCCACGCTGTATGGCGTTCCGGGCATTCAGGTGGAGGCCTCGCACGGGCGGTTCGATGGGCGGCTGCAGATTGCGGGACGGTCGCCAGCCGCTTCGGATAGCTGGACCACGGGAACGCACTACCTGCAGTGGGCAGCGGGCGGCGGGTACACGATCCGGCAGGGCTTTCGCGTGGGGGTGTCGGCGTTCCGCGGGCCGTATCTGAGCAGTGCGGTAGCTCCGCTGCTGCCGGTGGGCACGACGCCGCGGGACTTTCCCGCGAGCGCGATCGGTTTCGACGGCCAGTGGGCGCGCGGACGGTGGAGCGTCAATGCCGAGTGGCAGCGCTTCCAGTTCGACGAGCCGAACTTTACGCAATCGCCGACCGCGGTAGCGGGCTACGGCGAAGCGAAGAGCGTGCTCACGCCGAGGCTCTACCTGGCTGGGCGCGTGGGGTGGCTGAAGACAGGCGGCGTACAGGATGCCAGCGGCCGCGCTGCCGCGCAATACGCGCCTACGCTGACTTCCGTCGAAATGGGTCCGGGCTTCTGGATACGGCGGAACCTGTTGTTCAAGGCAAGCTATGGAGTGCTGCACATGCAAGGGCAGTCGGGCAGCCGCAGCAACGTGCTGGGAGCGCAGTTGGTGGCGACGTTTCATGGGTTGAACTGGGGATTTCGGTAAACGCGACCGACCGCTCCCTAGCGGTCGCGGCTCAGAAACACTCGCCTACCGAGCCGCGACCGCGAGGGAGCGGTCGAAGCGTAATTAGGATAGAACCTCTTCCCGGACGGTGAGGTGGCGGATGTAATCGTGGTCGAGGGCGTAGCCGAAGCCGGGGTCGTCGCGGATCGCGATTGTGCCTTGGGGAGTGACTTCGACGGCGGGGTGGGTAATATCGCGCTGCCAATAGCGCTTGCTGGCGGAGACGTCTCCGGGGAGCACGAAGTTCGGGAGAGTGGAGAGCGCGATGTTGTGGGCGCGTCCGATGCCCGACTCCAGCATGCCTCCGCACCAGACGGGAATGCCGGCGGCTTGTGCGGCATCGTGCACTTTGATGGCTTCGCGGAAGCCACCGACGCGGCCCAGTTTGATATTAATGATGCCGCAGGCGCACAGGTGAACGGCGTGCTCGACATGATGCGCGCTGCGGATGCATTCATCGAGGCAGATGGGCGTGGACAGGCGGGACTGCAGCGCGGCGTGATCGATGATGTCGTCGTGGCTGAGCGGCTGCTCGATCATCATCAGATAGAAATCATCGAGCTTGCGCAGGTGCTCCGCATCGGCAAGGGTGTAGGCGGAGTTGGCATCGGCCATCAGCTTGATAGCAGGGAAACGCTCGCGCACCTGGCGGACTACATCCAGATCCCAGCCTGGCTTGATTTTGACCTTGATGCGCTGATACCCGGCGGCAAGCTCCCGTTGAATGGTTTCCTGCAGTTGCGCGACGGATTCCTGGATGCCGATGGAGACGCCACAGGGGATTTCACGGCGGGCGCCTCCGCCGATTTTCTGCCAAAGGGGAACGCCTTCTTGGCGAGCGGCGAGATCCCAGGCAGCGGCTTCGAGACCGCCGCGAGCCATCTGGTGGCCGCGAATGTGATCGCTCAAGGGCGCAACGTCTTGGGGACCGGCGAGCTGACAGTCGAGGACGCGCGGGGCAACATAATCGCGCAGGATGAGCCAGGCGGATTCGGTCCACTCTTCGTTGTAGAAGGGGTGCTCGCCGGCGGTGGCTTCGCCCCAGCCGGAAACTCCGCCGGACTCCAGTTCCACCAGGATGATGTCGCGGTGAGTGGTGCGGCCGAAGCTGGTCTCGAAGAAATGCACCAGCGGCATGCGGATCTGGCGGAGCGTCACGCGTTCGATCTTCATTGCCAAGGCTCCAGCAGATACATGCCTGCGGAGGGGGTGCGCTCGAAGCCGGTCACGGCGAGACCGCGGGCGAAACATTCCTGGAAGCGGGCGGCGTTGGCTCGTTGGATTTCGCGGGCGCGGGCAGGATCTTCGCGGCGGAGCGAATCGATAGCGATAGGCACGGCGATGCGCTCGTGAGCGTGGTGCACGGGCTTCTCACCGGCCAGCAGGGCCTCCACGCGCGGGCTGGCGATCCACCATTCGGCGATGCAGCGATCGGTAGGCAGGCCTCCATGCAGGTGGCTGAACGTGGCGCCGTAGTGGTTTTCGGAATATCGGCGGACGATGGCGCCGAGCCGCTCGATGTTGAAGTAAGCGTTCTTGATTTCGAGCGGGTCGAAAGTCCACTCGATGAGCTCGATGCCGTGCGCGAGCGCATCCACGCGCTGCCGCAGCTTGAGGCGGCGGCCTACGCCGGCATCGCGGAATTGCGGCAGCACGCCGAGCATGTGGCTATGCAGAAACGGCCGGCCGTCGCGCTGGCGGCCTGGGACGGCGTGGCAGAAACCCACCATGTGCCCGTTATGATACGCGCCAAAGACCTGGCCGCCAATGTTCGTGGTGACCACGAAGAAGCGCAGGGGAAGCAGCTCGGCATCGGAGAAACCCCACACAGCGCGCTGGATTTCGAACGCTTCGGCGAGTTCGCCGAGCGCGGACAGCGGGCGGATTTCGATTAGCGCTTGGCTTCCTGCCACAGCTCCTCCATTTCCGCGAGGTTGGATTGCTCCAACTTGCGGCCGCGCTCGGCGAGGCGGCGCTCGATGTGGGCGAAGCGCTCACGGAATTTGGCGTTGGTGCGGCGGAGGGCCTGCTCGGGATCGACCTTGACGAAGCGGGCGAGGTTTACCAACACGAACAATAAATCGCCGATTTCGCCTTCGAGGTCGTCAGGGGAGGCGGAACGGCGGGCTTCCTGGAGCTCGGCAAGTTCCTCGTGAAGCTTTTCGATGACCTGCTCGGGATTTTCCCAATCGAACCCGACCCCGGCGGCGCGGGAGGAGATTTGCTGCGCCTCGACCAGGGCGGGCATGGCGCGAGGGACGGAAGCGAGCAGGCTGGCGGCTTCCCTGCCCTTCTCCTTCTTTTCGGCAGCCTTAATCTCGCCCCAGATGCGTTTGACGTCGCCGGCGGATCGGGCCGTCTCGTCGCCGAACACATGAGGATGGCGGCGGACAAGCTTCTGATTGATGGCGTCGAGGGAATCGCCGATGGCGAACAGATTCTGCTCCTGGGCCATCTGGGCGTAGAAAACAACCTGGAGGAGCAGGTCTCCCAACTCTTCGGCGACTTCCGCCCAGTCGCGGCGGTCGATGGCATCGAGGACTTCATAGGTCTCTTCGAGGGTATAGGGCTTGATGGTATCGAAGGTCTGCTCGCGGTCCCAGGGGCAGCCGCCGGGGGCGCGGAGGCGCGCCATCAGGGCCACAAGTTGTTGAAATTTCTCGCCGGGGAGGGCGCCAGTGTCAGAATTCATAACTCACCATAACAGGAAGGGGCGGATTTGAAAAAACGAACTCTGGCGGGACAGGGCGTTTGCGATTTTGAAAAAACGAACTGGGAGCGGGGCGTAGCCAGGCGCGGCTTTCGCCGCGTGTCCGCGATTTGAACAAACGAACCTGGGACGGCCGCAAGGACCGGAGGCGCGTAAATTTGGAAAAACGAACTCGAAGGCATTCCTTCTAATTTCAGGTTAGCGCGAGGGATTGCCACCGGCACCGGACTGCGGGCCGTAAGCTCATGAAACGTAAAGGAAAAATTGGCGGTGAAGTGCCGTCACCGGAAGTACATGCGGATTTCCGACTTGCCTGCGAAACGGACGGTGGTCCGGCTCAACTCGTAGAGAGGGCGGGAGCCCAGGGGATCTCCGGGTAACACGCCTAATAGTCCTTCCACCCACACCAGGCTGCCCGGAGAGAATAACGCGGGATGCCCGGCAGGGAGATGAACGTCGACCATCTGATCACCGAATAGCTGCGCCGGGTGCAGCCAGTTCCCCGATTCGGGAAGCAGCAGAAAATCGTGAACGAAATCCCCCGAACGGATCTGCCGTCCGCCGTCAGTCATATATCCGAGCATCCGGACCCGTTCACCCGAATAAGCCGCTGCTCCCTGGCGCATAGCGTGCTGGTTCCGCTCCAAAGCTGCCCAACCCAACAGCACGGAATCACCGACGGTGGGCAAGAGAGGAGTCCGATAGGACAGATCCGGTTGGCTGGGAACGTACAGCATCGTCGGTCCGAGGACGGAGACCGACAATCCGACGCCGAGAAACAGCAGGAGCCGGGTCTCAAAATGTCCGGGAATCTTGAGAGATTTCCTCAGAGGCATGCCGGCTCCGGGAAGCGAGCGCAGGAGAGATCAAAAGACAAATCCCAGCCGCCCGATAAAGGTCCGGGGCTGGAGGAAGTGCGTGCCGCTAAAGGTGGAGAGGAAGTTATACAGCGCAACCTTATTGGTCAGATTGGTGATGGCCAGGGATGCCGTGATCCTCTGCCGTTTCTCGGCATGAAGCAGGTTGTCGGTTCCTACGCCCAGATCGAGCACATGGCGCGCCTTTACGCGGTCCGGATTGTGGTCATCGTTCTCCTGGCTGGAGAAATTGTCGTAGCCGCCTTGCGGTAAGGTTAATAGCTTTGAAGTAACTTTGCCCTGGCCACCGCTCGCGGTAACGCAATCGCTGATTGGGTTGTCGACGGTGGCGAGCATTCCGTTACAAGCCAGTCCGATAGTGACTTGCTGGTTGGGGGTAAGAGCCGCTATGGCGAAGCCGGCGTCGGGAATGCCGCTCACGACCAGGCCGCTATCGTAACGCCAAGTCCAGTCGATCCATTCGGCGTTGCGGTGCTGGTAGCGGAACACGGCGGTGGATTGAAACGCCTGATCGTGGTCGATGCGGAACACGCCTCCGACCAAGGGAGCGCCATTGGGGACCAATCCTCCGTTTTCGGGAGGGTAGTATCTGGCCCGATTGTGGCCGAAGGTCCAGTAAGCCTGGAAACCGTGGATATTGATCGTGCTGACGCGTCCCGTGACGCCATCCAGCTTGGAATTGTGCCAGGCAATCGGGAAGGTGAGAGTGGTATTCAGGAGAGTACTGAAGTCATATGCATTATGGGTATATTTCCAGAAATAGTCCAGATCGACAATCATCCATTTGCCAATGGCTTGTTCGAGGCCGGTGTTGAACTGGTTGCGATTTCCGGGCGCGATCGGCACCGAGGTTGAGCCGAACAGGTTCTGAGCCAGTCCACCAGTTCCGGTAGCGCTGGATAAGAGCAGATTTTCATTGAACGGGGTTTCGAAGGTGCGGGCGTAGGCTGCACGGAGCACGGTACCAGTGGGCTTAACATGATAGGCGATACCCAGCCGAGGTTGGGGTCCAGGCTTGGTCACGAGGCCGTCATACTCATCGAAGCGGAAGCCAGGAGTCAAAACGAAATTCCCAAGCTTAATTTCGTCCTGGATATAGAACGCATATTGGTTGATGTTACCGGTGGCGTGAAAGCCAAAGAGGCTGCCGCCGCGCGTTAGATCGAACGGAAACAGCCCCGGCGCAAAAGGCACCGAAGCGTTGGGGTTATCGGCGGTGTTGGGCTGGAATCCGGCTCCCGAGCACTGGTTCGGGTTGGTCAAAGTCGGATCAGGCACGGAGACGCCATTATCGTCGATGCAAGGTGAGTTAAAGCCAGGATCGGTAATGCCAAAGCCAAAGTTCTCCAGCAAACGCGTCTGTTTGAGATCAATCCCATATTTGAGATTGTGGCGGCCTTTGGTGGTGGTGATGTCGGCGCGCACACCATAATTCAGCAGTTGGCGGCTCTGGCTCTGGGTGGCCGGGAAGTCGGCAAAGGGATCACGACTGGGGTAGAAGTTCACCTGGTCTTTGCGAATATAAGGATTGATGGTCAGCAGCGTATTGGGGCTGAGAGTCTTCTGGTATCCCGGGGCGATATTCCAGGTGAGCACGCGCTGGTGCTGATCCTGCCCGCTGGCGACCTGGTCCAGGTCGTTGGGGAGCTGAAACCAGTTTCGGGCGAGAAAAATATTGAGATGCAGCACATCCTTCGGGCCGGGTTGGAAATCGAACCGGTCGAAGATGGATTCATTGTTGCCGATATCGTGATACGTCTGGAACTCGGGAGTGTCGAGGAAGTGGCCTGTGCGAACACCATCCAGCGCAATGAAGTTGCCATATCGGGCGTTGCCGAAGCCCAGCGAAATATCTCCGCCCGCCGTGCCGAAGGAGCCATACTGCGACGTCACACTTCCGAACGTGTGGGGAGTATTCAATCCGGAGCGCGTGGTAATGTCTGCGACCAGGCTGGTTTTGTCTCCGAATTCGGCAGCCGGTGTCCCGGTGGTGACTTCCATGCTTTGGATGGCGCTGACCGGAAGCTGCGTAGAAAAGACCTTGCTCTGCTGATCGCTGATGGGTTCGCCGTCAATCCGGAAGTCCACCTGGGCGTGATCGCCCAGCGGATGAAAGAAACCGTTGCCATCGGCGGCCACGCCTCCGGTGCTATAGACGATCGCCTGGCTTAAGCCTCCCGCGGCATCGAACTGAGGGAGTTTGATGATGAGCGATCGATCGTCATCGACGTGGGCCGAAGGATCGACTTCCAGGATGTCGGCGCCCGCGGCTTCGACGTTGACGGTTTCGCGCGAGCCGGCCAGAGCCAACGTGGCTTTCACCTGCACCGGGACGGAGTTCCGTATATCGACATCGCGAGTGAATAGAGCGAAACCGGACGCGGTGACCTCCATGTGATATGGATTGGCGGGGATGTTCACCAGGCGGAAGGAGCCGTCCTGGCCGGTGGTTGCGTTTTGAGAATAATTCGTGAGGGGATTGCGCAACGTGACCGTGGCATTGGGCACCGCGGCGCCACTGGGATCCACTACGTTCCCCGTGATAGTGCCGGCATTTCCAAGCGATTGGCCGAAAACGGGACGCACGACAGCGGCAAAGAACAGACCAAGTGCGCCGAGAGCGAGAATTCGTTTCATGCCGTCCAGTATTGGCCAGGGCCTGTGAATCGGCCGAATGTAATCTTGCAGGCGGACGCGCTTCCTTGCGAGCGGGCAGAAAATTCCCATGAGCGGACGGCCCGCTGGGACGCTTCTTAGCTACCACTGCAAGATTTCGCGGATCTTATGTGCCTGGCGCTTACTGACTACCACTTGTAAGGAATTGCTGAGAGTGATGGTCCAGCGCTGGCTGGTAAGAGCGGTCAATTTCCGGACGTGGTTCACGTTGACAATGGCATTGCGATGGACACGCTGGAAACAGGGGTCGCGCAGCCGTTCTTCGATGCCGCGCAAGGATTGCGTGGCGAGTAAACGCTGGCGCGGAGTAATGATCCACACCAATTCGCGTTCGGCCTGGAAAGCAAGCACCTCGTCGAGATCGAGGAGTATGTAGTCGGAGCCATTGCGGCCCACGATCCGGCGGCTCTTGGGCGGAGCGCCGGAAGTGTTAACCGAGGCGATTTGGGACAGGTGATTCGCAATTTCCAACGGACGGTGGAGGAGCCCCTTCACACGCTCGATGGCCTTTTTCAAGCGCGCTTCGCTAACCGGCTTGAGGAGGTAATCCACTGCGCCGGCTTCGAACGCCTGAATGGCGTGCTGGTCAAAGGCGGTCACGACGACGATCACTGGTAAAGCCGGTCCGGTGAGAGAGCGCACTACTTCAAATCCGCTCATCACAGGCATTTGCAGGTCAAGAAGTACCAAGTTTGGCTGCAATTGGCGGATCTTCTGGACGGCCTCTTTGCCATTAGCCGCTTCGCCCACAATTGCAATTTCGGGCAGCAGTTCCAATTCTTCGCGCAGAAGCTTACGCGCAATGGGCTCGTCATCCACGATCAAGGTTGTGATCTGGCGGGAGTCCATGTCTTTTAGATTTACTCCAACTGGTTCGTGTTGCTGCAGCGGAATATGATGAGCGTCCCATTTCCGGCGGCGAGCGGCCGGATTTCGCGAACCGGCGGGTTGAACCCGCCCGGGGTGGAGTCCCTGAAACCGATCCGGTTACGATGCCGCGCTGTGCGGCTCCAGGGAGGCTTGGCGGGATTGCTGGGCCTGAAGCACCCGCCGCAATGCCAATTGGTAGCTCTCAAATGCGCTGCGCACGCTGGCCTTGAATCCGGTATCGTTCAACCGCTGATTGCATATGGCGCACACGCACCATGTTTCCTCGGCTCGGTTGCGGTTCCGCGAATACCAATGGTCGTACTCGGCGCCAGGCAGCCGGCCGGTTTCATCGCATACGCGCACGCTCTCGCAGCATGGGCAAAGGCCGCCGCGCTTGGCGTTCAGGACTTCCACATGGATCTGTTGCACCCACCGGGAAAGCGGTCGCCGCTGCATCGGGAGGGCGTCTCGCAAGTCTTTCACCTGCTCGCAGATGTGAATCTGCCCTGAGTGCAGGCGGTCGAGCTTGGCCGTAATCACGCTGATAGCAGACTGGAAATCAAAAGCCTCTTGGGCTGGTGGTGCGGCTTCCGGCGGTTCATCCGCGAGGAGTACGAGCCGTTCCTGCCCGGCCGCGGCGATCGGTTCCCGTCGCGCAGACAGATATCGCGCGTGCCTTCTCGGGTGCTTGCGTCGGGAGTCGATACCGGCAGTATAAGCGGAATTGGCAGCGGGAACAAACGGTAGTAGTACCTGTATGTTGCTGATTTGCGATAAGTTAGGCGAGGAATAAGCGAATCTATTGCAGCTTAGGGCAGCCCCCTGATTGCCTGCGTCAATAGACCGGCGACGATCCGGTAGCCTTTCGGAAACAGATGGCACCCATCCCAATAGAGGCTCGTATCCGTCGGATCGGCTAACAGCGGCGCGGGATCGGCAATCGCGTCAAACTCGCTGGAGTGGCGCAGGAGTTCGTTGAGTGTCGCCTGATTGGCCGGGAAGGCCGCTTGGTGGGCCGCATCGATGAAGTAGTTGCCGCGCGCAATCATCGTCACGGCGACCACCTTCCAGCCGGCGGCGTGCGCAATTCGAGCCATGGCCACGAGGTTGGAGTATACCGGGCGCGCGCAGTCGAGCGGCCCAGAGGAACAATCATTTGTTCCCGCCCAGAGCACGAGTACGTTTTCGTAGTCAGCTTTCAATACCGCGAACAGGAAGCCGTCCAAGTGTTCCCGCAAGTAATCCGTGCTTTGGCCGCGATAACCGAGCTTCACGTATGTCGAGCCGGGAAACTGCTGGGAAACCATGAAGCCATAGGTATCGGTCTCGCCGTTCAGGTGTGGCACACCCTCGGTGAGCGAATCGCCTAAGAGAATCAGGTTCAGCGCGGGTTGGGCGACGGCCGGAACCTGGGACACGAGCAGCAGCACGAGCGCACGCCACGCGCCCTTTGCTGTGCCCGATGCTCTGTGTCCGGTCAACAAATCCTCCTGCCCGCCTACAAACCCACCTTTGCCGCGGCATTCTCCCTGAACAGGTTGCCATCCCGGATATACCGCCGCACCATCGCACTGGACCTGTGGCCAGTCTGCGCCATGATGGCCCGCTCACTGGCTCCGGCGATGGCCGCTGACGTTGCCAGCCCTGCCCGGAGAGAATGCCCGGAATAAGCGCCGGGCTCGAGTCCTACGGCGCCGGCATACCGTTTCACCACCAGCGCGACCGCGTACCCGCTCATTCGCGGCCCGATCTTGCCGTGGCGTGTGACTGATCGGAAAACCGAACCGGAGGCGAGATCCGAAGCTTCCAGCCAGGCCCGGAGTGCGCGCACGGGGCAGGTATCCGGGTTGCTGCCGTAAGGGATGCCCACCTTGCGCCCCTCGCCTTCCTGATCGGTCTTGCTGCGCCGTAGCGTGACCACCAGCCCATCGCCGGTAAACTGGAGGGCCTGGAAGTCGAGCGCGACCACCTCGGAGCGTCTGAAGGCCCCGGCGAACGTGACCAGGAGTAAGGCGCGGTCCCGAATGCCGATAATGCCCGGCCGCAGCTTGCGCACCATTCCCCGGAGATCCTCAATTAGCACGGGCGCTTTCGCGTCCTGAGCCATGCCAAGCGTTCGGCGGATTCCCTGCCATACCGAATTGACCGCCCCGTGACGCATCGAAGCAGGGCTCTCTAAACCGCGCGCCTTATGGGCTGCTGCGATTGCTGCCATTCGCCGGCTGATCGTGGCTGGGCGGTGTGTCTCGGCGAGGGCGGCAATGTACAGCGCGACCGTTTCCGGGGTCGCTGGCAGGCTCGGGACGGCCGCGGCGGTGCACCAATCGGCGAAGTGCGCCCAATCCGAGGCGTAAGCCTTGCGTGTCGCTGGGGCTTTCGCTGCGCGCGCGTAAGCCTCGGCCCGGTTGGCGGCGGGCGCCAGGATTTCCACCTGGGCGCCCGTGTCGGCTTGCGTGCGATCGGGGAGCGGAATCAGGTCGAGCGCGGGTGTTGCCATTGGGCTACCTTACCGCGCGGGCTCTTGGAGCAGTTCCGGGCGCTTCTGAACGGCTTCCCGGATCTCTGCCGCAATAGCCTCGGGATCGTGGCGAAGGAGTTCCCGGGCGCCGTTAACCTGCACGCCCACTTCGTAATGAGACTGGCTTGCGAGAAACAGAACATCGGCGGCCGTGAGGCCCCGCTCCCGATAAATGGATGCCACTGTCTGCAGAAACATGGCCAGCCACTCGGGGCCGTTAAACATGCGAACTATCGTGCTGAGGTCTCTGCCATGTTCGACAAGGTGATAGTACTCCTCACACATTGGCTCGGGTTGGATTACCGACCAGGCCGCCTCGTTGAAAGTCTGGAAGTGATGCAAGTATCTATCCAGCACTTGGACAAATGCATCCACATCTTCCGGCCTGGCGCGGTTGATGAATTCGGCTGCTACGGCGATCGCCGTGGGACTGCGCCTTTTGGCGGCGGGTTGCGGTTGCGTCTGCTGAGCGGCGGGTTTCGCCGTTTCAGGCTGCGGTTTCGGCTGTTGCTGTTTCATGGCTGCTCCTGTTGAGAATGAGTTGAAGTTGTCGCCGTACAGTTTCACGGCGGCGCAAAAGGAAAATCGTGAGGGCTCGCGTTTCCGGGCTCGGCTGCCGTGCGCTTGCGGCTTTGGCTAAAGCCTGCCACTCTAAGGCGTCCATCGCCTCAGCTGAGAAACTGGCGATGCCGGCCGCGTCGAGCAGATCGGCCAATGCCAGGGCGCGCCAGATGCGCGCGGAAGGCGTGTAGGGCATTACGCGGCCTCGCAGCAGACCGCAGCGGGATTCAGCAGAACGCGGTCAGCTTGGACTATAGCGGCTGTAGAGCCGCATGCGGCGCACTCTGCGACATGCGCCCGCAGCAGGGAGAGCATTTCCGCCTCAGACGTGCCGTGCTCGTAAGCGGCCACGAGGCAAGCGGACTGCTCATCGGCGTAAAGCAAGGCCAAATCGCCAGTGAGGGGCATATCTTCCGCCTCGACTTCCTCGACCAGCGGGCTGTGATCGGCAGCGTAGAAGTCCGCGCGGGCTGCGCAGTTATCGAAATCTTCGTATTCGTCGAAGTGGCTCATGTGGTTGCTCTCTGAAAGCAATTATTGCATTCATGACGTGCGCACGTCAAGCATAATGTGAGGGTAGAACAAGAAAAGTTTTGGATAGCTTATCGAGCGCACGTCTAGGTAGTATGATGAGAAACAGATGGCAAAGCGGAAAAATCCGGCTGCGGTTGCGCTCGCAAAACGCAGGGCTGAGGTATTGACGCCCGAAGAACGTTCCGAGAGCGCTCGCGCTGCTGGGCTGGTCGGCGGCTCTGCGCGGGCGAAGAAGCTTACCGCAGGCCAGCGTAAAGAGATCGCCAGGAAAGCCGCAGCGAAGCGCTGGGAAGGTCATAAGGGCAAACCGGCGATTGCCAAGAAACCCACACAATAGCGGGCCTTCCGATCGGCCGGCGCCAAATGCTAGAATCTCGCGAGGGATCGCGGCGGCCCGCCGGCGGCTAACCGAAGCGGCCGTGCTGCGATCCCAACGACAGAAGAAGGGGATATCACCATGAAGACGCTCACGCTCACCCTGCTGGTCTGCTCCACACACTGTTTTTCGGCTGAAGATCAGAAAACGAAACCTGCAATCGAAAATGAGGCTACGCAAAAGGAGGCAGTTCTGAAAATTGTGAGGGAGATTATCCCGCAGAGCGCAAAGTCCTCCAATTTGAAACCGCGAGACACAAACACCAATCTTCCGTCGCTGACAAATGTCGAAAGCTGGACCGGAATCACAGTTGCCGCCGGACAAAGCCTGATGCTCACCAGCCAGTCCGACTGGACTGGGGCTAGCTCCGTCGCCATCGCTATCGAGTGTCCGTCGAGCGTCTCCCTCAAGAATGCCGGAATTGCAGTGTGGTGGGGGATCTCGCTGGCACCTAATCCAACCCTCACCGACGTGCTGGTCGGGAGCAGCTTTTTCGTCCCAAACATGGGCGGCGCCGTGACATCGGCCTTCGGGAATAAGCTTCAGCTCCAGCTCGTGAACACCGGTACGGTTTCCATCTCATGCGATCAGGTAACGGCTTACGGTGTCGTTCACTAAGACGTGCGCAAAGGGCGCCCGCCGAAGTAACGCGACGCTTCCAACATTTCGGCAGATTCCTGTTTTGGGCCATAATGGGATCGAGGAACCATGGCGGCGCTGAACAATCCCAAGCATGAGCATTTTGCGCAGCTCATCGCGGCCGGCGAAAGCGCCACGAAAGCCTATGGTTTGGCTGGATACTCCGAAAAGGGCGCCGCGGCCAGTGCTAACCGGCTGCTAAAAGATGCGAAGGTTCATGCACGTGTCCAAGAGCTTCAGGCGGCCGTCTCGGAGCGCGCTGTGGAGAAGGCCGCGCTCGATCGAGCCTGGGTTCTGGACCGCCTAAAAGAGAACGTAGAGCGCGCCATGCAGGCCGCGGCGCCCGTGGATGAGGAAGGCCATCCATGCGGCGAGTACCGATACGAAGGCCAGACCGCAAACCGAGCCCTGGAGCTGATCGGCAAGGAACTCGGGATGTTCAAAGACCAACAGAGGGTGGAAATGGAGTTTGGGAGCATCGCCGAAACGCTGCGCATGAAACAGGAAGCCAGGCGGCGCCAACGCGAGCAGGAACCCACGAACCAATCCCCGGGCGCGCCGGCCTGATTGCTGGCTTGCGGTAAGGTTCACTTATCACGAACCAGAAACCTGCTGAGTAGCGCACACTCAAACGGCGCCCGTTGCACTACGCTCCGCGCTCTGTTATCCCTATGAGAACCGCACATGCTGAAAACTGCTCTTGCTGTCGCTCTGCTTGCGGGTGCCTGCTTCGGTCAGGACGCCCACGCACTCAAGTCAATCCACAAAGTGTACATCGAAAAAATGCCCAATGATCTCGATCAGTACTTACGGGCGGAAGTCTTCAAACAGATGAAAGGGCGGCTGACCGTCGTTCTCAAGAAAGAGGATGCCGATGGAGTCATTACGGGTATCAATGAGGAGCAGAAGGGCACGGCGGCGAAGGTCACTGGCCGGTATCTCGGGCTACACGATACCGTAAACGGGACCATTTCCCTCCTCGACAAGAACGAGTCAAACATTCTGTGGTCAGATGAGGCCGGAGACCGGAATCTGTTTTTCGGTATTGCACACCGCGGTGGAGAACGAAAAGTCGCTGATCGGCTCATAAGCAAGCTCAAGAAAGCCATGGACGAGGCGAAGTAGGCCGCCTAAGCATCAGGCAGTTCCCGCTTTAAAACATTTTGGCCATTGCGTGCCGTTACGCTAAAATGGCTGACGAGCACAAGCTCTGGGCCGTCACGTCCGGGAGTCATGACCCGTACGAGGGCACACCCGCCGCTCGCTGGCGGCCCATCAAAGACTCTGGCGGGCGCGAGGCGGGATCAATGCCCAAGGCCAAGAATCCGCCGTCCGAAAAGGGCGCGCGGCGCTTTCCTCCCCAGACGTCGCTGGACAAGTTCTCTACCCTGTTGCAGCGGGCCGACGAAGTCGCGCGAAGCGACAGGTCCAATGCGGCCCAGGTGCTGGCTTATCTCGAAAATCCCCGGGAAGTTCCATGGGAAGAGTTGGGTAAATCGTGGCTGGGCGAAAGACTGAGAGAGTGCAAACAAGAACACGATGCCCAGGTATTCAAGCTGCTCTTGAATGAGTTCCTTGCCAACATCGGCGCCTATCCACCCCCGTCTGGCGTTTTTACCCCGTGGCCGAAGACCGGAAAGCCGGGCGCGACGGTAAAGCCCGAGAATGAATCGATATTTCGGCTCTGGGAAAAAGAGGGGCGGCCGCCAATGAGTAAGCTGGCGTGGAAAGTGTACGGCCGCCATTTCGGTATCGCTAGTGGTCCGGAGCAAAGGAAAATGCGCGATAAGTGCCGTCAGGCCGTTCTGCGGGCAGTTGAGCGCAGATCGAAGCGGGCACAGACCCGCTGAGCAATTCCAGAAGAGGGGCGACGGAATTCGTTTTTCGCTTTCCGTCGCCTTTTTTTTAGCAACATCTTGCCACTAAAATGTTTGAGGGCTATCCTCATGCCAAATGATCACGCAATCCCACTTGCAGCGGCGCTTTGCCAATGACACCGAAGTAGCCGCAATCACCGGAATTTCCCGCAGCACGCTCCAAAGAAGCCGACGCCACAATAACAGCCCGTTCCCCTGGTATCGCGTGGGTCGCCGCCGTGTCCTGTACGATCTCGACGAGGTTGAGGCGATCATTCGCAATAATGTGCGGGGACGAACGGCGGCTTAACCCAAAAACGAAGGCCCGCGCAGCGCAGCAACGCTGGCGGGCCGAATTTCTTTGAGAGGTAATCCGATGAACAGCATACCACGACAAATCCAAATCCGCGCCGTCCATCTGGAGCGCGCGCGGGAATATCTTCGGGGCGTCGAGTCACTGGCGAAAGAAGCGGGCGAAAGCAAGAATCCCAAGGTCATCATGACCGCCTTGGCGGTACTGGCGCGACAGCATCAGACCGTCTCCAAGTTGGGAGTGAAGGCGTAGCCGTGGCCATCATCGACCCAATGGGCCTATTCAACGGCGACCGCCTGCGGCGCTGTTCAAATACCGCCCAGCTTCACTGGCCGCGACTGTTTCTGGCTTCGGATGGATTCGGGAGGCTGGAAATCAACTACGCCCGTATGGTCGGGACCGTGTACCCGACATTCAACCCGATCCCCTCGGAAACGGAACTCCAGTCCTTCATTCAGGAATACTGGAAAAACTTCCTCCTGTTCATCTATGAAGTCGATGGGCGCCTGTGGGGACAGTGGGACACCCGCAAAGAATTTCTGCCGCGGTACAAGACTGCAATCGACCGCCGCAGCCCAAGTCCGCCGGAACCTGCATTTACTGAGTGGAAGAAGCAGTATCGCCAACAATCGGCGGTATTTCCGAAATGTTTCAAGAAAATTTCCGAAGCATTTCAGCATGGGGTTGGGGTAGGGGTTGGGGTAGGGGTTGGGAAAAACATATGCGCATCACAAACCGATGCGCGTGTGGGTGAGTTTCCATCGATCAACGATGCGGCATTCGAAACCACGGAACCTAATGGGACATTCGCGGAGAAAAAGGCGGAGCCGAAGACGCCCACGATCCGCAGCATGACACCTCAGCAAGAGGCGTGGTTTGCGGAATGGTGGTCGGAATACTGGCGCCATCGTGGGAAGAAAGAAGCGCGCGCGGTGTTCGCGAAGCAGGTGAAGACCGAGGAGCGGTTCAGCCAGGTAATGGCCGCCACAAAGGCGCAAAAGCCCGAAATGCTGGCGCGCAATCCTGAACACCGGCCGTACCCCGCAACATGGCTGCGTGGCGAGCGCTGGGAAGACGAACCGGCACAGCCGAAGGCCAGCGAGCCCAAGCCGGCATCTTCCGCCGATGAATACGGGGAGTTGATCGCATGAGGCCAGAAACCACCATCGAACGCGGTCTCCCTGCCAGTCTGGAGGCTGAGCGCCTGGTACTCGGGTCGATCCTGGTGGAAGGGGAGCAGTATGAACTTATTGCCGGCGCCATTTCGTCTGACGACTTCGCCCTCGAAAAACACCGCCGCATCTTCACCCGCATGGGTGACCTTGCCGGCCGCGGCGAAAAGATCGACCGCATTACCGTGTACCACGAATTGGTCAAGCACAACGAGGCCGAATCCTGCGATGGCCTCGGCTACCTGGTTGATCTCGATACCGGAATGCCGAGCGGTCATAACCTGGACGGTTACGTGCGCATTTTGCGGGAGAAATCCACTTTGCGCCGTGCGATCTTCGCCGCTCGGCACGTCATGAACCGCTGCCTGGAAGCACGGGACGGGGCCGCAGACATTCTCGCCGAGGCAGAGGCGCTGCTGTCGAAGCTCGCCGATGACCAGCAGAAGCACGGCGAATGGTTGAATCCGGGCCAAGTGATTACGAGTTATCCGGGCGGGATAAATGCATTCATGCAACCGCCGAAAGGCGGGGCTGGCGTACCGCTTCCGTGGGCGTACATGACGAAGGCGCTATGCGGTTTGCAGCGCGGCGATTTGTTCCTCGTGGCCGGGCGCCCGTCGATGGGGAAATCCATCATCGGCATGCAGATGGCTCACCATGCAGCCGCGCGCGGTGAAGGCGTGGCGCTCGTTTCACTCGAAATGGACAAGGCGGCCATAATCCGACGCCTGATCTCTGCGGTTGGCAACATCGATGCCCAGCGGTTCCGTACCGGCTGTCTTGACCGTGAGGAACGGAAGCGGGTGGCCGAGGCCGCTTCCCAAATTGAAAACCTTCCACTCTGGATTGACGATACGCGCGCCCGGACCATTCCGGCGGTAACTTCGGCGGTGCGGAAGCTGATGGCGCGGTGTCCCGTGCGCCTGATCATCATCGACCACCTGCAACTCATGAAAGCAACCGGCCGAGTCGAGAACCGGCATCACGAGTTGAGCGAAATATCGCACTCGCTGAAGCACCTCGCGGGGCAATTGGATGTAACCGTGGTTTTGCTGTCTCAGGTGAATCGTGAATGCGAAAAAGACAAGCGCCCGCCGCGGCTCGCGGATTTGAAGGAAACGGGGAGCTTGGAAGAAGACGCGGACGTGGTGATGTTCGTTCATCGGCCCGAGCAGTATAACCGCCAAGATGCAACGCTCCGCGGGCAGGCGGAATTCATTATCGGCAAGCAGCGGAATGGCCCGACCGGCAAACGAAAGATGCTTTTCCAGCATGAATACCAGCGATTCGTGGAAGTGGCAGGCGCGACGGAGGGGGAGGACGAATGAAAACGCGCGCCATCTTCGAAGCAGGAAACCAGGAGTGCGCCCGTATCATTCTCCGCGAGGTTCAGCGGTACGGCGGCGAGGAATCGCTAATGGTGCGCTGGGCGCGCCTCGTGCTCAGCCGGTCGGCGGAACGGACACTCCCAGCAATCAGGAGGGCAGCATGATCCTGAGCCCGGAGATTTTCAAGCTGGACTGCCACGCTTGCGCCCGAACGGTGACGATCAAGCCAGTGGATGGCGAGCAACCGTGCCCGCTTTGCGGCGCAACGCTAGTAGTGCAGTGGACAGCGGAACAGCCGTTGTGGGCGATCGAAACTGGCGGGCATGAGAGTGAGCATGGGAGGAGACAGTGAAGACGAGTTGCCAAACACACGAAGCCGCCACCGGTGGCGCCCGAAGCTTAGACGAGTTGCTGCTGGATATTGAAGCTGTCACCGCGGACGCCGAGACAGCCAACCGGATTGTTTCAGAAGTGGCGGCAGCGCTACACCAGATCCGGGAAGCCAGCGACTCCGAACAGCTTGCCCATGATGCGCTCGCCGCGCTCCTGGAGTTGAAGCCTGGAAACCTCCTAGAGCTGATGCTGGCCGCCCAGACAATCATCTGCCACGAAACCGCCATTTATTTGCTCGCCGCCGCGCGCGACCAATGCCAGCAGCCGGAGGACAGGCACATGCATGTTTTGTGCGTCGCCAGCTTGGCTGGGGTGTTCCTTAACCTGGCCGAGGCCAGTCAAAAGCGCGGGAACACCTCGGCGACCACTGAAACGGTTGAGGCGTTGCTGCGGGACTGCCAGGCGAAGCTGAACGAAGTTCTGGAGACCGTGAGGGCCCACTAGATGCTTACCCCGCTTCCAGTTCCGGCGCATACGGCGACTCAGCCAGACCCGGACCGCCTGCTTTCCGTGGGCGAAGTGGCGGCCATGCTGGGAATGTCGGAGGCTTGGGTAAGGCAGCACAGCAACGGCACGCGGCGGCCGGCGATCCCCTCCGTAAAACTTGGGAAGTGTGTGCGGTTCCGCCGTGATGCGGTGCTCGATTTCATCAGATCCATGGAGCGCGTCGCGTGATGATAGAATCCCCCGACAACCTCCCCCGGCTTTTGCGAGCCAAAGGGAGGAGCATGCCAAGACAGAAATACCAACGCCCAGAGGTCTATGCGACCGGGAAACGCGAGAAGCTCTGGAAGGGCGAATGGCGCGAATACTTCGTCGGTGCGGACGGGCAGGAGCATTCCCGGCAAAAATCGAAAACCTGGAGCCGCGCGCAGTACACGAAGTCTGAGGCTCAGGCCGCGTTCGATGCGCTCATGCGCGAGTTGCAGCAGGGCGGCCCGAAAGCAGACGGCTCGATGACGCTGGAGGCGTTCTGGAACGAGGTTTACTATCCGGTACACTCGCAGCGCTGGACGCCCAACACGCGGGCAGCGAATCGCTATAGCTGGTCGCTCGTCAAGCCGTTATGGGGCAAGCCGCTAAAGGAGGTCACTAAGGCGTCTATAGACCTTCACCTCCTGCATTTGGCTGAGAGCGGCAAGAGCACGAGCACCGTGGATTCCGCACTCGTGCGGCTGCATTCAATTCTCGAAGAGGCTCTCGATAACGATTTCATCCCGAAAAACCCCGCCCGCAAGGTGCAATTGCCGCGGTGCAAGCCACCCAAGGAAACGCGCAGCCTTTCGGAGGAGGAGGTCCGCCGGCTGTGGGACAAAACGTCAGGCCGTGACTACCTGGTATGGCGCATCCTGCTCATGACCGGCGCCCGCATCGGGGAGGTTCTCGCGCTTAACCGCGGCGATCTACTGCCCGAGGGGCTTCGCATCGACGAGAGCGCCCGCAACGGTCGCGCCGAGACCACCAAGAACAAGAAAACCAGAATCGCACCCTTGTGCGAATCATTGCGTGCTGAGCTACAGGAGTGGCTTGCTTCGCATCCACACTACCTGGTCTTTACAACGCCCGGCGGAAAAATGATGCGCCGCAGCGACATTTATATGCGGGCGATCCAGGAGACGGCGCGCACGGCCGCCGGTATCTCGGATCTGACCTACCGCATGTGCCGTACGACGTTCGCGACGTTGTTCGAGGGCGATATCCGGGACGCGCAGGAGATCCTTGGCCACCACTCCGCGGCGTTCACTTTGCAGGTTTACAGGAAGCCCGTAGCGGCCCGGCAACAGGGCGCGGTCGATGCAATGGACAAGCGGCTGCGAAACGTGGTGGAGATCAGGAGGGCAGGATGAGCCCGGCGATTTCCTCCACAACTCTCCACGCAAATGGCCTGTTTTCGAGGATTCAGAGCCATTCAGCCATAAGTTATGATTGGGTGTCTTTACTAGTACATCTTACGGGAGTCGCCATGTCCAATCGCGTTGCCCTCATCACCGGCGCCAGCCGCGGTATCGGCCGCGCCGTCGCGCAAACTCTCTGCCGGGCCGGTTTCGCCATCGTTGGGGCTGCCACCAGGCTCGAGGGCAACCAGGAGTTCCTCGATGACATGCGTTCCGCCGGCGGCGAAGCCCTGGCTCTCAACATGGACCTGCAATCGCCCGACTCCATCAAAGAAGGCTTCAGCCGAGCGCTCCAGAGCAAGGGCCGTATCGACGTGCTGGTCAATAATGCCGGCATCACGCGCGACGGTCTCGCTGTCCGCATGAAAAAGGCCGATTGGGACGCCGTCCTGCGCACCAATCTCGACGGCACGTTCCTCGCGATCCAACAAGTGCTGCCCGGCATGATGCGCAACCGCTGGGGCCGTATCATTAACATCTCGTCGGTCGTGGGTCAGGCCGGCAGCGCGGGCCAAGCCAATTACGCGGCATCGAAGGCGGCACTGATCGGTCTTTCCAAATCCCTGGCGCAGGAAATGGGCAGCCGCAACATCACCGTCAACGTGGTCGCGCCCGGCTACATCGCCACCGACATGACCAAGGATCTGCCTGAGGATCGCAAGCAGATGATCGCCAATGCCATCCCCCTCGGCCGTATCGGTACCCCCGACGATATTGCCGCCGCCGTGGCCTTCCTGGCGAGCGAACAGGCGAGCTACATCACCGGGCATGTGCTGGCGGTGAATGGCGGCATGTACATGTGAGCCGGCGCGGGTTCATTTCAAAATCCCAAACAGGTTCGAGAAGTCATCCGTCCAGGGACGGAATCCCGGAGTCGGACGCAGCACCTTGCCCGCGTTCCGCAGTTCGGGATGCGCATTCGCCGTCGCCTCATCCATGATCAGCACCCACGAGCAGGAGAAACACAGGACGTCGTCTTCGTCCGGGTTGAAATCGTAGACCAGCGCCACTTTCCCAAACGCCGCCGCCGCGCTCGCCATCACCGGCCGCAGATTGAGGTAACTGTTGGAAATGTTGACCGCCACGATCCCGCCCGGCTTGACCTGCCGGAAGTAGTTACGGAAGGCCTCGCGCGTGATCAGGTGCACGGGCACCGAATCGCCCGAAAACGCGTCCATCACCAGCAGGTCGAACTGCTGGCTCGGCTCCGCTTCCAGGACCAGCCTCCCATCTCCCAGCGCCACCTCCAGGTGCGCCGCCGTGTCCCGCAAATACGTGAACTGCGATTGCGCCAGGTCCAGCACCTCGGGATTGATCTCGTAGATCCGCAGACTGTCGCCCACGCGCCCATAAGCAGCCAAGGTCCCGCAACCCAACCCCAGAATGCCGATCCGCCGCGGCTTACCTTCCAGCGCGTACATCACCCGCCCAATTCCACTTTGCGGGCAGAAGTAGGCAACCGGCCTCCGGCGGTATTCCGCCCGCAGCATTTGTTCCCCGTGATTGATGACGCCATGAATCAGTTTGCGTGAGGCGTCCTCATCAACCTTGGGGTCGCCCTCATCCCTCACGCGAAGCTGGCCGTAGAAATTGCGCGCCACCACGCGGTACGGATGCACCGCCTCGCGCAGCACCACGCCGAGCACGATGAGGTACGCTGCCAACCCGCACGCCAATACGCCCTGAGCCCGTCGGCCCGCTGAGCGCCACAGCGCGCCCAAGGCCAATGCCGCGCACAGCGCCAGCCCCAAATGGAATTCGTAGTAGCCGTTGAACACGCTCGGCGCGACCAGGCCTACAAAGATGCCGCCCAGCGCGCCGCCTACAGAAACCGAAACATAGAACGAAGTCAGGTGCCGCGCACCCGGTCTCCGCCGAACCAGTTCGCCGTGGCAGACCATGCAGCAGACGAAGAGAGCGGCCAACAATAACCCGATCAGCGGGCGCACCGCTATGTTCGGCCGGTACGGCCAAAGCCTCCACGCCAGGAAGATGAGAGATGCGCCCAGCAGCGGCAGGTAGATGCTGCGGCGGTAAAAGCGTGGTGACTCAAAGCACAAGATGAAGCTCAGCAAATAGGCGCTGAGCGGCAGAATCCAGAGAAACGGAATGGCCGCCACGTCCTGCGTCAGAAATGTCGTGATCGCCAGCAGCAGCGTGGAAGCGCAAGCTGCGAATCCCACCCATAGCACCCGCAGACGCCACTCCGGAGGCGCCCCTTCGGGCTCCGCCGGCGCCCGCTTCCCTGCCCCCGCCCCACCTGATACGACCCACGCCGTAAGCCCACAGGCCAGGGCGAATGCTCCGTAAGCGCCCGACCAGATGCCCGCCTGCATCCGCGCCGCCAGGTTCGGCTCGATCAGTACCGGATACGTTAACAGCGCCAACATCGAAGCGAGGTTCGAGAGCGCGAACAGCCGGTATGGCATCCCGCTCTTGTGCGTCCGCGCGTACCAGGCCTGGAGCAGGGGGCTCGTCGAAGAGAGCGCGAAATAGGGCAGCCCGATCGTAACCGCGAGCAGGGCCAGTATTCTCCAGGCCGGATTTCCAGGGTTGGCCGTCCTCCACCACGCCGCAGGCAAGATCGGGAGCGCCGCCAGGCTGGCCCCCAGCACTATTGTGTGCAGGATCGGCTGTAGCCGGCCGGAGACCTTTTCGTGCAGCCAGTGTGCGTACAAATAACCGAATAGCAGCACCGATTGAAAGAAGAGCATGCACGTGGTCCACACCGCTGACGACCCGCCGAACCACGGCAGAATGATCTTGGCGATGATCGGCTGAACCTGGAACAAGAGGAAGGCCGAAAGAAAAATGGTGAAGGGATAAAGAACTCCGAGTATAGGCAGCGGTTGCACTGTGTATGTTATAACCTATCCCTCGGGAGATACCTTGAAAACTCGAACTCTTCTGGTCGCGTTTGTAATGGTGGCGTGGGGCGCCACGCTGATGGCGCAGCAGCGGCCGGCTGGGCCCTACACTGCGGCGCAAGCCTCCGCGGGGCGCACGGCATATCAAACCAACTGCGCCGGGTGCCATGCGGCCGATCTCTCCGGACGCGAAGGGCCGCAACTGGCCGGCGCCAACTTCTTTAACCAGTGGGGCGATAAGACCGCAGGCGAGTTGATCACCTTCATGCGCGCCACCATGCCTCCCGGCGCGGGCGGCTCGCTGCCGGACCAGACCTATGTCAATGTAGCGGCATTCATTTTAGACGCCAACAGCGCTCGGCCGGGGAATCAGCCGCTGACCACGGAGTCCGCTGCCGCGATCCGCACCGTCGCATCGGGCCAGCGCGCCGCGTACCTCCAGCCTGGCGCAGCGCCGGTCACCGCTGCAGCCGCTCCCACAGCAGGTTCCGGAACGCCCGCTCGCGCAACGCCGCGAGGTATCACGGTCACGGGCGAAGTGAAGAATTACGTCCCGGTCACCGACGCCATGCTGCGCAATCCCGATCCCGCCGACTGGCTCATGATCCGCCACGATTACAAGGCGAATTACTACAGCCCGCTCAACCAAATCACCGCGCAGAACGTGAACCAGTTGCGGCTCGCTTGGAGTTGGGCCATGCAGGAAGGCGCGAGCAACGGCAACCAGCCGGCGCCCATCGTCCACAACGGCGTTCTCTACGTGAACAACGCCGGCGAGGTATTGCAGGCCTTGGACGCCAAAACCGGCGATCTGATTTGGGAAAACCGCTACGGCACCAATCCGACGGCTCCCGCCATGCGCGGCATCGCCATCTACGATGACAAGATCTTCGTCGGCACAGGCGACGCGCACCTGATGGCCTTCGATGCGCGCGACGGCAAGTTGGTTTGGGATACCACTGTGGGCGATCGCTCGAAAGGTGAGTACTCCAACTCCAGCGGGCCGTTGGCCGTGAAAGGCAAGCTGATCGTAGGGCTCGGCCGTGACTCGTGCGCGACTTACCGCGAAGAAAAATGCTTCATTAGCGCGTACGACGCGAAGACCGGAAAAGAAGTATGGCGCTTCCGGACAGTTGCGCTCCAGGGCGAGCCGGGAGGCGATACCTGGGGCGGCCTGCCGAACATTTTTCGCGCAGGCGTCGAGACCTGGATCACCGGCAGCTACGATCCCGATCTGAACTTAACCTACTGGGGCACCGCGCAGGCTAAGCCCTGGATGCGCGCGAGTCGCGGTAGCGGCAACGGCGCAACCCTGTATGCCAACTCCACGCTGGCGATCAACGCGGATACCGGCAAGCTGGCCTGGTATCGCAGCCTCGCCCCCGGCGAAACGCTCGATCTGGACGAAGTTTTCGAGCGCGTCCTGGTGGACGACCAGGGCCGGAACCTCGTCTTCAGTGCTGGCAAGGCCGGCATCCTATGGAAGCTCGACCGCAAAACCGGAGAATATCTCGGCCACAAAGAAATGGTTTTCCAGAACGTGTACGACTCTATTGATCCGAAGACGGGCGAGCCGCATTACCGCAACGATATTGTGGAGCAGCAATTGGGCGAGTGGATCACCGCTTGTCCTTCCACCGAGGGCGGCAAGAACTGGCCATCGATGAGCTACTACCAGTCGGGCAACCGGCTGATCGTCCCCCTAAGCCAGAGCTGCCTTGCCATGAACGGGCAAGCAGTAGAAAAAGTGGAAGGCGGCGGCAGCGGCAACGGTGCCCAGCGGCGCTTCTATGAAATGCCAGGAACCAACGGCAACGTGGGCAAGCTGGCGGCGTACGACGTGCGGACCATGAAGGAGCTCTGGAAGTACGAGCAGCGCGCCCCCTTCCTGACCGGCGTAGTGACCACCGCCGGCGGCATAGCCTTCGTGGGCGACCTCGACCGCATGTTCCGCGCATTTGACGTGAACACGGGCAAAATCCTCTGGGAAACACGGCTCCCTGCCGCCGTGCAAGGCTTCCCCCTAATCTTCAGTGCCGCGGGCAAGCAATACGTCGCTGTGACCACAGCCAATGGCGGCGGCAGCCCGCGCAACGTTCCGTCCGTCGTCGATTTCGAGCTGCATTACCCGCCCACCGGAAACGCGCTCTACGTCTTCGCGCTGCCGGACCGAAAATAAGCCGGCCGCACCATAGAATGCGCGACCAATATGCTGGCGGTATTACTGATCTGCTGAAGATTGCTCTTCTACGCGTTATCGCGGCGCATGACCGTAAGCTTGGCGTCGCATGGTATTACAACCCGGCGCATGATGGCTTCCCCGATGGACGGCACCGCGAATTCTGCGATGAACCGAAGTGGAAGTCGTTGGATGCCGCTGTGTGGAATGGCTTACGAGCGTTGCCGGAGCGATCTGTTAGCGCTTTGGAGAGGTTGCCCATCTGGCCAAAAGAAACGAGTTTCCATCGGGTTCCGATCTCGCCCGTCGTCGGCCGAACTTCTTGGGCAACTGATGTGCGAGCAGCCTTGGAACGCGCTGACATCGTCTTTCTCGACCCCGATAATGGAGTCGGGAAGGCGACTGAAGGCACGCCACGCTCGAAGAAGTTGCACTCATCCGGCGCGGTGGAAGAGCGGTGGTGATCATCAAATTTCCGGGGCGCCAGAAGCACCCCGAACAAATTGAGTTACATCACAAACTACTGCGATCTCAAACACGTGCTTCGTCGGTGATCACGGTGCGGACCTGTGTGGCTATTCGAAGCGCCGGCGGCCGCCCCTCCGTTCCCCGGATTCGATGGTTTACTCTTATTGATGCCGATAATGATTTGATTGAGCGGGCAAGACAATTCGCAGACCGGCTGACCGCGATTGAGGACTGCAAGGCTGACGTTATCTGTGCCCCGCCGGAGCGTAATATCCAAGGTCCAGATCTTGAAAGGCCAATAATAATGCCCTCTGAGAGTTCCCTAAACCCACTGCAACGCCTAATGAGGCGGCTAGGGATGCTTCCTGCTCCAAGCTCGGATCAATTGAGCGGCGTTCACGAGAAAACTACCGGAGACCGCAACCAGTTCTCGGCGGCCGCGAACGCCGTGGGCCAACTGTCATCCAGCCAAGATCGAGGGAGGCCAACTCAGTGCGATGAACTCCCCACTCCAATCTGCGATTGGATATACTTCGCAACCCCTACGCCGGCCGGTCTTGCAAAAACTCAAAGTATCGTGCGGGAGTGTCGGATGATCCTTCGCACGGTCTTTAACACGAAGGGTATGGCCATCGCGAACGTGAAAAAAATAAAACCAGGGGACACGATCCTACTGGTCCACGGTGGAGGCAACGGGAGTCCATACCGCCCAGTTTTCGAGTGTCATGTCGTTGCGTCGCCTCGTCCTGTTCCTGGATTCCCCATCTTTTCGTTTGCGGATGAGGTCCAAGAAAAGCTCATTCAGGATTCCGGCTATCCGCGCGATCCTCATTTCCACCGCTTCACTGGAATCCCAATCGAGATCTCTCGGGACCTCTCAAATACTAGGGGCTCTATCCCCAGGCCGTTAGGAAACAATACCATCCGCACATGGAAGGAGGTGTTTGGCGACACCGGTTCGGGTTCCTTAGCGGAGTGAACTCCACTACCCGCCCACCGGAAACGCGCTCTACGTCTTCGCGCTGCCGGACCGAAAATAGGAGCTCGAAACTCTTCGGCAGTTACGAGTGAATGAAAGCTATGGCCCGCGGCCCGCCCGGTTAGCGTTCTTGAGCCCTTTCCCGCAGCTCGAAATCCAATTCAACCGCTCTAACCCGTGATAGAATTCCCTTCGCACGCCGGAGGAGAGGTGAAGGAGTGACCATTCGACACATCCACGGGCTTGTGATTCTCTGGGTTGCTCTGGGAGCCAGTCCGCTCGCGGCGCATCATTCATTCAACGCGGAGTATGACTTCACCAAGCCGGTCTCGCTAACCGGAGTCGTCGTCAAATGGGAGCTCATCAATCCCCATGGGTGGATCACGCTGGATGCGAAGGATGCACAAGGCACGGTCACACGCTGGATGATTGAAACCGGCAATCCCAATGCTCTGATTCGCGCCGGGTGGAGAAAGGACTCATTGAAGCCGGGCGACGAGGTCATCGTCGAAGGTTACCGGTCGAAAGACGGCAGCAACACCGTAAACGGGAGCAGCGTGCATCTTCCCGACGGACGAAAGCTGCTCGCGGGATCGTCCAAAGACGGCAGCGCTGTAAAGTAGGCGCCCCATGACAAGGTGGCCGTTTCAGTCTACCGCGTTCCTGGTGTTGGCGCTTTCGGGAACAATGCGATCCGCGGATTTCACGCCCCCTCGCCTGCCCGACGGCCACCCGGATATGCAGGGCCTCTGGTACAAGTTCGCGGGCGAAGGATTCGATCCGCTCTACGTCGGACTCCTGGACGGAGCTCCCGTAGGACGTGGAGGCGGGCGCGGCGGCGGCCCGGGAGCGGCTCCTGGAGCGAGTGGGTTTCTGCGGCCGGGAGTCCCAGTCCTCCCTTACCTGCCGGCGGCAGCCGCGCTGCAAAAAGATCGGGCAGAACACCATATGTTCGACGATCCCGAGGCGCACTGCCACATTCCCGGTGTGCCTCGCGGGACCGAACAGCCTCCCTATCCGTTCCAGATTATTCAAGACGAGAAATACTTCACGATTCTCTATGAAGCCATGCACGACGTCCGGATCATTCCCATGGACCGAAGCCCCCATCCCAAAAATTACCGGGCCTGGGACGGGGATTCCCGCGGCCATTGGGAAGGTGACACGTTCGTAGTAGACGTGAGCAACTTCAACGGACGCACATGGCTCGACATGGATGCCAACTTTGTCGATGAAAACGAGCATGTCGTCGAGAGATACACGCTGGCCGATCGGGATACTATCGCCTACCAGGCCACGGTTACGGATCCCACTGTTTTCTCGCAGCCCTGGACCATGAACCTCACCCTCAAACGCCGGGCCAAAGAGGACCAGATCATCGAATATAGCTGTCTTGAGGGAGAGCGTGATCTGCAGCACTACACCGAGAAAGAAGGCCGTAGCGCGAAATGAGTCGCGTGGCATTCGTATTACTTTCGGCGTGCTGGTGCTTCGTCCCGGCCTCCGCTTGGGCGCAACGAACGTTCCCCCTTCCCAAGCTTTACGATGGCCAGACCCCGGATTTCCGGGGCATCTGGGAAACTCGGAGCACCGCCTGGGTGAATATCGAAGGGCATCCGGCCCTGAAAGGAATTCCGGCCGCGAAGAGCATCATTATGGACCCGCCGGACGGTAAAATTCCTTATCAGCCGTGGGCGCTTGCAAAACGTGACGAGAACTTCCGGAACCGCCTCACCGGGGACCCCAGTTCCCGATGTGCGCAGGCCGGTGTTCCGCGCGCGACTTACCTGCGTTCTCCGCTGCAAATCGTCCAAAGCCCCGGCAATTTCGCGATTGTCTATCAGGACGTCCATACTTACCGGATCATTTATCTCGATAACCATCCTTTTTACGAGCGCATCGACTGGTGGATGGGCGACTCACGGGGACGCTGGGAAGGCGATTCCTTCGTGGTCGAGGTTCGGGATTTGAATAACGAGACCTGGTTTGATCAGGCCGGCAATCATCACAGCGAGGATATGCGAGTGTTGGAGCGTTATACCCTGACCGGGCCTGACACGCTGCTGTATGAAGCCACCATGACCGATCCCAAGGTCTTCACCAGACCATGGACAATCCGCGTCACGCTAAAAAGACATAAGGAGCCGGGCTTTCGCATCATCGAAGACGAGTGCGTGGAAGATGCCAACGGCGTGAGGCATCACCTTTCACCGTTCATCAGCAAGTAGCCCGCTGCCCTCGGCACGCCCTCGAGAGCAATGGTATCGGCGACGGGCGCCGGTCTTCGAACCCGCTGGGCCTAACCGAAAATAGACCCGCTGAGGCTGCCCCGCGGAAGCCCGCCGGCTGCGCGAAAGCACCACCCAACGAAGGAAACCGCGCCGTGGAGAGGGCCGTCCAAAACACCATCATTCATGAGCCTTTTCCACGATCTACGCCACGCCCTCCGTTTGCTGCGGCGCGCTCCCGCAGTCAGCCTCATTGCCATCCTCTCGATCGCACTGAGCGTGGGAGCGGTCGCTGTAGTCTTCACGGCCGTCAAAACCGTCCTCATTGACCCATTCCCGTACAGACATCCCGATGAGCTCGTCCAACTGCGCACCGATTATCTAGGGGTCCCGCCGTCCCTCGCCGGTTGGGTTACGTGGAGCGATGCCGATGAGATCGCGCGCCAGAATCATAGCTTCTCGGCAGTCGGCATCTATCATTACGCGTTAGTGAATCTTGCGGGCGACGGCAAGTCCTTGCCCGAAGCGATCTATGGCCTCGCCGTCACAGACAAAGTATTTCCCATCCTCGGGGTCGCGCCAATGCTGGGAAGGAACATTTTGCCAGGAGAGTCCGGGCCGGGGCGCGACCAGGAGATCATTCTGAGCTATGGGCTCTGGCAGCGCCGGTTTCTCTCCGACCCGAACGTAATCGGCCGCAACGTGGTGGTGAACGGGCACAACAGCCGGGTCATCGGCGTGATGCCGCCGGGCTTCGATTTCCCCATGCGCCTGGCCACCACCGTGAGCACCCCTTCACACCACATGGATTTCTGGACGGCGGAGACGTTCCACCCGCTCGATCGGACGGCCGATAATGGCCAAGGCTGGGGCGTAGTCGCACGCCTCCGTCCCGGAGTTTCCCTAGCCGAAGCGCAAGCCGATCTGGCCGCCATTTCCGCGCGCCTTGCGCACGAATACCCGCGCACCAATGGCGGCGAGACGCTACGAGCGCAATGGCTGCGCGACACTACGCTCGGATTCGCGCGAACAGGGCTCCCATTGCTGCTCGCCGCCGCGTTGATTTTTCTCTTGATCGGCTGCGCCAACGTTGCCAATCTGCTGCTGGCGCGAGCGCTCGCGCGGCATCGTGAGATTGCCGTCCGGTCCGCGTTAGGCGCGGGGCGCGCGCGCCTTGCCCGGCAGTTGATCACCGAGAGTTGCCTATTGGCGGCGGTAGGCGGCCTGCTGGGATATGGTCTGGCTGTCCTGGCGTGGCGGTTCCTCCCAGCGCTTGCCCCCATGAGCATTCCGCGGCTCGCCTCCTCCAGCCCGGACACGACGGTGTTTGCCTTCACTCTGGTGATCTCTGTTCTGAATGGAATCCTGTTTGGCCTCGCACCGGCACTTCGCGCCGGCCGCGTTCCGATTGTCCAAGCTTTGCGCGAGGCGGGCGCCCGCGGATTAGCGAGTGGTCCGCGGAATCGTCTGCGCTCGGCCCTGGTCACGGGCGAAGTGGCGGTTGCCGTAATTCTGGTGATTACGGGCGGCATGCTCACCGGCAGCTTTATCCGCCTGTTGCGCACCGATCCCGGCTTCGACGCCGATCACATCGTAGCCTCCATCATCATTGCCGCCGACGATCGCTACATCCACAATCCGAAAGCGCACGGCTTGCTCTTCCGCCGCATTCTCGATGCGGTCGACAGTCTGCCTGGAATCGAAGGCACCGGCACCGTGGATGCCCTGCCCTTCTCTGGCGAGAACTTCGGCGGATTTGTGACAGCCAACGAGGCGGATGCCGCCGAGCGCAGCCGCCAGCAAGCGGCGGAGGTGAACCGCGTGAGCGCCGGCTATCTGCCGGCCATGGGAGTCCGCCTGCTGGCGGGCCGCTGGTTTCAAAATGGCGAAGAGGACGACTCCCGCGATCTGGCGATTGTGAACGAGGAAGCCGCCCTGCGCCTCTGGCCCGGCCAGAATGCGCTCGGTAAACGCATCTGCGTCAACTGCCGCACAGGGGAGGTGCCACATTGGAACGAAGTGATCGGCGTGGTGAGCAGCGTCTATCACGCGGCGCTCGATCGGCAACCCGGATTGGAGGTCTATCTTTCCAGCGGAGCCCTTCCCGCCGCGCAGTTCCTCGTAGCTCGCACCCGTCGGCCGAGCGCGGAGATCGCCCAAGCCATCCGGCGCACCGTTGCGGCCGTCGATCCGCGGCAGCCTGTTTTTCTGAGCGCCACCATGGCCACGTTGATCGGCGACTCGCTCTCGGACCGCCGGTTCATTATGTTGCTGCTGGGCGTGACTGGCTGCCTGGCGCTACTGCTGGCCACGGCGGGTGTTTATGGCGTCCTCTCGTATGTCACCGGCCGCCGCACGCAAGAAATAGGCGTGCGCATGGCGCTGGGCGCCGGCGCGCGGCAGGTGCAGACCCTTGTCTTCCGGCAGGGCATGCGGATGGCGGGCGCCGGGATCGCGCTGGGCATCCTTGCCTCGCTCGCACTCACCCGCGCGCTGCGCCATACACTGACCGGCCTGGAATCCGCCAGCCCCGCCCTTTTCTGGCTCGCCTTGGCGGTGGTCACGGCGGCCGCCGGTGTGGCTTGTTGGATTCCGGCACGCCGCGCCACCCGCATCGATCCCCTCTCCGCTCTGCGCCAGGAATGAGCGCCGCCGTACCATAGAAGATTAGGCGGGTGAACCAGGGACACCTTGCAGAATTTCAGAGATATGCAATTTGCCGATGCGGGCGGCGTGCAGCCGGCGGTGGCGCTCGCTCCAGGTGGGCGGCCGCTGTTGCTGCCGCTCGTTTTTACTGCGGCATTAGCTGGACTGGCGTTATTGCCTCGCGCCCACGCGAACCAAAACGTGCTGTGGTCGTTCCTCGGCGCGGCGGCAGCGCTGGCATTATGGAACGCGGCCCTGTTCGTTTCCGCGCGGGGCCGGAAGCTATCCATCGAAGTTGTCCTGCGCAAGCGGCACTACATCCAGGCCTGCGCGCAGGGCTCCGTATTAGTGTATTGGGGTTGGTACTGGCCGCAAGTTTACGCATCCGCGCACCTGCTGCTGGCGCAACTGCTGTTCGCTTATGCCTTCGACATGCTGCTTTCCTGGTCGCGGCGCGATGCCTACACGCTCGGCTTCGCTCCCTTCCCCGTGATTTTCAGCATCAATCTCTTCTTGTGGTTCAAGCCGGACTGGTTCTACCTGCAATTCGTCATGGTGGCGCTCGGCTTCGCCGCGAAGGAACTGATCCGCTGGAACAAAGAAGGCAAGCGCGCGCACATTTTCAACCCGTCGTCGTTCCCGCTGGCGGTGGTTTCGCTGATCCTCATCCTCACGCATAGCAGCGGCCTCACCTGGGGCCAAGAGATTGCCAGCACGCAGTTTTACCCGCCGCACATTTACCTGATGCTGTTTCTCATCGGACTGCCGGGTCAATTCTTCTTCGGCGTGACTTCGATGACCATGTCGGCGGTGGTGGCCACGTACCTGTTCGGGCGCCTGTACTTCGCCGCGACCGGCGTGTACTTCTTCTATGATTCCTACATCCCCATTTCGGTGTTCCTGGGGATGCACCTCTTGTTCCTCGATCCCTCCACTTCGCCGCGCACGGAATTGGGCCGCATCCTCTACGGCGCGATGTACGGCCTGAGCACGGTGCTCTTTTACCGGCTGCTGGGCATGGCGGGGATGCCGACGTTCTACGACAAGCTGCTGCCGGTACCGCTGCTGAACCTGACCATCAAGGGAATCGACGCTGCGGCGCGATCGGTGCATCAGTGGGCCACGAAAACGACTTGGCCCACCTGGCGAAGAAACCTCGCGTACATGACCGTTTGGGCCCTGGTGTTCGCCGGGTTGAGCGCGACGAGGGCGCTCGGGGATGATCATCCCGGCCAGTGGCTCCCATTTTGGCTGCGAGCCTGCCAGGAAGGCCGGGCGCACGCGTGCCCCTACGTGGCCGATTGGACCACGAGCTTCTGCGACCGCGGGTCGGGATGGGCGTGCAACACCGCCGGCATGCTGCAACGAGATGTGGAATTGCTCCGGCGCGGCTGTGGGCTGGGCTTCCGGCCGGCTTGCCGCAATCTCGCTACCCTGACGAGCGGCACGGGTGATTTCGTCACCGCGCCGCCTACACCCTACGATTACCCGGTCATCTTGCGCGGAAGCAAAGGCGAGATTCGCGAGCGCGACCCGGCGGCGCTCCGTGCGCTGGCCTGCCGCGAAGGCTGGCCCGACGCATGCTCAACTCCTACCGCCCGCTGAAGAGATCCACCGGCTCCCGCCGGTAAGCCAGCATACCCGCATAAATGGCCGCGGCGTCATCCTTGTTCAATCCGAAGCCAGCCAAATATTCCATTCGCAGATTGCGATCGCGATTGAGCGGCGCGCCCCGGAGCCACGGCCCAAGCTCGGATTTCCGTCCGGCATAGTTGGCGAATAGGTCCGATGCGGTTTTCATGCCGACCTCCGCAAGCGACTCCGCCAGTTTGCCACCGTGCCACCGGCGCTCAACCTCCCCGAGATCGACCCGCAGCGGCTCGACCGTGCCCAGCAGCACCATGTCGTGTCCCTTGCCCTCGTACGGATTGCCCCAGATGGTGCCATTTGGAAACACGTCGAAGAAGGTAGCGACCGAGCTTTTCACTGCCGCAAGGTCAGTCTCAAAAAGCTGGATGTACATGGTCACCACGCCACCAGGATTGAGGTGCCGCTTCATGGCTTCGAGAAACTCTTCGGTGTACAGGTTGGCCGCGCCTTTCACCCAGGGATCCAGCGGATCGACCGTGATCCCGTCGAACCGCTCGCTGGTGGTGAGCAGGAAATGCCGGCCATCCGCGATACGCATCTGCACTTTGGGATTGTGCAAGACATCGAAATTCGGCCCGGTGAAGTAGCGGCCGGCCGCTTGCGGCACCAGCGGTTCGATTTCCACGATGGTCTCCCGCTCGACGAGGGGATCGACCGAAACCGCTCCGGCCGTAATTCCTGCCCCGCAGCCTATCACCAGAACCGAGCGCGGGTGCGGATCCGTCAAGCTAGTGAGGTGTCCCAGCATCCGCTGCAGCCGCATATCCCGCGGCACGTTGGAGGCCTGAATCTTACCGGCGACATGAAACGTAAGTGCGCCACCCGGGAAACTCGCGACCGCCACCGATGAATTGAGGCCTTCGCGCGCATAGACAATCTCGCTCTTGCCCGCCCATGTGGCAGCGTAACGGCCATAAGCCACGAGCAGTTTCGAGAACGGCGGGACGCTGAGAATTAAGCCCATGCCAACCGCAATGGCCACAGCCGCACGTGCGGCCTGGCGCGCGGGCAACACCACCAGGCCCGCCGCGACCGACAACGCGATCAGCAGTTGCTGTGCACGCTGTGAGCCGATCCAGGCGATCAAAATCAGGCTCGCCGTGAGCGCCCCCGCAATCGCCCCCAGCGTATTGGCGGCATACACACGAGAGGCCAGTCGGGCCGGATCTGTCTGTTTCGCCCCAGCCAGCGCCAGCGGAAAACTCGCGCCCCAAAGGACCGTCGCAGGCAGCACGGCCCAGAACGCGCGTACCAAGTCGACCTGAAAGTTGAACCAGATGTTCGTGGCAATGGAAGGATCGACCGGCCAGTAAGGAAACCACGCGGAGATGTTGTAAGCAAACCAGGCGATCGCGGCGGCAGCCAGCCACTGGCACCAGGCCAGTGCCATGCGCGGGCTCGCCACCACCCGTAGAAGCAGCGATCCCAGCCCACTCCCAATGCCCAGGCCGGTAAGGAACACGGCCAATATCAGCGACAGCGTGTAGACCGACGCGCCGAACAGCAGCCCCAGTAATCGCGTCCAGATGGCTTCGCAAGCGAGCGCGCAGAAGCCGGAGAGGCCGAGGGCGAGATAAACTGCCACCGGCGGCGCCGTCCGGAATTCCGGACCCGGGGCGGAAGCCCCGGCCCCACGGGCCGTCGGAAAGATCAGGGCGACCGCGGCAACGGCAGCGTTCACGGCCACAGCCACATACGTAGCAACGCCCACGTCGTACACGCGCAGCAAATAGAAGCCAGCCACAAGCGATCCGAATACTGCCCCGCCAATGTTAGCCGCGTATATCGCCCCAAGCCGAGGGATTTCCTCTGCGGCGCGCGCCAGGGCAGGGAACGTCATCCCCATCAGGAATGTCGGAGGGAGCAGGCAAAGCGCTCCAGCAGGACCGCTGACCAGCGGCATCACCAGCCACACCAGCAGCCCAAACACGCCGATGGCGGCTTCTATCGCCGCGTAGATGCGCAACGGATACCCGCCCTGAGGCACCAACCGCGGCAACAGCAAACTGCCGAGGCACAGCCCGCCCATGAAAACCGCAAGCAGCAAGCCCAAGGCGACCGCGGTCGAGCCAATCACCAGTTCCAGGAATTGGAACCAGACGATTTCGTAGATGAGTGCTGCAACGCCGCTGCCCGCTGAAAGCAGCAGCAGGAGGAAAAGCAACGAACTACTTCTTGCCGGCGGCCTGCTCTTCGCGGCGCGAGCCGACCAGGATGCCGACCATACCGTAATTGCCTTCGTGGCACGCGGAATCGAAGATCATGTGCTTATCATCCGGGGCGCGGCCCATATCGATCTGGACGGTCCACGGCCTGGTCCACGTCTTCGGATCATCAAAGGTAACCTCGCGCCGAAGGGTATTCGCATCCAGGCGCGTGATGTGCTCGATCATCTTGTAGGTTTCGGGATTGGACCCGCGGAACCCTTGCAGGAAGTTGGTGGTCTCCACCACCAGCGTGTTGCCTTCCCAGTGGCCGCGCGAATCGCCGAGATAGAACTTCGCGCTGGCGGGAGCGTGCGGCCGGCCATCCATGTAGACGACGCGGTTGCCGCCGCCGGCATGATCGTCTTCCATATAAATGCCCAGGGATTTGGGTGACTGCACGATCTGCATGATCGTGCCCTGAGCGAACAGCGTATTGAGCGGGAGGAACGGCATCGGAACGCCCAAGCAGCGCGGCGATTGCGCCACAGTTTCCGGGTTATCGTTCACGGGCCCCAAGCCTAAACCCAAACCACCGCGGCCCGCGCCGGGTGCTCCGCCAGGAGCGCCTTGCCCTCCCCGGCCGCCACGTCCTTGCTGCTGCCCGCCGTTCACCAGTGGTGGAATCCGCCCATCCGGCGGGTCGATAATCATTGAGGTCCGCTTGCCGGTTTTCAGAACGGAGTTAAACACCGCGTTATACGCGCCGCTCACATCCTGGGCGGTATCTTTGGCCGCGCGCGCATTGCGTCCAGGATTGAGGCCCTTTGCCTCATCCGCTTTAGCCACTTCCTCATCGGTGAGGAATTCCTTGTTCGCGTTGGCCGCCGAGCGCTCCAAAGGAACGTCGTACAACACGAACCAGGTGCCCTGCAGATCCGGATCGCCCCAAGGCGTGCGCGGTACGGTGCCGCCCTTCGTTGCTGATTTGGCAGGCGCCGGTTTCGGCGTCTGCGCGGTGACGGAAAGGGCCGCCAGCAAGCCTAGAATGCCTGCCAGCGCGCCTAGAGATACGGCAGTTCGGAGACGCATGCTACTTCTGCTCTTGGGTATCAATGCCGGGCCGCTGCACTTCGTACGGCGCGCCCGTGTTGCCAGAGCCGAGGAAAAGCTTCTGCCCGTTCGGCAAGGTCAGGTCGCGGCCGTTGGCGCGGTGTGAGCCGTCTTTCGATTGATACCCATCCACCACGATCTTGTCGCCCGGCTTGAGCGACTCGCGCGTGATGCCGCGCCGCATCAGAATGTTCGGGCTGCCCGCTTCGATGGCCCAATTTTCCACCGTGCCATCCGCTCCCTTTACATCCACGTGAATCCAACTGTGCGGGTTGATCAACTCGACCTTGGTCACGGTCGCATCCGCAAAGTGGACCGGCCGCTTCTCGTCGAACTCCGCGGCAAAGGCGTGGTGCGCCCGCAACGGGGGCGCGCAGAATAGCGCGGCGATTCCGGCCGCAATCACTGCTCCGATGGTGAACTGATTTCGCATGAGACTGACCTCCTTAAACTTATTTCTTGGTGGGCGGGTTGCCCGAAACGTAACGCTCGTAGACTTCTTCCCCGGGCGGAATCTTGCGGGTGATGTCCACGTTCATTGTCTTGCCTTCCCAATGCTTCACGAGCTGCTGCTTGCGGAGATGGCCGTAGATCGTTTCTTCCACCATCTCGACGCACTTGAAATCCATGAGCTGGGCATTCGGTTCCAGGCGGCGATAAAGCGGCATGCTGATCTTCCAAGGCCGCGTAAAGACCTGCGGGTCCTCGATCGTAGCTTCGTAGTTGATCACGTCCTTGTTGACCAGGTTGTAACGCTCCGTAACTTTCAACGCATCGCTGGCGAAATTGCCCGAGCGATCGAACCAGGTGGCATCGGTAAAATTTGAAACGTTCACCACCAGCGTGTCGCCTTCCCAGTGGCCTGTCGAGTAGCCCATCCACAAGACGTTCGGATATGGCTCCATCTTATTTAAGTGGATCGTGCGCTGGGCGTTCGCGTACTCGAAGACCATCTGGATTTTGCTGGAGCCCTGGATGATCTGGAACGGATGCGGCATGTACATGCCGCGCGGCACTCCCGGCTGGAAGCACTTGATTTCGGGATCGCGATCGATCCAGTGCTCCAGGTTCTCCTTCTTACGGGCGGCGGCCCAAGGTTGATACGGGATCGAACCATCGCCTTCGACTACGCCCAGTCCCCCCGGAACCCAGCCAAGCGAACCCAAGGCGACCACTGGTGCGGCCAAAACCTGCGTTCCTGGCAGCAGGCCCGGCTGCGCCACCATAGGACGCGCCTCGTGAGTTTGGAGGTCCCAATTGGCCGTGTTGTTAGCCTCCCAAATCCCGTTGAAGTCGGGTTTGCCCGCCACACGGCCGAAGGCCTCCGGACCGGCGGCCGAAACCGGCGTCGTGCGCTGCGGGATCTGCGAGCAAATCAACACAATCCCACCCGCCATCGCCGCGCCGAGCGCGCAGATTTTTAGCAAATATCGCATCATTCTAAATACACCGTTTCACAACGCACCTGCAGTTGCCGAGCCGCGACCGCAAGAAGCTGTGAAAAAATGCGGGGACATTACGGGCCAGTGCGGCCAAATCGTGCCGCTGTACCACGCGGCAGTAGTGTCCCCGGATTTTTTCACAGCTTTCCAAGGGAGCGGTTGAGCCAACCTTTTTGACAAGTATCTCATAGCAACTCAGGAGATTTCCGGGTCGCTATCTTCCCGCTAAGCAGTATACTCCTGGCGGATTTCAGAGAAGTAAGTCTGGATCTGCCACCCATCGGGAACAAATTCCACTCGTGCGCGTATGAACAACCATGAGCCTTGCCGCGGACCTCCGCTACGCCCTCCGGACCTTAGGCAAATCACCCGTCTTCAGCGCCGTGGCGGTCCTCTCCCTGGCGCTCGGCATCGGCGCGAACACCGCCGTATTCACCATGCTCGATCACGTTTTGCTGCACCAACTTCCGGTAGCCAAACCCGGGGCATTGGTGCAGTTCACGGAAGCGGGCCTGTACTATGGATCGAATACCGGGCTCAATGCGCTCTCCTACCCGATTTATGAGGATTTCCGCGATCGCAACCAGGTGTTCAGCGGCATCCTCTGCCGCTACCAGTTGCCCTTGAGCGTGAGCTTTGCCGGCAATAACGAGCGCACCATGGGCGAATTGGTCTCCGGATCGTACTTCCAGCTTCTGGGAATCCAGCCGGCCTTGGGGCGGCTCTTCACTCCGGACGAGGACCGGACGCGCGGCGGCGCGCCGCTAGCCGTGCTGGGGTATGACTACTGGAAAACGCGCTTCGCCGGTGATCCCGCCATTCTGGGCAAACAGATTTTGGTGAACGGCCACCAGCTCACCGTGATCGGCGTGGCGGCGAAAGGATTCGACGGTGTGGAACGGTTATTCCCCACCCAACTGTATGCGCCCATCATGATGGCGCAGGAATTGACGCAGGAAGAGAAGCCTTTCGACAACCGCCGCCGCCGTTGGGTGCAGATCTTTGCGCGGCTGAAACCGGGCGTCTCACTGCCGCAAGCCCAGGCTTCGCTGCAGCCGCTCTTCCACCAGGTGCTGGAAATGGAAGTGCAGCAGAAGGAATTCGCCAACGCGTCCCCCTACACGCGCGAGCAGTTCCTCAAAATGATATTGAACCTTCTGCCTGGAGGCGGAGGTGAAAACGTAGCGCAGCACTACCTCGAAGCCCCACTGTGGGCCATGATGGCCATGGCCGGACTCGTCTTGCTCATCGCGTGCGCCAACGTGGCCAACCTGATGATCGCTCGGGCGGCCGCGCGCCAGAAAGAGGTCGCCATCCGTCTCGCCCTGGGAGCGGGCCGCGCGCGCGTGGTCCGCCAGTTGCTTGCCGAGAGCGCTTTGCTCGCCCTACTCGGAGGTTTGGCCGGCCTCGCCCTCGCCCCTCCATCCATGCGGATGCTGGCCGACATCATGCCGCAAATGGACCCGCCCATCCTGTTTCTGACCAGTCCCAATCTAAGCGTGTTACTCTTCACGCTCGCGGTTTCGGCCATCACCGCCTTCCTGTTCGGGCTGGCTCCGGCCTTGCAAACCACCCGTCCGCAGCTCGCTTCTACTCTGAAGGACCAGGCCGGCGCGATCGTGGGCGGCCACGCGCGCTGGCGGAAACTGCTCGTGTCCGCGCAAGTCGGGCTCTCGCTCCTGCTCCTTATCGGCGCCGGACTGTTTGTGCGCAGCCTGCGGAATCTGCAGAATCTCAATCCGGGCTTCGACGTTACGAACTTGTTATCGTTCTCGGTTGACCCCACCCTGAGCGGCTACAAGCCCGAACGGGCCAAGCTCTTCTACCAGCAACTGCAGAACGAACTAGCCGCTCTCCCTAGCGCGCGCGGCGCGGCCCTGTGCGTGGTGCCCCCGCTCAACTACAACGACTGGGACGGTTCCCTAACCGTCGAAGGCTATGATGCCAAACCTAGCGAGGACCGCAACTCGCATTTCAACTTCGTTTCGCCCGGTTTTTTCGGCACGCTCCGCATCGGACTGTATGCCGGCCGGGACTTCACCCGCCGCGACAGCCTTGGCGCGCCCAAAGTCGCCATCGTGAACGAAAAATTCGCGCGCTACTACTTCGGCGAGCGCAGCCCGCTGGGCCGCCACATTGGAGAGGGGGCCGATCCAGGAACCAAGACCGACATCGAAATCGTAGGCGTGGTGCGCGATACCAAGTACGAAACCATGCGCGAGGAGATGCCGCGTCAGGTCTACTTCCCGTACCGGCAAAAGGACTGGGCCGCCGGCATGACGGCGTACGTTCGCACCGATCTCCCCAGTTCGCAGACGTTCCCCGCCATGCGCGCCGCCGTCCGCAAACTCGATCCGAACCTGCCCGTCTTTCTGGTGAAAACGGAAGAACGGCAGCGCGACGATTCCCTCTCCGTCGAACGGCTCGTTGCCAGCCTGTCCACCGCATTCGGCGTTCTAGCAACGCTGCTGGCGGCCATTGGGCTGTACGGCGTAATGGCGTTCCTGGTGGCGCGCCGCACGCGCGAAATCGGAATCCGCATGGCCCTCGGAGCGTTGGGCGGCGATGTGCTCTGGCTGGTGATGCGGGAAGTGCTGCTGCTGGTCGGCATCGGAGCGGCCATCGGGCTTCCCGCCGCCTTCGCCGTCACGCGACTGCTGAGCAGCCAGCTTTTCGGCATCACCGCCAACGACCCCCTCACCCTGACCGCCGCCACGCTCGGCATTGGCGCGATCGCGATTCTTTCCGGCTACCTCCCAGCCCGCCGCGCCACCCGCGTAGACCCCATCCGGGCGCTGCGGTATGAATAGCTTAGAACATCATTTTAGAAGTTCCTGCGGACCGCTCCCTGGCCGTCGCGGCTCGGAAAATACGTGCCTGTCGAGCCGCGATCGTAGTTCCCTGACACGTGATCGAATTTATGAAAGCCGCATACTTAGCTACTGCCCGACCAAATGTGCCGCGTCCCGGTTGTTCTCCGTGCAAACGTATTCCATCACTTCGTCATTTACAGCCAGATCCGAGACCCGCTTGAGCCTCCATGGCTTGGCATAGGCGCCGGGGTCTTCGATCGTCATTTCCAATTCCAGGTGCCCGGAATCCGGACGGTGATAACGCTCCACCACGTGCATCCTGCTGGTATGCGGGTGGCCAACGAAGTCGAGCCAGGAGCCCCCGTTGAAACCCACGGTATCGACCACCAGCGTGTCTCCTTCCCAACGCCCCACGGAATGCCCCATCCAGGTTGGATTTAGATCCTTGGGGTGCGGCCGCCCATCGAGGAAAATCTGCCGGGGCAAATCGCCCTCCGAAAGCATCACCAATATCTCTTTGTTCTGCACCAGCCGGTAGACCGGAGTGCCTAAGTCCAGCAGGGGCGTCGGCAAACAATGGGCCGAAGGGTAATCCTTGGCGTGGTTGGCGGTCCGCTCCCGGAACAGGGCCTCAGCTTGCGGCAGCATCTGGGGCGAATCGCCCCCCACATCGCGGAATCCATGCCAAACGCCCGAGAGGTCGGCCTTTCCTTCAGCCGTTCGGGGTGCCGCCCCGGAGGGCGCCTGGTGCGGCAGCATCAGCGCCGCGAAAAACGCCCGGTCTTCGCCCAGGGTGTTTAACGAAACATCGCTCAGCCGAACCGGCACTTTGACGGCGGTGTCCGGCCTGACAGCGATTCCCTTCTGCTCGTACGGCATGAGACCCGGTGCAAATACCGAAAGCTCATAGGTACCGGCCGGCAACTTGTTCAGCGTGTATTCCCCCCGAGCCCCACTTACCACCTGGAAAGTGGCGCCCGTCCCACTATTTTTCGCCTGAATACCGGCCTTCGCGAGCGTCCTCCCATCCGGATCCAAAACCGTACCGGTGATCTTTCCGTCCTGATTTTGGGCCCATAAAGCGAGCGCCAGCGCCACGACCGCCGCCAACAGTTTTCCCCGGTGGATCCTGATGTTTTTCATCCGGTTTCCTCCCCCCAAGTGTACGAGGAAAAACGGTTGCATGGATCGCGAAATCACTCAAAAACGGACCACCCGGCCTCAGGCCTCAGTCGCCTTGCCTCCCTCCCACGGCGGCAGTAGCTTCACCAGCACGAAGAACAGCACGAAGGGCAAAATCAGCAGAGCGACGGCGGGCAGCAGCCCTTCGCGCGCGGCGAACTGCACTTTGTAAGTCGTGTACCCGAGGAAGCTCTTGGAGAAGAGCTGGCCGCCGATCACAACATTCCAGCGCATGGCGAAGATCCCGATCAGGGTGAGGATGCTGGCGCCCAGGTAAAGGCGCCGCCGGAGCACCGCGCCGAATTTCCAGAGCTGAGTGGAGGCGAGCACCGCCAGTGGAACCAGAGTGCCGCAAAAGATCTGGATTACAACTTGCGAGGTCCACAGGCGCGTGTGCACCATGAAATCCAGCGAGCGGAAGGATTCATCCGCCTCGTAGGTGCGCTGCACGAGATCGAGCATTTCGAGCGAGAAATCGATCACAAACATGTAGAACAGGTATTTGGCGACGGTATCCACACAATGCATGTCGATCGCGGTCTTGCGCAGCTTCATCGAAATCATGTAGAGCGCCAGCACCGCGGCGATGCCCGAAGTCATCGCAGAGAACAGGAAAACAATAGGCATCAGCGGAGTGGACCACCAGGGATTCGCTTTCACCGAGCCAAAGATAAAGCCGACGTAACCGTGCAGGAGGAAGGCGGACGGGATACCGATCACCGTGACGATGTAGCCGACCTTGTCATCAATGCGGCGGCTGCCGGGGCTGACATTGTTCGAGCCCAGTGTGAGCAGCTTGTAGATCCAGCGGCGCACGCCCGTTTGGGATTGCGCGAAGGCGACGATATCGGCGCGGTACTCCAGCCACACCTCGATCAGCAGGACCGCCATCAGGTACCACAAATAGACAAACCCGAACATCGCCATGGCGGAGGAGCGGTGCGGCGTGAGGTACATTTCGAAAGAGCGTTCGGGGTGGCCGAGATGCAATTGCAGCGGCAGCGGCGCGACCAGCAGGAATGCGAGCGCTGTGAGCAGCGCCAGCCGGTAGGTGGGACGCACGGCTTCCACCTTAAATACGCGTTCCAGTGACGCCAGGATGAACGCGCCCGCGACCAGCCCGGTGATGTAGGGGTAGATAACGATCAGCAAGCTCCACTGCAGCTCGACTTCGTTGGGATACATGAATCCATCGACGCCAGGCATGATCGCTCCTTCAACGCACCGACCCGTCCAGGTCCTTGTAAAACACTTTCGCGCCCGTGGCCATCTGCGGCTTTAAAACCTGGACCTTGTTGGCGCGCAGAAATTCGTATACGGGGTCCTTGGGATTCTTGAGATCCACCAGTTGCCGCGCGCCGGTGGGACACGATTCGCAGCAGGCCGTGGTCAGCCCTTTCGTGATGCGGTGGTAGCATAGCGTGCATTTATCGGCGATCTCTTTTTCGGGATGGAAGTAGCGGCAGCCGTAGGGGCAGGCCTGCACGCAATAGCGGCAGCCGAGGCAATAATCGGGATCGACCAGCACCACGCCATCGGGGCTGATGAACGTGGCGCCCACCGGACAGACCTGGACGCACGGCGAATCCACGCAATGGTTGCACAGCTTGGGGACGAAGAAGCTCTTGACGTCCGCGCGCGTGGTTGGCGGGAAGCCGTTAATCGCGCCCTGCGGCGATTCCACGATGGGGTGCTCGCGGTCCTCGGTGACCTGGTAGCGTTCCACCCAGGTGCGGAAGTAACCATCGGGAACCTGGTTTTCCTTGGAGCAGGCCCGCACGCAGTTGCCGCAGCCGATGCACTTGTCGATATCGATGATCATGCCCCACCAGTGCTCGGCCATCTGGTAGGTATCGCCCGGGTTGGCGGGCTTGCCGGCGTTTTCGAGTGCCTTGGCCGCGGTGGCGGTCAGGACGAGGAGTTTGCTGCACTGGGCGAGTAGTTCGCGGCGCGTGATCTCCATGGCAGTGCTCCTATAAGTGCGGATTATGCGGCTGGTGGCATTGATTGCAGGCCACGCCGCCGGAATGCTCCGCCGGAACCACCTGTGGGAAGTCCTTGGGTTTGGCGGCATCCTTCTGGTGGCAGCGCGCACACAGGACCTTCACATCGGGCAGCGCAGGCTTCGAGGCAATGGGGTCATCGGCATGCGCGTGTTTGGCCTGCGGCCCGTGGCAGGCCTCGCAGGAGACATGGGCATGTTTGCCGGCGGCGCGTTGTTTGGCTTCCTCGTCATGGCACAGGACGCATTCGGTCTGGCCGGCAAACGCCAGCGGCTTCTGGCGATTGATGAGCAGAGCGGCGGGCCGGAAATGGCCGTACTGGCCGAAGGCTTTAGGCACCACGGCGCTCCGGATCAACAGGAACACGCCCAAGCCGGCCAGCAACACCAACGCCGGCCGGATCAAATGGCCGGAGTCCCGGAAAAACCGATTCATGCGGTGCATCCCCTCCTCGCAGGCGGCGATAACCCGAGACGCAGGAGTGCAAGACGGGGGCCACACGATGGAAGGCGGTGCGGAATGGGCCGTAAATCAGATGGAAGTGTCCTAAATGTAGGTGCTTGCGCCGCTGTTGAAAATGCCTATAGCAAGGCTCTAGGATTGCGGCGAGTCCTGGGGTAAATCACCCATTTTTGGGTCTAACAGACCCTAATACCTATTTACAGTGGGGCGCGGCGGAACTTGCTGCGCACCCGTTATGAGATTTGAAAAAACGAACTCGATTCGAAAAAACGAACTATGGGGATCCCCTCCCGCCCACTATTCCGGGACGGTAGCTAGGGGCCGCTCTATTCCTCGGAAGGAAAACCTGTCCGCCCCCCGGAGCGAATGGCGGAGGCAGTTGCTTTCTCAACTGCAAAGCTGCTCGAATGCCTCGGATGGGCGCTCGCAAAAACGAACTACCCTCCGACCCCGCAAGCAGAGCGGAGGCTTCTGGTTTCTCAGATCGGTAGGCGGCTTGTTTGGCTGTAACTCATTCGAGGGTTGGGAGTAACAGCTTTTTGCAATTCGGTGACCGACTGCAAGAGCGGGATGGGCAGGGCCATCGTTTCGGAACTCGAAAAAACGAACTGTCCGCTCCTGGAGGCAATAAGCACGACTCGGAGGCCGTCGCGAACCGCCGCGGTATAGCTCAGGTATGCTGAAGCTGTGAAGAATGCGGTATCCCTGCCCTTTAGCGGACGCCGCTGCCCGCAGGCTGCGCGTTTCCAGAAGCGAACTATACGCCAAAGCGATTGCGGAATACCTGAAACGGCAGCAGGATAGTGCGATCACGGAGCGTCTGAACGAGGTTTATGCGGGATCTCCATCGAAGTTGGACCCCGAACTGCATCGCGCCCAGGTGAAGACTGGAAAACGGCCTGCTAAAGAATTCAGCGCGGAGAGATCTGGTGGGCCGGTCTGCCGAACCCCGACGTTCTGAACCTGGGGATCGGCGGCCGGTACTGGTGCTCCAAGCTGATTCCTTCAATGTTAGCCGGATTCAGACCACCACGTAGCCAATCCGCGAAATCGGCAACTACCCGGCCGCGCGTCCAGAGCGCCGGCATCGGCAGGGCAGCAATGATATGCTCTTCGGGCAAAGGAGGTGCTCTTATGGGCTCGATTTCCGTGGCCTGTTACAAGCCAAAACCCGGTTGTGAGGACGCTCTTCGGGAACTAGTTCGGAATCATCTGCCGCCGCTCCGTGCCGAGGGTCTCGTTACCGAGCGGCCCTCGATTACGATGCGCACGCAAGATGGAACCATCGTCGAGGTCTTCGAGTGGGTTTCGCAGGAGGCAATCGCCGGCGCTCATACGAATCCGGCAGTCCTCGAGTTGTGGAAACGCTTCGAAGCGGTCTGTCAATATGAGACGCCCTCCAACGTTCCAGAATTCCAGAAGATGTTTTCGCATTTCGAACCTGTCTAAGCAGGAGTTAAGGCTGACACCGGATTGAGCCGGTTAGTAACGCCCGAGGCATTTTTAATGGCGATCGCGCATTACTCCATGGCCCGCCGCCCGGGTCTCGATGGCGCAGCAGAGACTTTGGCAAATTCTCCCCGCCTCCGTAATTAGCTTGTGATAGCATCGGCAAACCGGGTGGCCTGGGCATGACAAGCGTTGTGCAGGGATTGGTTATGTTGCCGGTTGGACCGGTCAACACATACCTACTCGAAACTCCAGAGGGCTGCGTCCTAATCGATACCGGGCTCCCGGGGGATGCGGAAAAAATCATGGCCGGGATCCATCAGGCTGGCCGGGATGCGTCCCCGATCCGTCATATTATCCTCACGCACGCGCACCCCGATCACATCGGCAGCTTCGCGGCACTGAAGAAGCGGACCGGCGCGGAAGCTTACATGCACTCGGCGGATGCCCCCATTGCTTCGTCGGGCAAAGGCTTCCGCCCCATGAAGGCTGCGCCGGGGTTCAGGCGCGGCATCCTGTTCAAGCTGTTCGTGCGCCCTGTGAATTCCGTGGAAGGTGCGCCGATTGAGCATACTGTTGAGGACGGGCAGACCCTCTTGCCCGGTTTGACGGCGATTCATGTTCCGGGACACTGCGCCGGTCAGATCGCCCTCCTTTGGCAGGCGCATGGTGGCGTGCTGATTGCCGCAGATGCCTGCGCCAACATAATGGGCTTGGGGTTAAGCCTGGGATACGAGGATCTCGAGTTGGGAAGGAGCAGCTTGCGGAGGTTGAGTGCGCTCAACTTTGAGGTTGCGTGCTTCGGACACGGCAAGCCGATCCTCAAAGAGGCGTCCAAGCGGTTCCGGGAACTCTGGCCGTAACCCTACAGATGCGACGATTGGCTAGAATCATCCAAACTATGCTCCGGAACAGGAGAAGCCACCGCGCGTTGACCTTGGCCTGCAGCACAGCTTTGTTTTGCAGTTACCTGTTTCTGGCTGCCCTGGGTTCCACTCTTGCGTCAAACCGTGCGCGCCGCCAGCGCGGATGGCGTGATGGGGCTTCCTTCCGACGTCACACCGCTCCTTTCGATGGCTGGCATCTGGCAGCCCGTGGATGACCAATTCATCACCCAAAGCTGCACCGGTATCCTCGCTAACAGCTATACGGGCAACTTCACTACCGACAACAGCGGTTGCGAGCACATCATCACCATCGGCTGGCAGTTCTGCGGTTTCAACCCTTCGGCCACCTCGATCACGCCAGTTCACTTTGCGGTGTTCCGGCAGCAGAATGATGGCACGATGAAGCTAGATACCGCCTCATTCGTGTCCGACTCCCTTATCAACGGGGGCAGTTCCGTGGTTGTAGCCGATTTCAATGGCGACGGCTACCCGGATATCTTCCTGGCAGCGCACAATGAGAGTCCGCTGATCGCAATGCCAAGCACGACCCTGCTGTCCAATGGCTCCGGCGGATTCTCAAAAGTGACGCTCACAGACCACGTGATAGCGCACGACGCGGCGCTTGCGGCGATCGATGGCGTCCCAACGGTAATTACCGCGACCTTTCAATCCCAAAGCGCCGGCCAACCTGCCGATCGGTATCCGCTCTATCAATTCCGGAACGGCGCATTTGTCGAGAGCCTGCCGCCGGTGCTTTCGAATCCGGCATATCCGAACGACAGCGCGTTCGACAGCATAGCAGTGGACCAGTTCGGCGGACCGGGGAAATATGAGGCGGTATTCGGCGATTGGGCGCGAGGGCCGGGCTTCCCATACGTGACGCCTCCGCCTGGTGGTTACATCGTAAGTCGCCTCGGCGTTTACGGATTCAACGGCCTCGACATAGCAACGAACTATTCCCAAATCGTAGCGGCGTACTTCAATAGCCGTTCCCAGTATTCTGGCATCACGTCTGCCTTAGCGCCGGGCAATAGCCACACGTACCGCGTGAGAGCGGATGATTTCAATCACGATGGCGCCATAGATGCGATCGGGTTGGCCTCACTGTGGAATACGAACACATCGGTTTTTCCTGCCGCCATTCAAATGCTGCAAAACGACGGGACCGGACACTTCCAGGATGTCAGTGACTCTCTCGCATCGACCGTGAATCCTCAGGCCGGCGAATCCGACTATACGATCCAAATACGCGACCTCGATGGTAGCGGCATTGACTCTTATGCCAGCGCTGCACAGAATTATGTTACTCCGCCGGTGAACCAGGCGAACTATATTCTGGTGAACGACGGGACGGGCCACCTGTACCCTGCGATATTAAGTCAATTCACCGCCTGGGCCGCTCAGGTCAACGCCTATGTGCAACGCACGATCAACTCAACCGCACCCCAATTCCCGTCCTGCCCTAAATTCGTCCTATATCGGACCGCCAACGGAAAATATAACTTTCTGGCATTGAGCTCGGGTGGAATGGAGAAGAACGGGACGTGGGTTTCTGTTTACGCGGCAGTGAACATTCCGCTTCAGATTGATTTCAGCGCCATGTACACCGCGCCGATGGTCGTCAAGGACCGCAACGGCAGCCATCTGATCCGCACTTTCGCCGGCGACGACACGATCTATTCCGGGAATAGCGGCGGATACGCGAGGATCGACGGCGGCCTGGGAACGAACACCTTGGTATATTCCGGCCCAATACAGAACTACTCCGTCACCCATAATGCGGACGGGACGTGGACCATCAGAGATAACGCCGGCAATGATGTAACCGACACGCTCACGCGCATCCAGCGCCTGCAATTCTCGGATACGTCCGTCCGGCTGGATTCGGGAGCGGCTTTTGCAAACGCGCCCGTGATCACTGGGGTAGTGAACGGCGCCAGCTTTCAATCCGGAATCGTTCCCGGCTCATGGGTAACAATACAGGGACGAAATCTTTCGGGCGTTTCCCGCACGTGGAACGTTGCGGATTTCGGCCCTGGGTCCGCACTGCCTACCAGCCTGAGTGGAGTCCAGGTTACGTTTGAGGGAAAGCCGGCGGCGATTTATTACGTGAGCCCAACGCAATTGAACGTGCAGGCCCCCACGAATCTGAGCGGAACAGTGGCCGTTCAAACCGAGTACTTCGGAGCGAGCAATTCTTTTTCCGTCGTCGTTACGCAAGCGGCGCCAGGGCTGTTCACATATCAGGCGGGTCCGAAGGTGTACCCGGCGGCCATATACAACGGGACGACCGTTCTCGTCGGCGATCCAGCCGTCAGTGGAAGTGGCGTGAGGAAGGCGCGGCCAGGCGACATTCTATCGCTCTATGCGACGGGTATTGAGCCATCACCCGCAGGAATCGAGCTGAACGGCCCGACTTCAGTCCAGAGCGTAATCAGCGCGGCGATCGGCTCTCAGAGCGCTACGGTCTTAGGCGCCGCGCTCGTGTATCCGGGTGAGTTCCAGATCAACATTGTCGTGCCAAATCTGGCAGACGGCGAATATGCCATAGCAGTTAGCGTGGGGAGCCTACCATCGCAATCCGGCGTGGTGGTCCCGATCTCTCAACAATAGTTACACAGGACCTGGACTCAGATCGTGTTTCGCCAGTTCCGGGATCGCACGAAGTCTAGAGAGGGAAACGCCGCCGCGCAGCGCAATCAAAGGGGGCCGAGCCATCAGGCGAGTGTGCCGAATTTCGCTGATAGCTAAGTACATGCGTGCAGAAATTCGCCCACGTATTCCGGAGCACCGCTCCCTAGCGGGTCTGTGAAAAAAATCCGGGGACACTACTGCTGCGCGGTAGAACGACGGGAGTTAGTTGCTGATCTATGCCGGTAGACAATCTACACCCAAGGATGTAGAATTTCTACAGCATGAAAAAATCTGCCGGCTACCAGAATCGGATCGAGCTCCTGCAAGGAACCCTCGATATGCTGATCCTCCGGACGTTGTGCTGGGGCTCGCAACATGGCTATGGTATCGGCCAGGCGATCCGCTCCGGCTCCGGGGAAGTCTTGCAGGTCGAGACCGGCTCCCTCTATCCAGCTTTGCATCGCCTGGAACGGCAGGGCTGGATCCGATCGGAATGGAAGCAAACCGAAAACAAGCAGCGCGCGAAATTTTACAGCATCACGGCGTCCGGCCGAAAGCGCCTGAACGAGGAGCAGACTCGTTGGAACCAGTTGAGCCTGGCGATCGCCAGCTTGATGAAGCCGCGCGAAGTCGAAGGGTGACCGACATGACTCTCTGGACCCGCTTATTGCACCGCCGCCGCCTCGATGCCGAACTCGAAGACGAAATCCAGGCGCATTTCGCCATGGCCGCGCGGGCGCGCATCAACCGCGGCGAGACTCCCGCCGAGGCAGAGCGCCAGTCTCGCCTGGAGTTTGGTAACACACTGCTCACGAAGGAGGTGACGCGCGAGATGTGGGGTTGGACTCAGTTCGAACGGCTCGGTCAGGATCTCCGCTATGGCGTGCGCCAAATGCGGCGCAGCCCCGGATTGACTACCGTCGCCGTGTTGTCTTTGGCCCTGGGAATCGGAGCGAACAGCGCCATTTTCTCGATTCTGAACGCGCTGCTCCTGCGCCCGCTCCCCGTAGCTGCGCCGGAGCAACTCTTCGTCTTGCAGCAGCAGGCGCGCACCACCGTCCCCCAGCGGTTTTCCTATCCGATGTTCGAGCGTTTGCGCGACAGCGGATCGGGCGCCCAGGCTATCGCGTCCATGAGTCACGTGATGCGCGCGCAAGCCCTTTTGGAAGGCGAATCGCAGCCCGAGATCGCCCCGGTGCAACTGGTCTCTGGCGAGTTCTTCACGTTGCTCGGCCTTTCGCCCAGGATGGGCCGGTTCCTCGTTCCCGCCGACAACGAAAACGTCAGGCAGCCCGTCGCCGTCATCGGATACGGATTCTGGCAGCGCCGCCTGGCCGGTGCGTTAGACGTGATCGGGCGAAAGATCCGGGTGAACGGAGCGGCTTTCACTATCATGGGCGTCGCGCCCGAAGGATTTCGCGGTGTCTGGGTCGAGGCACCTACCGATATCTGGGTCCCGCTAGCCATGCAGCCGCAGGTTCACTACGCCCAGAATGAAAGTGTTCACAACGGCGACCTGGAAAAGCCGTGGCCGCCGCAGGAGTCCATCGATTGGCTTGATGTGATGGTGCGGGTCGATACGCCCTCGGTCCCCGCTATAAGCGGCCGGCTCAACGCCGTGTTTCTCGAAGCATTGGATCGGTTCACCCGTTCCGAGTCTGCGGCGTCGCGCCGTAACTTTCTGGAGCGCAGCCTGACGCTCGAGCCCGTGAGCCGCGGCCTCTCAAATCTGCGCCAGCGGTTCACGCCGCTGCTGCTGGCCATGATGGTATTGGTTGTCCTCGTGCTTCTAATCGCTTGCGCCAACACCGCCAACCTCCTGCTGGCCCGCGCCGAGGCGCGGCGCCGCGAAATTGCCGCTCGCCTCGCGCTGGGCGCCGGACGCGCGGTGCTCGCGCGTCAATTCCTCACGGAAAGCTTACTGCTGTCGCTGGCGGCCGCGGCTCTGGGTCTCGCCATCGCGCAGTGGGGGAGCGCGCTCCTGGTACGGTCCGCGCTCGACGTTACCTCCGGCCCGGCCCCACTGGCAGCCGGAGTCGACCAGCGGGTCCTGGCCTTTACGATGGCACTCTCGCTGGCCACCACGCTGCTCTTTGGTCTGGCTCCGGCGTGGCGTGCCGCCCGGCTGGAACTGGCCACAGCGATTCGCGCGGGATCTCGGAACGTTACCGGGGGTTCGCGGCTTACGCTGGCCAAGTGCCTGGTTGCCTTTCAGGTCGCACTATCGCTGTTGGTGATCTCTGGGGCGGCACTGTTCGTGCGCAGCCTGCACAACCTCGCCCATGTGGCCGTCGGCTTCGATACGGAGCACGTCTTGAGCGTGCGCATCAATCCGCGCGCGGGCGGTTACCGGCCCGAACAGTTGAGTAGCCTGTATCGTCAGGTAATCGAATCGGCCGAGGCCATCCCCGGCGTACGGTCGGCGGCGGTTTCCATGTGCGGTCTCGCCGTCGAGTGCCGGTCCTCGAGCGGCGGCGTGAATATTTCCGGATATGAGCCTCGCCCTGGAGAGGAAGTTCGCGTCCAGTACAGCCGCGTCGCTCCGGGATACTTCTCCACCGTCGGCGTGCAATTGGCCGCGGGACGCGACTTTGACGCACGCGATAGCGGATCCCGTGTCACAGTCATCAATCAAGCCCTCGCGCACCGCTATTTCGGGAACCGCAATCCGATCGGACAGATCGTCGATGCCCACGTTCACATAGGCGAAAAGGAGGGTTCCGAGGTCATTGGAGTGGTCCGCGATGCCCGCGTGAACCGCGTTCGCGAGCCGGCGTTTCCCATGATGTATTACCCGCTCGAAGGCAACGTGGTGTACGCCGAAAGCCTCGAAGTGCGCGCGGCAGGCGATCCCACGAGCATCGCCGCCGGCGTGCGGCAGCGCCTTGCGGCAGTGGCTCCCAACCTTCCCATCGACCGCATCACCACGCTTTCCGAACAGGTGGACCGCAGCCTCAACCAGGAGCGCCTCGTAAGCGTGCTCACCACCATCTTCGGAGTGCTGGCGCTCGCGCTAGCCTGTTTTGGCCTCAGCGGCGTTTTGTCGTATGCCGTTACGCGGCGCACCTCGGAAATCGGCGTGCGTATGGCTCTGGGCGCGCGCCCCGCCGAGGTTACCTGGTATTTCCTGCGGGAATCGCTGGCACTCATTGCCTCCGGCCTCGTGCTGGGATTCCCCGTCGTCCTGTTGGTGTCGCGCTGGTTCGCCTCGATGCTCTACGAGATAAAGCCGAACGATCCGTTAACCCTCGCCGCCTCCGCGGCGGTTTTGACTTCCGTGGCCGTGGTTGCCGGGCTGTTCCCGGCCTGGAAAGCTTCCCGCGTAAGTCCGGTGGTCGCGCTGCGCCACGAATGAGACACCCCATGAAACTCTGGACGCGCCTATTTGATCGCCGCCAACTCGATGCCGAGCTCGAAGAAGAGCTCCAGTCCCATCTCGCCATGGCTGTGCGCGACCGCGTCGAACGGGGCGAATCCCCCGCCGCAGCCGAGCGCCAGGCCCGCCGTGAGTTCGGCAATGCACTCCTCACGAAAGAGGTGACCCGCCAGATGTGGGGCTGGACCAGCTTCGAACGCCTCGGCCAGGATCTTCGCTACGTGCTGCGGCAGATGCGCCGCAGTCCCGGATTCACGGCGGTGGCGCTGCTCACTCTCGCGCTCGGCCTCGGCGCGACCACGGCCATGTTTTCCATTGTGAATGGCGTGCTACTCGAGCCTCTGCCCTTCCCCGCGCCCGATCGCCTGTACCTGGCGCAGTCGGTAGTCAAAACGGCATCCCGTGTCACTGGCGATGTGCCCGTTAATGCACGCCACTTCGACCTGTGGCGTAAGGGCTGCCGCTCCTGCGCGCAGGTGGCCTTGTTTAATGGCCAGGGATTCACGTTGACCGACGGTCAGGAACCCGAGCGACTGCCTGGTTTGACCGTCTCGTTTAGTTTCTTTCGCACACTCGGCGTGCAACCGGCCCTCGGGCGTGACTTCCGCCCAGAGGAGGAATTGCCCGGCCAGGACCATGTCGTCATCTTGACGGATTCCGTGTGGCGCAGCCATTTTGCCGCCAACCCAGCGATTGTCGGCCGCACCATCCTGGTGGATGGCGAACGTTGCGAGGTAATTGGTGTAATGCCAGCCACGATGCACCTGCCACGCGGCGCGCAGTGGGGCGTTCTGTTTCCGTACAAGCTAAGTGCGCTCATGTTTCGCCCGCTGGGCATCGACGTGTCCCGAATGCCGGGAACCAACAACCAGAACTTCTTTTCGCTGGTTCGTCTACGGTCCGGTGTACGCGCCGAGAGGGCCGCCGCGGAACTCAACGGCCTCATCGCGGAGTTCCAGCATCAGCGGTTCTACGATCTAACCATCGCGCTGGTCTCCCTGCAGGACCACATACCGCCGACGGCACGTTCCGCCCTATGGCTTTTGCTCAGCGCCGTGGGCGCGGTTCTCCTGATCGTCTGCGTGAATTTGGGAAATCTGATGCTGGTACGCACCACCAGCCGCTACCGCGAGGCCGGAATCCGCATCGCTCTGGGGGCCAGCCGCTCGCAAATCTTCGGATTGGTGCTGAAAGAGGCGCTATTGCTGGTGATCATCGGTGGGGCGCTCGGTGTCGTAGTGGCGGATCTTGGCTTGAAACTGTTCGCCGCCGCCGCTCCCATAGATTTGCCGCGCATCGAAGAGGTAGGTATGGATTGCCGCGTTCTGTCGTTCGCGGGCGTGTTGATCCTGCTTTCTACGCTCCTTTGCGGCCTCATTCCCGCCTGGCGATTGGGACGCACTCCGCCTCTGACTTCCCTCAAGACTGGCTCTCTCAATGCGACCGAGTCCAGCCGCGGCCTCCATCTTCGCGAAGTGCTGGTGGGCATCGAGGTGGCGTTGAGCACCCTGCTGCTCATCTCGGGCGGCCTTCTCATGCTGAGCTTCTTCCGCCTGGTGAACGTGGACAAGGGATTTGAAGTGGAGCACATCATCACCCAGGACGTCGCTCTAATCTCGCCCCAGTACCGCACACCCGCGGCGCGCAATCGTTTTGTGGACGAAACGCTGCGCAGTTTATCCAGCCTGCCGGGCGTGCGCGCGGCAGCGGTGACCAACCAACTTCCCCTGCGCGGCGTCATGTGGATCAGCGCGCTCTTAGATCCCGACGACCCCACTCCGCGCGCCGGCCTCCAGACGGCTAACTTCCGCTTCATCAGTCCCGATTTCTTCCGCGCCATGAGTATTCCGCTGGAACGCGGCCGCGCTATCCAGGAAACCGACCGCGATCGCCCGATCGCAGTAATCAGCCAGCGGGCAGCAGAATACTTGTGGCCAGGGCGGGACCCCATCGGCCGGCGCGTGCTCTCCGGCATCGGCCGTGACGCCCCGCCCCTCACCGTAATCGGCGTGGCCGGCGATATCCGCACCGGCTCGCTCGATCAAGAGCCTCCCCTGATGGTGTACCAGCCCTATTGGGGGCTTGGCCTCCGCGGTGCGTCGTTTGTGGTGCGGACACAGGCAGACACCGCGCCAGTGGTGGCGCAGATTCGACGGGCAATCCAGTCAGTGGATCCGGAAGTGGCGCTCGCCGAGACCAAGACTATGCGGCAGATCCAGGACGAATCGGTCGCTGCCCGGCGCTTCGAGATGACGCTCGCCGTAGCATTCGCTATCTCCGCCTTGCTGCTGGCATCGCTCGGCATTTACGGCGTCATCGCGTTCACTGTAGCGCGCCGGACCCCTGAAATTGGAATTCGCATCGCGCTGGGCGCCTCTCGACGCGAACTCCTTGTGATGGTGTTGGGCCAAGGCATGCGGCCCGTAGCCGTCGGAGTGGCGCTTGGAATCGTTGGGGCGGCCGGTCTTGGGCACTATCTCGCGAGTGAACTGTATGGAGTCGCTCCCCGCGATCCCTTGACCTTTTCCGGCGTAGCGGCCGTGTTGCTCACGGTCGCGATTGCCGCCTGCTGGGTACCCGCGCGCCGCGCCGCCCAAATCGATCCCGTGGTCACACTTCGCTTCGAGTGACACTTGTAAAAACTATTGATCGCGTACCGTCCGTCACAGCCCTGCGCGGGATTCCGCACGTACGCTGGCGGTTGAGGACTTATGCGACGAGCTTGGACGTTCGCGCTCTGCGGCGCATGTTTCGCTTCGGTTTCCTTGGCGCAATATAGTGCGGCATTCATTCCGTTTCTGGCACACCTCAATCAAAATAATCAAGTTGCCTCGACCGTTCCGGGTAACGGCGATGTGAATCCTTACGGTGTTGCGGTGGTGCCGCGCACGGTGGGCGACCTCATTCAAAACAACATCCTGGTGAGCAATTTCAATGATTCCGCCAATCTCCAAGGCACTGGCAACACCATCGTCCAGGTCAGCCCCGCTGGCTCCATGCACGTATTCGCGCATATTTCTCCGGACAGCGTCCCCGGCTGCGTCGGCGGGGTTGGCCTTACCACTGCGCTCGCGGTTCTGAGTTCAGGATGGGTGATTGTAGGGAGCCTTCCCACTTCCAATGGTGTCTGCCACCGCACGGGCCGGTTGCCTCATCGTGTTAGACAGTTCCGGTAAGCCGGTGGAAACATTCGCCGGCAACGGGATCAATGGCGCCTGGGATATGACGGCCCTGGACTTGGGGAACGCTGCGGTGCTTTTCGTGAGTAACGTGCTCAACGGGACCGTGGCTGCCAACGGCAAAATGGTGGACGGCGGCACTGTCTTACGGATTCTCCTGGCGATCGATAACAGCCAACCGGCCAACATCCCTCGCGAGATCAACCGGACCATCATCGGCACCGGCTTCGGTGAGCGCACCGATCCGGCCGCGCTGGTCACCGGTCCGACCGGTGTGGCCTTAGGTCCCGATGGCACCCTCTACGTCGCCGATACTCTGGCCAACCGCATCGGCGCTATCCCCGACGCGCTCTTCCGCGTGACCAGCGCCGGTAATGGAGCTACGGTATCCAGAGCCGGCGCGCTCAATCAACCGCTGGGCTTGGCCGTCGCGCCTAATGGCGATATCCTCACCGTGAACGCCGGCGATGGAAACATGGTCGAAACACGTCCCGGGGGCGAGCAGGTAACGGTCAAGAATGTCGATACCACCGGGACGGGTGGCGGCACGCTATTTGGGCTTGCCCTCACGCCGAGCCGCGACGGCGTCTATTTCGTCAATGACGGCAACAACACGCTGAACCTGCTGCACTGATCTTGGACATGCGACGATAGGCGCATCTGGGTTGCGCATCAGAACGCGACTATCGTCGCGTGTCCGCCGCGCAACCCCCGAAACCAAACACTGCTCCTAATCATCACTTTAGTTAGCTAGAATGGTTTTTAAGGTGGGTGATAGGTGAGGCTGTTTGCAGCGTTGGTGTTGATCGCTGCGACTTTGCAAGCCGGGGGCGCCGACCTCGATCAGGCTCGCAAGCTGTACAATCGCAGCGATTTCGAAGGATCTCTGCAGGTTCTGCATGAGGTCTCGCCCAAAGATGCCGAGGCGTACGAGTTGCTTGGGCGCGATTACTTCATGACCGGCGAATACAAAAAAGCCACCGACGCCCTGGAGAAGGCCGTAGCTCTGAACCCGCGTGATTCCGATTCCGCGATGTGGCTGGGCCGCGCCTACGGCCGGCGCGCCGAAACTTCCAACCCTTTTTCTGCCATGGGCCACGCCTCCAAAGCCCGTCAGTACTTCGAGCGGGCTGTGGAACTCAACCCGCGCAATATCGATGCTTTGAACGATCTCCTGGAATACTACCTGGAAGCACCCGGGTTTATGGGAGGCGGCATGGATAAGGCAAAAGCGGTGGTGGCGCGTATTAGCCAGGTGGATGCAGCGGAGGGCCTCTGGGCCCAATCGACACTGGACGTCAAGCATAAAGAGATGGGCAGCGCCGAAGAACATCTGCGGCGCGCGCTGGAATTAAATCCCCAGCGCGTCGGGCGCCTGATCGACTTGGCCCGCTTCCTGGCGAAACAGGGCCGCTACCAGGAATCCGACCAGAATTTCGCACGCGCCGAGCAGCTTGCGCCCGACAATCCCAAGCTGATGTTTGCCCGGGCGGATGTTTACGTGAAGTCCGGCCGGAACCTGCCACTTGCCAAAGAGCTGCTCAAGAAATACTTGGCCAGCACGGTCGATCCCGAAGATCCGCCCAAAGCGGAAGCGCGGAAGCTGCTCCGGCAAATTGAGGGCGGGTAAACTCGCCCCATGTTCATCGGCGAAGCCTTCAGCTTCAGCGTTCAGGCCCTACGTGCCAACCCCGTGCGCTCTCTGCTCACTGGGTTAGGTATGGTCATTGGTACCGCGTCCGTCATTCTGGTCGTCACCATTTCACTCACTAGCCGCGACTACATCCTCCAGCAGGTGGAAGGCGTTGGCTCCAACATCATCTTCGCCTATTACGCCGCCTCCTCTGGACCGGCTACCACCACCTCAGACGCCGATTACGTGAAACTCGGCGACGTCGAAGCTATCCGCCAGGAACTCGCGCCCGACATCGTCGCGGCCACCGGCGTTATGACCAACTTCGACCGGATGCTGATCGACGGCAAGGAGCAGGACATCAAGGTCATCGGTACCGATGCCGCATATCAGTCGGTGCGGAACATCGTTTCGAGCTCCGGCCGCTTCATGGACGATAGCGACGTCACTCTCCGCAGCCATGTTGCCCTCATGACCGATCAACTCGCCGAGCGCCTCTACGGCAGCCGCCACGCCGCGGTCGGGCATACTATCCGCCTTTTTGGCCTGCAGTTCACGGTGATCGGTACCTTTCACGAGAAGGTGGAAACCTTCGGCCAATCGGAAGTCGAGCGCGACACCGTGCTCATTCCGATCACGGTGCTGAAGTGGTTCAGCCCGGTGGAGCGCATCGATCCCATGTACGTGCAGGTCCGGTCGCCGCAGGAAGTGGACCGCGTCGCCACCCGCGTGCAGGACATCCTCGAATCGCGCCACCGTCCCGGAGCCCGTTACCGTGTCGATACCCTTACCGCCATTCTCAATGCCGTGCGCAACATTTCGCTGATTCTTTCGGCGGTGCTTATCATGGTCTCGGCTATTACCTTGATCATCTCCGGCATCGGCATCATGAACATCATGCTGGTCACGGTTACAGAGCGCACGCGCGAGATCGGCGTGCGACTGGCCGTAGGCGCATCGCCCAAGGAAATCCTGCTGCAATTCCTGACGGAAGCCATCATCGTGAGCCTGCTGGGCGGATCGATCGGGATTCTCCTCGGCGTCGCATTGCCGCTTAGCGTGCAGCTCTTCGCCGATGTCAAAATCCCCATTTCGCCTGTGGCGATTGCAGTAGCCTTCGGCGTGTCCTGCATGGTGGGATTAATCTTCGGTATGCTGCCGGCCAACCGCGCCGCGCATTTGGATCCGACGGAAGCGCTTCGTTACGAATGAAGCCAGGCAGAGCCCTGCACCCCCGCCGAGCAGCATGAGGTTAGTGGCGGGCTCCGGAGCTTGACTAACGAAGTTCGGTGCGCCGCTCACCCGCGCTCCGACGGAAAGTCCTCCTCCCGTCAAGCTGAGGGTAAGATCCTGGCTGAGGCCATAAGGTGGCAAGCCGATCTCAACAGCGTCCCCGGCATTCTGCAGGTAGAGGAAAAGCTTCGGATCGCGAAACAGCGCGGACGAAGTCGCCGCCGGTAAACTGAGTCCGCCATAGATCGTGGAGGCTGGCCCGCTGTAACCGGAACCCTGAAAATATCCCGGCTGAAAGCTTAGCAAGGCGGGGAATGAAACCGAAACCGTGCCGTCGGCCGATTGCAGGCGTGCCGAGAAGGAACTGTCCGCAATCGGCGCGGAAACGAACGTCAAATCCACATGGCTCGGCAACAGCGGCGCCCCGTATCGCAGGGCATTTGCGAAGTAACCAGAGGTGTCGATTTGAAATATCAATTCGTCACCGGGACCGAGCACCGACGCGTTCGCATTCCATACGAACGCGCCGAAAGCCGAATAAACCAGTAGCCAGTGTTTCACCATCCACCTGAATTCTGTCGCGCGAAGAGACGGGTGAACAGGCGCGGAAGTACCGGTACAATCACGCGTCGATACCGGTACGATGGTGGATCATGGCGCTTGAAAACCTTTGTGTGGAACAGGACGGCGGTATCGCCATCATCACGTTGAACCGCCCCGAACGGCGGAATGCGCTGTCCCTGGCGTTGATGCTGGAATTAACCACATGCCTGGATGCCATGGGCCGCAACGCCGAGGTCCGCGCCATCGTTCTGCGCGCGGCCGGTAAGGTCTTCTGCTCGGGGCACGATCTTTCCGAAATGGTGGGCCGCGACATCAACGAATACCGGCGCATCTTCGACGTCTGCACCGAACTCATGACGAAGATTCAGGCAATTCCGCAACCGGTGATCGCGCAAGTTCAAGGAATCGCCACCGCGGCCGGGTGCCAACTGGTGGCCACGTGCGACCTCGCGGTGGCCGCGGAAGAAGCGGCATTCGCCACACCCGGCGTGAAGATCGGTCTGTTTTGCACGACTCCGATGGTGGCGCTCACGCGCGCGGTCGGCCGCAAGCGCGCCATCCAAATGCTGGTGACCGGCGAATTGATACCCGCTCGCGTAGCGGCCGAATGGGGATTGGTGAATCAGGTAGTGCCCGCGGAGGAACTCCCCACCGCCACGCGCAATCTCGCGGAGAAGATCGCAGAAGCCAGTCCACTCGTGGTGGGCCTCGGCAAGCAGGCATTCTACACGCAAATCGATCTCGACCAGCCGAAAGCTTACAGCTACGCCAAAGAGGTCATGTCGATGAATGCCTTGGCCGCCGACGCACAGGAAGGCATGGGCGCCTTCCTTGCCAAACGTCCGCCGTGCTGGATAGGTAAGTAGCGCCGGCGGTCTTGCCGCGGTGCCTTTACTGAAACACTCCCGCCTTCTGAAAATCCCCGGCCTTCACTATCACCAAACCCGCCGGGTCCAGGTGCCGCTTTAAGGCCGCGCTCACCTGTTCGGGTGTCAACGCCGCGATCGCCGCTTCCACTTTAGCGTCGAATTGCATTGTCCGGTCGAAGCGCTCGCGGTTCCCGAGCACACGCGCCAGACCCTGATCTTGCGAGCGCGCCACCGCTTCCTCTTCCAGGAGCGATTTCTTACCGGCCGCGACTTCCTCCGCGGTAAAACCGTCCCGCACCGTCCGCGCCACTTCGTCCTGGAAGCTCGCCTCCACCTTTGGCATGTTTTGCGGGGCGGCGATAATCTGCGCCGTAAACCCGCCGGAATCTTCCTTCGTGCCAGCCTGGAAGCGAGACCGCACGCCGTAGCTCAAGCCTTCCTTGTCGCGGATGCGATGGAACAGCCTTCCCCCCGCACTCTCGCCCAGGATGTAGTTGGCGAGCACCATGGCAGCATAATCGGGGTCATCGTCCGTGAACCGGAGTTGCATCCCCGCTAAAAATGTCGCGTTCTGCTTGTCCGGCGTCTCGATCTTCAAATTGCCCGGCTGGGTCTTCTGATACGCGCTCACAATGCGCTCGTACCGGCTCGGGCTCTTCCAACTGCCGAAGAGTGCGGCGGCCGTTTTCTGCACCGCGTCTTTGTCGAACTGCCCGACCACTACGAATTCGCCCTGTGAAGCGCCATAAAATCCGTCGTGGAACTGCCGCACTTCGTCCAACGTGACCTTCTTCAGGTCTTCAATCTGCTCTTCCGGCGTGGACACATGCCGCAAATCTCCGCGCGGATACTGGTTCAATCGCTGATCGAGCGCCAGCGCTGCTCGCGCAGCCGGATCGCTCTGCTGAGCCTCCACGGCCGCAATCCGCTGCTGCCGCATCTGGTCGAATTCCTTCTCGGGATAAGAAGGCTCACGGAAAATCTCCGCCGCCAGCCGCAGCACCGCCGGAAGGTTCGCCTCGATCGTTTCAATCGTAGCCGTCGCGTTGGCCGCGTTGCCATTCACGGTGAGCCGCGCCTTCAGCCGGTCCAGTTCTTCCTGGATTTGCTCGCGCGTCTTGTTTTTAGTGCCGCGCATGAGCAAGCCGCCGGCGAACTGCCCAGCCGTTCCTTTGCCGAAGAGCGATTTCTCGTCGCCAAATCGCAGCGTGACCGTGGCCACCACAGTTCCGCCGCGCGTCTTCTTCGGAAGCAGCACCACCTTCATTCCGCCCGGCAGTTTGGCGCGCGTAACCCGCGCTTCGATGTTGGCCGGCGTGGGGTCGAATGCCTCGCCTGCCTGGATTGCTTCCCCGCCCTTGAAATCTTTCAGCATCGCTTCCACATCGGGCGTCGGTGGAATTTCAGCGCGGTTGGGCTTGTCCGTGGGAATGAATTCGGCGAGCGTCCGGTTGGATGATTTCAAATACGTCTTCGCCACGCGGAGCACGTCTTCGGGCGTGACGGCCTTGATCCGATCGCGCGTCACGAACAGCAGGCGCCAGTCCCCCATGGATGCCCACTCGCTCAGTTGCAACGCCACCGTTTGCGTGTTGGTCATCTGCAGCTCCATCTGCTTCAGGAACCGGTTCTTCACGCGTTCGACCTCTTCCCGGGTCGGAGGATCGTCCGCCAACTTTTCAATTGTGCTTAGAAGCGTGTCACGCGCATCGTCGATTGCCTGATCCTTGCGCAGACGTACCTGCGCCATCATGAATCCCGGATCGTGCAGTTCTTCGGCTCCCATGTTGGCGGCTACAGCCTTTTTGTTTTCCACCAGGGCCTTGTACAGGCGGCCCGATGGCGCCTCGCCCAGCACGCCAGCCAAGACTTCGGCTACTGCCGCATCGGGGTGCGATCCCGCCGCAATGTGGTACAGCGCGATGATGCTCTGCGTATCACCCACGCGCCGCAGCGCTACAAACCGTTCGCCATCCTGCGTGGGCTCAACCGTATAAGTCTTCTCCAGAACGCGCTGCGGCTTGGGAATCTTTCCGAACGCCTCCGCCACCCAGGCCAGCGTTTGGCTCTCGTCGATTTTGCCTGCGATGGTGAGCACCGCGTTGTCCGGCTGATAATACTTCTGGTAGAACGCGGCCAGGCGAGGGATCGGCACGTTTTCGATATCCGACCGGTTGCCTATGGTCGATTTACCGTAATTGTGCCAGGCGTACGCCGCTTCCATGGCCCGCTCCGTCAGCACCCGGTCCGGACTGTTTTCGCCGCGCTCGAATTCGTTGCGCACCACGGTCATTTCCGCGCCAAGATTCTTCTGGTCGATATTTGCGTTCACCATGCGATCGGCTTCCAAGCCGATGGCCCAGTGCAGGTTGTCATCGGTCGCATTTATGGTTTCGAAGTAATTGGTGCGGTCCACGTCCGTCGTGCCGTTCCAATTAGCGCCGTGATCCACCAGTTCCTTCTTCACGTCGCTGCGCGTCTTGGTCTCGCGAAACATCAGGTGTTCCAGCAGGTGCGCCATTCCGGTTTCACCGTACCCCTCGTGCCGGGAGCCCACCAGGTAGGTCATATTCACGGTCACCTTAGGCTTGGAGGCATCCGGGAACAGCAGCACGTGAAGGCCGTTGGGCAAAGCGTATTCGGTAATACCTTCCGCCGCCGAAACCTTCTGAACGCCCGTGGGCAAGGTCTGCGCGGCGGCCGCCAACGCGAAGGCCAGAACGGCCACAGGAAACGACGTAAGCATCTTGCGGCGCATAAGAAACACCTCGGAGTGACTTTGTGGAAATTATAGCAAGGGCGCCGAATCGGCTATTTCTAGGTACAGCCCGGAGCGGTGTTTCAAAATTGATACGAGCTCAAAAAAGCATTCGATTGTAGTCGACTATCGCGATGCGTAACCGGTCGAGCCAACCGGATCGACCAAGAGAGTTTCGATTGAACCCTGTGTTCTCGGCGAAGAACACAACGGAGGAAAACTCGATGCCAAGCGTCTGGTTCGTGACCTCGTGTTGATAAGCTGCAAACGATTCCGCCACCGTTCGGAAACGCTGGAGCCGGCCAGATTCTACGGGAAGCCCGAGAATTTCCGCATATTTACGCTCGAAAATGCAATGGGCTGCCCCAGTGTCCAACTTGGCTAGGAGACCAATCGATTGCCCAATAGCGGTCAGAGTGACGGGGACCTCGATTCCTTCGCTAGAGCCGGCGTAGTCGTAAACGCTATCAAACTCCAACGAAACCGGCATTCTCACCAACCGGGGACAAAAGGAATGGAATCTTCAGCTACCACGTGCACGACGAACGGAATTTCGATGCCCTGAGATTTCGCGGCAGCGTAGACCGCGGCGGGATCTTCGCCGGCTGCTACCAATCGTCCACCCTCCACGGCCACCCATTGGTCGACATATGCGGCCCGGTTTGGATCGATCCACTTTATTTCCTGGGTTCTAAATTGGGATGGAATGTTTCTTGGTCCACAGCGCTGTAATTCGTCTGCGAATCGCAAGAGTTCTTCCTGCTTGGCCGGTGTTAACCGGCGCGCTTTCTCCAGGATGGCTTCTTCGAAACTCATCGGAGCCTCTCTTCGATCATACCGGAGATGCGTGTACGAGTAAGCACTATCTCAAGTCCAACAGTTTTGGCAAAACAGATGCTCCTTATAGTTCCGAGCCCCGCCCCGCGAGGGAGAGGCTCCGAGGTGACACATGGCTCTGATCCTTGTGCTCGCCACCCTGATCCTTTGGGCCGGCCTCATCCGCCGGGGGTGGGTGATGTAAAGAGACGAGCATGGCGGGCTGCGCTCCTGACCGCATGGTAGCCGCACATCCCGTGCACGCCACCCCCCGGGGGCGTGGACGACGAGCACAAGTAGACCCGCTCGATCGGTGTACGGTACAACCAGCGGTTGGGGCGCAGAAAAAGCTGTCCTAAGCTCATCGCGCCCCCACTGATGTCGCCCCCTACGAGATTCTCGTTGTGCAGCTCCAACTCCGGCGCTGAGAACACATGTCGCGCCAGTATGTGCGACCGGAACCCCGGCGCGAAGCGCTCCACTTGAGCCTCGATCGCACCGGTCATCTCCTGAGTCGACCCGTTCGATAAGTGGCAGTATGCCCAAGCCGTGTGCTTTCCTTGCGGCGCCCGCGAGGCATCAAATAGCGAAGGCTGCGCCAGCAGCACGAACGGCGCACCCTGGAACGCGCTCTCCCATCTGGCAATCTCTTCCAGCGTGCCGCCCAGGTGCACGGTTCCCGCCCTCTGGCAGGCGGCCGCGCGCCAAGGGATCGGCGCATCCAGCGCCCAATCCACTTTGAACACGCCCGGCCCGTAATGGTAGCGTGCCAGCGATTTCCGGTAGCTCACGGGAAGACGATCGGCGGCTAATGCGAGCAACGGGCGCGGCGTCAGGTCGCACATCACCAACCCGTCTTCCGGAAGATGGTCCACACGTGATTCGGTCCGGATCTTCCCTCCCATCGATTGGAAATAGGAAGCCAGCGCGCCGCTCAGGCGTCCCGCTCCTCCTTTTACGATCGGCCACCCAGCCGCGTGTGCAATCGCACCGAGCACCAGCCCAATTGCTGCGCTGGGGCGCTCTTCCAGCGGCAAAACCGAGTGTGCCGCCAGCCCCGCGAACAGCGCGCGAGCGCGCGCTCCGCGAAATCGCGACTCCGCCAATCGCCTCGCCGGCTGAATGAAATCCGGCCCGAATCGCGACAGCAGCAACGGATGGCGCGGCACTCGCGGGGGCGCCAGGACATCGTGCCGCAGCCGCGGCCATGCGATCGCCAGCGGCTCGAACAACCTCCTCCAGGCTTCCGCGTCACCTTCGAGATTTGCGCAGGTGGCGTCCACCGAGCGCTCCAGCACCACGGCCGAGCCATCATCTAACGGGTGCGCCAGCGGCGCTTCCGGCCGTACCCACTCCAGCCCGTGCGCGTGCAACGGATAGCGCTCGAAACATGGCGAAGTGATCCCCATCGGATATACCGCCGAGCAGACATCGTGTACGAACCCGGGCAGTGTCAACTCGGCAGAACGCACACCTCCGCCAATCACCGCCGCGGCTTCGTGCATCGTCACCTCGAAACCCATGCGCGCCAATTCAATCGCCGCGGCCAGGCCGTTGGGCCCGGAGCCGATCACCGTCGCGAGTCTTTCCACAGCAAGGGCCAACCTCGGATATTGTAAAGGAGATGCACAAAAAACGACTCGGCAACAGCGACATGGATCTCTCCCCCATCGGCATCGGCGCCTGGGCCATGGGTGGGGGCGGCTGGGCCTTCGCGTGGGGACCGCAGGATGACGCCCAATCCATCGCTGCCATCCACGCCGCCCTTGACCGGGGCGTGAATTGGATCGATACGGCTGCCATCTATGGCCTCGGACATTCCGAAGAAATAGTCGGCCACGCGATTCAGGGCCGCGCCAACCGGCCTTACATTTTCACCAAGTGCTCGCTCGTCTGGAACGAGAAGCGGGAGATCAGCAATTCGCTGAAAGCCGATTCGATCCGCCGGGAATGCGAAGCAAGCCTGCGCCGGCTGAAAGTCGATGCGATCGACCTCTACCAGATCCACTGGCCCAATCCCGATCCCGATATCGAGGAGGGATGGGCCGCTCTCGCGCAGTTGAAACAGGAAGGCAAGGTGCGTTGGATCGGGGTGTCCAACTTCAAGACCAAGCAGATGGATCGCTGCCGCAAATTCGCGCCCATCACTTCCCTGCAGCCGCCTTATTCGGCGATTTCGCCCGAAGCCGAGGACGACGTCCTCCCGTACTGCCAAAAGCACGGAATCGGGGTGATCGTGTATTCCCCGATGAAATCGGGACTGCTCACGGGCAAAATGACTAAGGAGCGCGTGGCCGCCTTCCCCGAAGACGATTTCCGCAAACGCGCCCTGAACTACCAGGAACCGGCTCTCTCCCGGAATCTCGAGTTAGCCGAGTTCTTCAAGAAGCTTGGGGCACGGCACAACCGCTCTGCCGGCGAGGTCGCCATCGCCTGGACCTTACGCCATTCCGCGGTGACCGGCGCCATCGTCGGCTTCCGCTCGCCGGAGCAGGTCGCCGGTGTTATCGGGGCCATGGATTTCCGCCTCACGCCGCGCGAGATCGAAGAAATCTCGGAGTTCAAAGAGACATGGACGGCCCGGGCGCAGTCCTGACCGGCACGGCTTATTTCGCTACCGGCGGCTCCGCCTTGACCTTTAATTCAGCCTTGACCTTGCGCGCGTCGTAGTCCGTGAACCAGCGTTCCTTCACGGATCGATCCACCGATTGCGACACCTTGTTGGCATAATTTTTGTAATTCCCGTACAGGGCCTCCAAACGGCCCCAATCGAAGGGCGCGGTATGCCCGAATTCAGGGCAGTTGCCCGGGCCGGGACTGCTCATGTAGTACGTCGCCACCGGCAGGTCGACGTAGAACGTCCGGACACCGCCTTCGCCATTGCCATATTGATCCAATATGACGGTCGGCTGGTCGGTATCGGCGTCTTTCACTTTGACGCGGTCTGCGCGCGGCGGCGGAATCCCCTTACGCACCCATTGATCGAGATTGGCCAAGGCCGCATGGAACTCGTAGCTCAGGAGCGGATTCTCGTTCATCTGGATTTCCGGCGTGCAGCGCGCGGCAAACGGCCATTGCGGAGTCCCTTGCGCATTGCCGGCAGCAGCCTGATCGGCGAAATTCGGGAAGCCGCCATACGGATAAATATCGAGGTGCTGCGCGCCGGCGATCTCGAACAGCCGGTACCGATCGCTTGCATCGTCGCTGTCAGGCCTGCGCGCGGCTAATCCGCCCAGGACTTCGCTCTGCGCCTGAACCGTCACCACCGGCACTCCCGTATTGTGGATCACGTACCGCGGATCGCTCTTGGCCGGCGGCGTAGCGCACTGGTTGATCCGCCCCGGACCGCCGATGCTCTTGATCAGGTACCCGTCATACACCGGTTTGGCATTGGCCAATTTGGCGTGCGGATGAATGGCATTGATATAGGTCACCACGTCGCCGCCCTGCGTCGTCATGTACAGGTAATCCACTTTGAATCCCGCCAACGGCTTCCCCGGCGCCTCACTTTTGAGCGCCGCACCGACCTGGCTCAGCATGTCCCATTTGAGTCCGTCTTCGCGATCGGGATTGGCATTGGCGCATCCACCCGGCGCGGGGTTCTTGAACGAAATGGCGGAGTAGCGCTCGTGGTCAAACTTCAGCAAGCCAGGGACGCCGCCGGGCATCGTCACACCCACCCACGCATCCCCGTGCTCGATAATCTGTGGCGAGAGATAGCCCCACATCATCGGCCAATCCCACTGCCGCGCCGCGTTCATGATCTCGACCACCACCGTGCCGCTGAACTTGGCCGGATCCGCGGGGTGCCGCACCAGAATCCGCGTAGTATACGGGGCGTCCGCTGTTTTGACAGCGAGGCCGCCATCGGCCGTCCAGTCGTACACGTTCGCCTTGCCGGAAATCAGGAATTCATCTTCCGTGTAGCCGGCCTGCTTCAAATCGGTGGGGACCAGGTTGCGGCTGGCTTTGAGGAACGTCAGGACCGGGTAGTAGTAATAGGGACCGTGGTCCAGGTTATCCGTCATTGGCAGCGGAGTCGATTTGGGAACCGCCACCGGGCTATCGGCGGCAGTTGCCATGCCGCACAGAAGCATCGACGCGCCGATCAGCCCGCCATAAAAATGATTTCGGGTCAGAGAATGCATGGTGCACGGATCTTACCGGCTGAGCGGACCGCCTGTCAAGGCGCCCTTGTCCTTATCGTTGTCAGGGGGTTTCTTGCCGCAAGATCCGTCGAGGCAGAGGAACGTTGGGTCGTCCTTCAGGATGGTGCCGCCGAACCCGGCGAGCCAGCACATGGGTCAACCGCCGAGGGCGATCAGCGCGCCGGCGCCGGGAAGCAATGTCCACCATCCCAACACGGGTGCATACAGCAGAGTCACAGCCAGAAACCCGAATCCGACCAAACCTCGCAGGAGGTGAATCTTTATGCTGGGACTCTTAAACAACCACATGGAAGGCGCCGAACCCACCATTGTACTGCTTTGCAACCGAAGCACACCCCGTGAGAATTCAAACAGTTTCGACTCTTTCCAGGCTCCAACTACACTGCGATGCACGGGAAGTGACGGCGGCTTTCATCCCCGGATGCTAGACTTCCCCCGTACGGAGCATGCCGAACAGCCATTCGGAAATCGAGTCGTGGGTGAACACGCGCCTGAAAGGGCGCGTCCCGGAGTTGGACGGCATCCGCGGGCTGGCGATCCTCATGGTTCTCCTCTGGCATGGAATTTTCGACATCGCTCCTGCCTACCCGCCGGACTCGTGGATGGCCGATGCTTATCTTCCTTTTCGCCTCTTGTGGACGGGAGTTGACCTGTTCTTTGTCTTATCCGGGTTCCTGATCGGCGGCATCCTTTACGACGCGCGCCAAGCGACCAACTACTATCGCGTGTTTTATACGAGGCGGTTCTTTCGCATCCTCCCGCCGTACTTGGTCTGGTACGCGCTTTTCCTTTTAGGGTTGGTTCTCATCCGGCCCGGCAGTTCTGTCGTCCTTACCGGGATTTTTAATCGGGAAATCCCGCCCTGGTCATATGCCGTCTTCCTGCAGAACGTTTGGATGTCCGTAAAGCAGGTCTTCGGACCGTCGTGGATGGGTCCCACGTGGTCGCTTGCCGTCGAGGAGCAGTTTTACTTAATCCTGCCGCTGGTGATTCGCAGATTATCACTGCGCCGGCTCGTCGTGCTAGTGTCCGCCTGTATCTGTATCGCCCCGTTGCTCCGGCTGGAGCTGGTACGGGCGGGCAACGCGCACCTCGGTCCCTATACCTTGCTACCGTGCAGAATGGATGCGTTCGGGCTTGGCGTTCTGGCGGCGCTTGCCTGTCGCCAGCAGCCAATTTGGGAGTGGCTCCGCTCGCACAAGCTCATCCTATACTCCGCCATCGGGCTGCTCGCGATCAAATTCGCGAAGATCACTCTCAATCCGAAGTGGGTGTTTGCTTCGGGTATGACCTGGGTGGCGTTGTTGTACGCGCTTGTGCTGCTGGCAGCAGTTCTCCATCCGGAAGGAGTCTTCGGTAAGATTTTCCGGCAACGCGTCCTGATATGGCTCGGGGGCATCTCATATGGGATTTACCTCATTCATCACGGAATCCTCTATCTCGCGCATTACCTGATTTCGGGCAAGATGCCGGCCGCAAGTAACTGGACGGAAATCGGTATAACCGTGGTGGCGATCGCGGTGGTATTGGTGATTGCCGTAATGTCATGGCGATGGTTCGAGAGCCCACTGGTCCGGCGTGGGCATCAGCGGGCTCGATATGAATTCAAGATCGAGCAGCCGGCAAAGGTCCATTCGGCGGCTTGATCTTTAATTCGGCCCCGTCGGCCGAGTCGCAACGAGTCCGACCGCTTACTTCGACAAGATGTCCAGCGCCCGGGCGACGATGCCGGCCGGATTCGCCGCTCCGTTCGAGAATGCCACGACTCCTACTCCTTTCGGCAGATTGATCAGTAGCATCGCCGTGTAACCCGCTACAGCCGTCGTGCCCGAAGGCCACGTAGCCGTCGCGCCGGTCTACCTGGAAACCAATGCCGTATTCGGAAGGCAACCCCACATCCGCCGGCACGGCCACTTGTTTTTGAAACCGCTCCAAGCTGGCGGTCTTCAAGACGGCCTCTGGGCCCAAGCCCAGCAGGAATGAAACGAAACGGGCCAGATCGCCTACCGTGGTGTAGATGGCGCCGTTTGGGACTTTATAGCCGCGCCCAGTCTGGTTCTCCCGCTGCGCAGTCTCCGAATCCACGCTGTTGGGTCCGCTGACCTGGTAGCCTTCCGCCAGGTGTGGCTGCATTTCGCTATTCCACTCGAGCGCGGAATGGCTCATTCCGAGGAGCTGAAAGATATGTTTGGGAATGTAGTCGAGATACGATTCGCCCGCAGCGCGGGACAGCGCCGCCCCCAGCATCGCGTATCCGATATTGGAGTAAGAAAAGCGCGTGCCCGGCTCATTGGTATAGTGCGTGTGCGGCAGCGCGGCTAACAGAGTCTTTTCCCAATCCGCCACCGCGCCGCTCAGGTACGTTTCCGTGTTGTCGGGCTCACGCCCTAAGCCCGACGTGTGGGTCGCGAGTTGCACGAGCGTGATCGGCGGGGCATTCGGATAGCGGCTGTGCACACTCCGGACTTCGGGCAAGGGAAGTATTGATTTAATAACCGTGGCCAAACCTCAGACGAAGTCAACCCTGCTCAACCTCTCCGTAGAAGAAGAGTATTTTCGACCGGGTCAGACAGGTGCACTTTGCCGGCATCCACCAACTGTTCCAGCATGAGCGCGGTAAACATCTTCCTGATGGAACCGATACGGTACACGGTGTCGGCATCCGCCGGAATCTTCTTCTCCGCGTCGGCGTCGCCGTAGCTCTTCGACCAGATGAGTTCCTTTCCCGCGATGACTCCCACGGTGACGCTGCCGACCGGACGCCGCGTCAAATCGGCCGCGCTGAGCGAATCCATCTGGGGCAGAAGCGGGCGCAAGCTCGCCGCCGTAGCAGGGATGGTCGCTGGACGGAAGTTGGCGCCCTCGACTTTGCCATTCACTCCCAGCCCGATCCGGTATTCCAGCCCTCCCTTTTCAAAACCGAACAGGTAGATATCGGCGCCGCCCGGGCCCACTCCCTTGAACGTCATCGACTGGATCGCACCCAGCTTGCTGATTTCCGCCTGCATGTCCGGCAGTTGCTGGCGCGTGGCTTCAGCCAGACCGGCGCTCATGGATCCATAGTCGGGCCGGCCGGTCCGTATACCTTCAATCATCTTGCGCACCGCGGCTTCTCCGCCAGGTGCGGGAGTCTGGTCCTTAAACCTTTTGGCGAAAGCCGCCTCGGCATCCAGCAGCAATTTGGCTTGCGCGTCATCCAGCCGCTTTGAGCACCATATCGCGGCCATTTTGGTGAAGGATCAATTCCGTCGGCCTGCCTCGGTCATCGTGCTGAGTAAATTCCAGTTCGGCGTTGACCACTTTCGGAAAGAACATGGTCTTCGATTCGGGAAAGATGGCGATCGCCTGCTGGTTGCCGAGTTTGGAGAAGAGATGGTTATTCTCCAGGGTGATGAGCATGCCGATTGTGGCGAACGGTGTTTTGTACGTGGTGACCGGTACTGGTTTGTATGCCTTCGGCCTGCCTACCGGGAATCCGGCCGTCAGGCCCGACCCCTCAGCGCTCCAGTTGGAGCACTGAGAAGCCGGCCTGTTTAGTGTCTTGTCCATCGTCATTCTTGAGAGCTTCTGTTTCCCTGCGCAGATTGCCAACCCATAGTGGGGGGCAATCCTGCTCGCGGCTGCCTTCCGGATCGCCTTTTCAGGCGGCTGGGCCCGCAGCAAAGCGGGTCCGCGGCCAGGATTGGCTGCCCCACATCGGGAGCCTCCGCTACACTGAAATTTGTGACGGCCTTGATTCTGGACAACTACGATTCGTTCACATGGAACCTGGTGCAAGCCGCGGAAGCCCTGGGCGCGCATTGTGAAGTCGTGCGGTCCGATTCCGTTACTTTGGAAGAGGTTGTGGCGCGCAGGCCCGATCGCATCATCCTCTCGCCTGGACCATTCGGGCCCGAACGCACCGGCGTGTGCCCCGATGTGGTGAGCCGGCTTTCCGGAGCTATCCCCATCCTCGGCGTCTGCCTGGGTATGCAGGTGATCGCTGCGGCCAGCGGGGCTCGCGTCTGCCCGTCCGGCCAACCTGTCCATGGCAAAGCCCACGCGATCTTCCATGATGGCCAGGGCGTGCTGGCCGGCATCCCGAGCCCTTTTCGCGCGGCCCGTTACCACTCCTTGCAGGTCGATCCCTCCAGCATTCCGGCTGGTCTGGAAATCACGGCCCGGACCGATGACGGAATCGTAATGGGCTGCCGCCTCAAGCAGACGGCCACCGAGGGCGTGCTTTTTCATCCCGAATCCTTCCTTACGGAGCATGGCCCCGATCTGTTAAGGAACTTTCTACATGTGGGCTGACCGGCCTTCGCCGGCTGCGCGCAAAAAGCTGGTGGAGCGGCTGGCAGATGTACTGCCTCCTCCGGGAGGGCAAGCCAGGACAAACGCGCTCCCCTTCGCCTGCCGAGCAGATCCGCGAACCCTGGCTGAAGTGCTCTTCGAGGAACCCGGTTTTCTGTGGCTCGATCGGCCGCAGGAAGCGCTGCTGGGCTGGAATCCGATCGCACGCCTCACGCTGACTAACGGCAGAGCTTTTATCGAAGGGCCGTGCGGCTCACTGGAATGGAACTGCCACGGGTTCGATCTGGTGGAGGCCGCGCTGGAGGCTTGGGGCGGTCCGGCCGGCGCGAAGCTATGCGGATATCTCGGGTATGAGCTCGGGATGGAACTGGAAGGACTGCACCCATACGAGCGATCTTCCGCCGATTTACCCGATCTTCACCTCGCGCTGTACGACTGGAGCTTGGAGTATCGCAGCGGCGATTGGCAGATCCGCGGTACGGATGCGTGGCGGGAGCCGCCATCGATTCCAGAGATTCGAGTGCCCGTGTCTCCCCCACTCGTGAGCCGGGATGATCACGCCGACGTCGCCAGCACCCCAACACCCGACGGGTTCCGCGACTCGGTTGGCCGCACGGTGCATCGGATTTACGATGGCGAGCTGTTTCAAGTGAATCTGTGCCGCCGCCTGGAAACATCCCTCGGAAGTTCGGAGATCTGGCCGCTCTACCTGCGAATGCGCGGCATTAGTCCCGCTTCCCATGGAGCATTCATCCGAACCGGCCCAGCCAGCGCCGTGCTTTCGGTCAGCCCCGAGCTGTTTCTCAGCGTTCGTGACCAGGTGGCTCGTTCCTGTCCGATTAAGGGCACACGGCCGCGCGGGGCGACTCCCATCCAGGATCGTGCCCTTGCGGCGGAACTCTCGGCCAGCGAGAAAGATCGCGCCGAACTGGCCATGATTGTCGATGTCACGCGGAACGATCTGGGGCGCGTCTGCCTTCCTGGATCGGTGGCAGTGCCGCGCCATGCCGAGCTGGTCTCGTTGCCGACGGTCCATCACACTTACTCCGAGGTTACGGGCCGGCTGCGGCCGGAATGCGGGCCCGCGGATCTGCTTCGTGCATGCTTCCCGCCCGCTTCGATCAGCGGCGCCCCCAAGATCCGAGCCATGGAAGTCGCCGCCATCGAAGAGCCGTACCGCCGTGGGCCGTGCATGGGAAGCATTGGCTGGATCTCATTGAGCGGCGAGTTGGAATTATCCGTCGCGATCCGCACGGCGGTTGCCGCCGATGCCCGGGTTTGGTATTTGGCCGGTTGTGGCATTACCGCCGGCTCGGTTCCGGATGAGGAACTGGCTGAATCGGAAGCCAAGGCGGCGGCATTTCTGCAGGCGGTCAGTTGCGGCGCCGTTTAATTCAAAAAGCTCTCAGCGCTCCGAAAGCATTGCTTTGAGGTGGCTCTCGAGATCGTTCCAATCGACAAGGCCGCGGTAAACAGCGGCAATTTTTCCATGGCGGTCGATCAGAAAGGTGTCCGGCAACGCGTCGATTCCGTATTGCTGGGCGAGCGGGCCGTTGCCCAGCAACATTGTGTAAGGGATGCCAGTACTCGCCAGGAATGGCTTCAACACGCTCCAGCCGCCTTCATCCACAGAAACGCCGACCACCCGGAGGCCTCGGCTTCCGTATTTCTTCTGGATTTCAGTGAACCAGGGTATCTCTTCCTTGCAGCCATGGCACCACGTGGCCCAGAAATCGAGCAGAAGGACTTTTCCCCGGTACCCTCGAAGCCTTCGTGGCGCCATAAGAATCCTGTATCCGGAAGCCGGGCGCCGGCTGCCGTGCCGCTTCCGGCTGGAGCGCGGCGGTGATCGTGGATTGGCCGGGCGCTATGCCAGCCAGTAATAAGAGCGCGGCCGAAGTCCGCACGGAAATCGGAAGCATCTTCATGGTTTTCTCCTTACGGGAATGACTAGCTCACTTCCGGATGTTGCGAAATCGAGAGAGCGGACTTGCGCCAGATCCAACTTCTCCGTACTGCGGTCAGCGCCAGTCAGGTACAGGACGCGGAAATCTGGAAGCAATGTGAGGCGCTGCACGGCGCCATCTTTTCTGATGAAGGTGGCGCAGCCGGCATCCGTGTCGCGGATGGCGGCGAGGTCATCGAACCACGCGGTTGCCGGTTGCGCCGCTGCGGTTTTCGCCCGGATGGCAACCCGCGAACAGATACTTGCCGCGCAGCCGGCGCCATCGAGTTTCACTGTTCGAACCGTGCCATTCTGCAAGGTGATGATCGCCGCCAATCCAGAATGATGGCCGGAGTGCGAAAAAGCCTCATTCGGCTGTCCCGCAGTGAAGGTAGCGGCGGCTAGCAGAGAGGCGGTCAAATAAATGAGACGAATTGCGGTTTTCATGATTCTCCTTTCGTCGTGTTGAAATATTGCCTTTGATTGTTGAGAGCGGAGACAGGGAACTTCCACAACTTGCCTTGCTTGAAAGCTCCCTGAATTCGCCCCCGGCCAGCCTGATAACGAAGTGTACGTTCCGGAATCCGCAGCCGCCTTGCCGCGGCATGGAGCCCCAATATGCGGCCGCGGTCCGGGGTTTCGAAATTCATATTCCCTCCGGGCACCGATAAAGCGAGCCACTCCTTACGGGTGCGGCTCACAGATTGAGCGGATGAAAGGAAGTCTCTAGATGCGCAGAGGGGCCAATGTGGGAACGGAGAAGTTCGGCGTTTCGGCGGCCGGACAGGGACGAATATCCACGGGCGCTGTGCGCGCGCTGGTGCCCTGTGAGATCCCCATACGAAACCGTTTCGCCGGCAAATAGAGCTGCTCAGGAGCGCCCGCAAAGTCGCAGGTGGCGCACGGATATGCCAACCCGGCGGGGTCGATCGAGAAACTCAAGGGCTTGGTGACACCGTCCAAAGAAACCTGAATAGCCGTGATGGGCGGCAGCAACAAGGCTACCGGTGAAAGGCGAGTCGGCGCATCTTGCCTCCGCCGGTACGCGCAATAGATATCGCAGTGGATGCGATCCACCGCTACGGCGATCTCCCATTCCCCGGCGGTGGTTACTCTCGCCGACCGCCAAATCGCCTCCGAATCGCCCGCGGGCAGATCGGCGGCATGGACGGGGGCGCCGTCCGCAGAGTACGAAACCTGCGCGGTCTGGCCGCACTTAGGGACGTGGATTTTGAAGACCTGGCCCTGTTCGCGCGGCAGCGGCGCGTGCGTTTCGGGGCCGCCCGGCGGGCACGCGGAGCGAAGCATCCCGGCGACACTCAACAGAAAGATAGCCGTGAGGAATAAACCGAACTGGCGGCCGAGATGCACCTGCCCCGCAGTATAAGTCGTCAGCTCAGGCATTTCAATGGAAGTTGCCGGAAATCTTAGGTGTGCCTTACAGCACGTGGTAATACCCGTTCCGCTCAATCACTTCGACGGGGATTTCGAAGAGCCGCGAAAGCGTCCCCGATTCGATTACCAGCTCCTTGGGTCCATCGCAGAAGATCCGGCCATTGCGGATGAGGATCACGCGGGAGATTTCGGGAATGATGTCCGGCAAGTGGTGGGTGACCATGATGAGGCTGATACCCTTAGCAGCCAGCTTGCGGAAAATTTCGCGCAGCTCGTAGGTGGCGTGGAGGTCCAGGCTGGTGGTGGGTTCGTCCAGCACCAGGGCTTGCGGGTCATGCACCAGGGCGCGGGCGATCAGAATGCGGCGCGCTTCTCCCGACGACATCTCGTTGGTGCAACGCTCAGCCAGACGTTCGATCTCCAGAAGACGCATGACCTCGCGAGCCTTCCGGTCCATCTCTTCCGTGACATGGTGATTGGGCCAGATACCGATGCTGCCGAAGAAACCGGAGAGGACGATGTCGAAGCCGGAGAAATCGCGGGTGCACATCTGCATCCAGTCGTTGGAAACGAGGCCAAGATGGTTGCGCAGTTCGAACAGGTGCCAGCGGTCGCGTCCCAGTATCCGTAAGGACCAGGGCTCCTCCTTCAGGATGGGGTACAGTTCCCGCGAAATCACTTTGATAAGGGTCGATTTGCCGGAACCGTTGGGGCCGAGGATGGCAACGTGTTCGCCTTGGGCGATAGATAGGTCAATGCGATCGAGAACGCTGCGCTCGCCTCTTTTTATCGTGACATTCTCAAAGTGGATCAGCGGAACGGCCATGAAGCCATGCTACCTGACGGTCGTGGCTCGGTAGATGTTCTAGGCCGCGATCGCCAGGGAGCGGTCGAATCGCACACTAAATTAGCGGCCGGTCATTGTGTTGGGAGGAATGCGATTCCGGCGCGATGTATGGGACGCCGTGGCTGGAGGCGGTCTCGATTATCGCGAGCCCCAGAAGCGCGATTTAACGAAACGATGAATTTCTTCTCGCCGCATCCCGAGCAGACGATAGGCTAATGCTGCCACGCCACTGATGGTAGCGAGGTTGATGGCTAGTGTCAGCAGCCGCGCGGTAGTAACCGGCGCGGATGGGAAGCCCAACACCAGCGCCGTACCGAACCAAACCGGAAAAATAGCATACTGCACGGCAGCAGCGACGCCGATGAGATATCTTCTCCCCGCGTCATCGGCGGTGGACAGACCCGCTGCCAGACCAATGATCGCCGAAATGCCAAAACTGACCAGCGGCTTTTGAAAGTCATGGAAAGCCATTGGGGGTCCATGGATCGCCGCAACCGTGACACCGGCCAGGACACTTACGATGATGCTCACCGCTAGCGCAAGGGCGGCTTGTCCCGCCAGCGCTCGGTCTTCCGACCAAAGCCCAAAGCTGAGAGCCAGCACTACCGAGAGGAATGGCAGGAAGAGCGCTGCTACTACAATGGCAATCGAATTATCTTCCATCATTCCGTACGCAAGCAGCACGGCTGCCGAGAGGGCCCGCACGACGTAACTCGGCGTCACATAACTGAGCTGCCATAAATCCTGGAATACATCAATGGCGGGCTCGATCATCGGCCGTGTGATTTCGCGCGCGGGAGAGCGGGTTACGATTGCCCGTAATTCCCGCGATGTAATCGACCAGGTTTCCGGGTCGAATTTCTGATGAGTAAAGATGGCGTCAACGAAAGCCTTTGCCTTGGGAGTGGATACTTCGACGCTTACCACCTCCGCATGCCGGTTAGGGCCGTGAAGATACACTGGCGAGACGGCCGCTTCCTCAATCCCCAGTTTGAGCGCGAAAGCAGCTATTTCGGCGCCACTGCCCTGAGGAACCTTGATTCGAATTTCATGCATCGCCCGGGCTCCCGATTGCGACTAAGTCTCTCTTAGGTACAAGGGGCATCGCCTGACAATCTGGCATGTAGTTGTGCAGCAGGCGCGCCCATTGCGGCCGCCATCCAGAGTACCCCGCAATTTACCAACCATCGGTCATCTCGAGGTGATGCGCTTGTGTTCCCGCATGGGCGCTAACACACTACCAACCCTAACCCAACGAGTAACGGCCGGCTGGTAGACGACAAAAAGCGATGGTCTGCCCCACTTGGAGAACTCTGCTAGATTCGTCTCTTGAGGCTCCTCATCTTTTCCGATATTCACAACGACTGGAAGACGTTGGAACGGCTGCTGCAAACAGAGGCAGATTACTACATCGCGGCGGGCGATCAGATCACGTGGGCCAAGGGGTTGGAACGCTGCGGAGAGATTCTCCGGACGCGCGGGGATAAGGTATACGTGCTGCCGGGCAATCACGAGTCGGCTGAACAAGTGGCCAACATGTGCGCGCGGTACGGAATGCACAATTTCCACGAGAAGCATTTCCAAGTCGGCAAGTGGCACGTGGCGGGGCTGGGATATTCGAGCCCGACACCTTTCAATACACCCGGGGAATACAGCGAGCCGCAACTGGCCGAGCGGCTGCAACGCTTCGCAGAACTGGAGCCGTTGGTGCTGATCTGCCATGCGCCGCCTTACGGGACAGATCTTGACCGCGTACGGCAGGGACTGCATGCCGGATCGCGCGCGGTGCGCGAATTTATTGAGAAGCGGCAGCCCACCTATTTCTTCTGCGGGCACATCCATGAAGCCGAGGGCGTGGCGATCGAGATGGGCAAGACGCTCGCGCGCAACGTCGGGAAAAAGGGCTATTTGCTAGAATTGGACTGACGTCATATGACTACCGAAGAACTCGACCGCGAATATCTTCCACTCCGCGAGCAGGCGCTGGCGGTGCGGAGGTATCTTTGACGCCCCCGCGCAAAAACAGAAACTAGCCAAACTGGAAGAACAGATCGCGCAGCCGGACTTCTGGAGCCAGCCGGAAAAAAGCCAGAAGGTGATGCAGGACCGGAAGCGGCTGGAGCAATCCATCGAAAACGACGAGCGCATCCGTTCCATGACGGACGACCTGGACACGCTGTTCGAACTGGCGCGCGAAGGCGAAAATGTCTACCCCGATATCGAGCGCGACATCAAAGCGTACGGCGAGCTCCTGGAGCGGCTGGAGACGGCCATGCTGCTCTCTGGCGAAAACGATGCGCGCAGCGCTATTGTGACGATCCATCCCGGCGCGGGCGGCACCGAGAGCCAGGATTGGGCGGAGATGCTGCTCCGGATGTATCTGCGGTGGGCGGAGCGCGAAGGTTTTCAAACCATCATCACAGACCGGCTGGAAGGTGAGGGCGCCGGCATCAAATCGGTGACCTTTGAAGTGAATGGAGAGAACGCTTACGGCCTGCTCCAATCGGAAATTGGCGTACACCGGCTGGTGCGGATCTCGCCGTTCGACGCCAATGCCCGGCGTCACACGTCTTTCGCTTCCGTCTTCGTCTATCCGCAAGTGGATGACGAGATCAAGATCGAGATTAAGCCGGACGATCTGCGCATCGACACGTTCCGCTCATCGGGAGCCGGCGGGCAGCACGTCAACATGACAGACTCGGCCGTGCGCATTACGCACTTCCCCACCGGGATCGTAGTGCAATGCCAGAACGAGCGCTCCCAGCACAAGAACCGCGATAGCGCGTTCAAGCAGCTTCGGGCGCGGCTGTACGAGTTCGAGATGGAGAAGAAGCAGGCCGAGGCCCGCAAAACAGAAGACTCCAAGCTCGATATCAATTTTGGCAGTCAGATTCGCAATTATGTGCTGGCGCCCTACCGCCTGGTGAAGGATTTGCGCAGCAAACTGGCATTGGGCGACGTGGACCGCGTGCTCGAAGGCGACCTGGAACCGCTGATCCACGCATTCCTGGTGTGGCGCAAGACCGGCAAAACCGCGGGCGACAGCCAGGACGAATTACCGGAGTAAGCGTGGAGCCGGAGTGAGCATAGAGCACGCCGCGCGGCTAATTCGCGCCGGCCGCCTGGTTGCATTCCCTACCGAAACCGTATACGGGTTAGGCGCCAATGCGCTGGACGCGCAGGCCGTCGAGCGGATCTTTACGGCGAAAGGCAGGCCGCGCGGCAGCCCCCTGATCGTGCATGTGGATTCGATCGAGATGGCGCGCGGCCTGACAACGGAGTGGCCGAATCTCGCGGAAATATTGGCGCAGCGCTACTGGCCGGGTCCGCTGACCCTGGTGTTGTTCAAGAAACCGGAAGTGCCCGGCGTAGTGACGGCAGGCTTGCCGACGGTGGGGCTGCGGCTTCCAGCGCATCCGCTGGCGCTGGAGTTGATCCGGGCTGCGGGCGTGCCGATCGCCGCGCCTAGCGCCAATCGATTTACGGAACTCTCGCCCACGGCGGCGGAACACGTCGCCGAATCGCTCGCGGATTTCGTCCTGGATGGCGGACCGGCGCGAGTCGGCATTGAATCGACCGTGCTATCACTGGCGGGACCGGCCACGCTGCTGCGGCCTGGAGTGATTCCGCTTCCGGAAATCGAAGCCCTGATCGGGCCGGTGCTGGCGGCGCCGGCTCCCGACGGGAATACTCACCCCGCGCCGGGGATGCATGCACGCCACTACCGGCCGCGGACGCCGCTATACCTCGGCGCATCTCCTCGCGAGGGGAAAGGCGCGTGGCTGCGAATCGGATTCGAGATGCCGTCCGATCCGCGCGAATATGCGGCGAAGCTGTACGAGACGCTGCACCGCCTCGACCGCGAGGGATTCGACTGGATTGCGGTCGAAATGCCGCCAGACACGGCGGAGTGGGCCGGTATTCGCGACCGGCTGCGCCGCGCGGCTATCTGACTTCCAGTTACTCGAGCCGGCCCCGCACGGCCGGTTTGCCATCCGCGGTGGTAGCCGGAGCGGCCGGATGAGCAGGCGGCTGTGAACTCAGCAGGCCGTAGATGGTAACTGAGTCGGAGAATGTTGGCACGTACACCTTCCCGTTGGCTATCGTCGGGCGCGCGAACTTGGCAAAGGTGCCCAAGAAATCCGGGCCGTTGGCCATATCGCTGTTCCACAACTCATTGGCCAGATTCGAGGCGTCGTAGGCGTGCAGGGTGCCGGGCCGTAAGCTACTTGAGCGATCGCCCGTCGTCTCCCACAGGATGGCAGTGCCGTCCTGTGCTCCGTTCGCTGAAATCGCCATTCCGCCAGAAGAAAAAATGGTCGCGGTATTGCTGGCGGAAACCTGAGAAGGATTTAAAACGCCGTTGGAAATCTGGTACGCGAGGACCGGGCCGGCCTCCTCCTGCACAAATACGAGCGCACCACCCGGTCTGCTCCAGAGCGCGAATTCGAAAATGATGCCTTGGCTCGCCGGTATCACTTGGGCCGCTCCGCTGCCGTTGTCCAGATGGCCCATGGCGTCACCATTCACCAGGTATAGCTGACCGGCTTTATCGCCGCCGACAAGCAGATGCGTGCCGGGAACCAGAGCCGGGCCTGCAGACAAATCTTGATCGAGACTCGTCATCGTCTGCCAGTTGGAGGGCGTCCACCAGTCCGCCAGTTGCGGCGCCGCGCCCGCCAGTTTGAGGAAACTTTGCGCGAAATTAGAGATGCCGTCATAGTCGCCGTTGCTCGAAACCGCGTAGACGCTGCCTTTCTCGTCTGCCGCCAGGCCGCGCCCGGATTGCCAGAACGAGCCCCCCAGACCGTTGGGCGTCGCGTTGAACACTCCCTTTTGTTGTGACAGGTCGGAAGCGTTGTAGGTCATCACCCAGCCGTGCCACTGCCATTGATCGCCGTGCGAGCCGAAGGAAACATACACCATATTATTGGCGAGCAGCAGGCCGGGCCGCTGGATGTGCCAGAAATTGTCGAATGGAACCGTGGACCCCCAGGAACCCGCGCCATTACCCTGGACCGCACCACCGATAATAACTGGACCATTCAATTTTTCCTGCCCCGTGGCCAGGTCGAGCGCATGCAACCGGAACTGCGGTGCATTGGCTACCAGATTCATGGAAACGACGTAGAGAGCGTCGCGCTGCAGATCAATCGCTCCCGTACTGAGAATTCCGATTTCCGGCGTGATATCCGAATACGAAGGGAAGAGCGTACTGGGAACTGAAGGCCCGAAATTGACGTGCCACAAAACGATTGGACCCTGAACCGAATCGGCGTCGAACGCGTAGACGCTGTTGTGCATGGTGGCGACGAACAGCACGTTATGAACGCCTTGACCGGGAATCGAAAGACCGGAAACATATAGCGGCTGGGCGTAGACTTGGCCATCCACGGCGAAGGTTCCCACCCGGCCGAACTGACCCGGCGCCACATTGGCAGTGGTCAACTGCGTTTCCTGAGTATTGGCGTTCGTTCGGAGGTTGCTGTAATTGGCTGTCAGGACGTTCACTTGAGCCCCGGCAGCTTGTATGGATAGAACTGCTAAGAGCGCGGAAAACAGCGTACGGCTACTCACGGAAAAGGCGGCCTTCTGAAACCGCGACCTCTGCTCGAACTTGAGAATCTGGGTTGCCATTTGAATCACCATTTCTTTCCGGCCACTAAGCACATGCCGGTCTCCTGACGAATAAGCGCACACGCCTCCTAAAACGTGCCACTGCTCGCTATACGGGGAGAATCGGGCAGGCGCCGAAGCTACCCACCACGCTTAAGTGATGCTACACCTGTATTCGTTGCAACAAGGGCTACGAAATACAGAAAAACAGAATCCGAAGACCTTAAAGAAGTTCTCTTTCGTTATCGAGTTGCCTCGATTAACGACAAAACCTAACGAAGCAGCTTAAGGGCCATTTTCAGACTAAATCGCCGAATGTTCGCCAGCCGGGCCCAATCTGCTGAAAAGGCCGAATTTCGACGGCCGGGCACTCATGGCCATACGGAGTCCGGTGACGTCAACTATCGCCGCTATCAACCACAGTGTTATTGACGCAAACCGAGCGGTTGACGCAACCCGGTATCCAGACTGTTTGAGCCGGAAATCGCATTTGCGGCATCCACTAGATTGAACGCGTAACCCCTGCTAGTAGTTGCGTGAAACTATGCGAAAAGTTCTGTGCTCTTTAGGGCTAGCCGCAGGTAAGTCCCTGAGTGGATTGCCCGCCCAAGTGGGATGCTGCTACACTTTAGAGTTCCGAAAGCATTTCCGAGTCAGGGGTTACTATTTGAAGGCTCTCGTTCTCTTATTGCTCGCCCCATCCGCTGGGCTGTTCGCACAACCCGACGCAGCGCCCGTCGATCGAATTGTCAATCAGTATTGCACCGCCACTGCCCAGCAAAAAGAATCGCTGGACGGCTCCTCCATGGACGTCGAGATCAGCGCTTCGCTTCCCAAGCTGAAAAAGCACGGAAAACTCCATGGCTTGCGCCGGATTTCCGCTATCGGGCGGATTACCTATGAGCATTTAGCATTTGAAGGCGATGGAACCGTCAAGAACCAGGTAATCGCCCGCTATCTTTCTGCCGAAGTGGAAGCCCAGAAAGATCCCTCGCCGGCGCTGGCGGTCACTCCCGCGAATTACAAATTCAAGTATCAGGGCGGCACGACGCTCGGCGGGCGCCAAGCCTACCTTTTTCAGGTGACACCGAGAAAGAAGCGCTTGGGGCTGTTCAAAGGTGAGCTTTGGATCGATGCTCAGACGTATCTGCGTGTGCAGGAATCCGGTTACTGGGTGAAAAGCCCGTCGATTTTTCTCAAAAAAGTCGCCTTTGTACGAAGATATGAGATACGGTATGGAATCGCGGTACCGCGCCAGGTAGCCAGTGTGGTGGATACCCGGATTTGGGGTCCCGCCGAGTTGGAGATCGATTTCAGCAACTTTTCCGTGGATAATCCCGAACCGGCCTTCGCTGGTCTGGGTGACGGCCAATAACGCGCAAGATTGTGACAGGTCCGGAAGTGCCCGAGAAACTACATGCGAACACTGTTCCTGAATCCACCCTCCTTTGAAGGCTTCGATGGCGGCGCCGGTTCCCGGTGGCCGGCTTCGCGAGAGATCGAATCGTACTGGTATCCGGTGTGGTTATGCTACCCCGCCGGGATGCTGCCGGACAGCAAAGTAGTGGACGCTCCGCCGCATAAAGTCTCGATCGAGCAGACCGTGGCGATGGCGCCCGATTTCGAACTGCTGGTTCTGTATACCTCCACGCCCGGTTTTTCCGTCGACCTCAAAATGGCGGAGATGATGAAGGATGTGAATCCGAAGCTGAAGGTTGCGTTCGTGGGGCCGCCGGTGACGATCGAGCCGGAGAGGTCCTTGCGACAGGGCAAGGCCATCGACTTCGTGGTGCGCCGCGAATTTGATTACCAGATCGCGGGCTATGCGCAAGGGAAGCCGCTGAGCGAGTTGCCGGGCGTGAGTTACCGCAGCAATGGCAGCTTCGTGCATAATCCCGAAGGTCCGGCGATCGAAAACCTGGACGATCTGCCATGGGTAACCAAGGTATACAAGCGCGACCTGGATATCACGCGGTATAACGTACCTTTCCTGCTGAACCCGTACATCTCGTTTTACACGACGCGCGGCTGTCCCGCGATGTGCACCTTCTGCCTCTGGCCGCAAACGCACTCGGGTCACCGATGGCGGCTGCGCTCCACCGACGACGTGGCTAACGAGGTACGCTACGCCCTCGAGCATTTTCCGAACATCAAGGAAATTTTCTTCGATGACGATACTTTCAACTATCGCAAGGAGCGCACGCTGGAATTGTGCAGGAAGCTGAAGCCGCTGAATTTTACATGGTCCTGCACCTCGCGCGTGACGACCGATTACGAAACCCTGAAAGCCATGAAAGAGGCGGGTGCCCGTCTGCTCATCGTTGGCTATGAATCGGGCGATCAGCAGATTCTGAAAAACATCAAAAAAGGCGCCACCATCGAAATGGCGGAACGGTTCACCGCCAATTGCAAGAAACTGGGGCTGGTGATTCATGGCGATTACATCATCGGGCTGCCCGGAGAAACCAAAGAAACGATTCGGAAGACCATCGACTTCGCCAAACGCATGGACACGGAAACCATCCAGGTTTCGATTGCGGCGCCGTATCCGGGCACGGAACTTTACAGTTACCTGGAAAAGAACAATCTGATCACCATCAACGGGAGTATGTCCGATGAATCCGGCCACCAACTTCCAAACTTCTCCTATCCTGGATTAACGCACGCTGACTTGGTGGAGTCAGTAGAACGGTTTTACGGCGAATATTTCTTCCGGCCGCGAGTGGCTTGGCGCATCGTGCGGAAGGCGATGTTCGACAGCCATGACCGAAAACGTCTCTACAAAGAGGCGCGCGAATACATGAGCCTGCGCTCCAAGCGCAAAAAGTTTGTGGCGGAGAACAAGGGCGCAGCGGTAGGCAACATTTCCAACGTTCCCAACTGATGAGCACGGAATCCGCGCGTCTCCGCTGGAAAAGTTGGACCTGCGCCGCCGTGGTGGTGACCAGCAACGTCTCCGGCAATTTCTTTCTCAAGAGAGGCATGCCCGGCGATCTGCCCTCAGCACTCGACTACATCACCGTTCTATTCCGGCCGGCGGTGGCGCTGGGTGTGGTGCTGCTGATCCTGTGGCTGGCATCGCGGATGGCGCTGTTGAGTTGGGCGGATCTCAGCTATGTTCTGCCGGTTACCTCCGTTGGCTATGTTCTGGTGGCGCTTGCCGGGCGCGTCCTGCTGCATGAGCAGATCACCCCTCGGCGGTGGGCCGGAATCGCGCTGATCATGTCGGGGGTAGCCCTGGTGAGCGCAGGCACCGCACCGCAAACTACCAGTCAGGTTAAAGCCAAAGCGGCGGGAGCCGGCCGGTGAAGTGGCTGCTCATCGGCATAATAGTGGCGGCCACCACAGTCGGTGAGGTGCTACAGGCCAAGGGCATGCGGCATCACGGTGAAATCCGCGATTTCCGGCCGGGCGCGCTGGGCCGCGCCGCATCGCTGCTGGCGCGAAATTGGATGATCGTGCTTTCCATCGGCGCCATGGCCGTCTCCTTCTTTGCCTACCTGGGCTTGCTCACCGTGGCCGAACTCAGCTTCGCCGTGCCCGCCACGGCAGTGACTTACGTCCTGGAAACGGTGCTCGCCAAATATGTGCTGCAGGAGCGGGTGAGCGGCCTGCGCTGGGCCGGCGCATCACTGGTGATTTGCGGCGTGGCCCTGGTTTCGCTGTAATGGACCCCCGGTGATCTGGCTGGCCGTTCCCTCCCTGGCGGCCGCGGCCTATTTCCTGCTGGCGCTCATCGCCGCGCTCCGCTGGCTGGCGCAGGAGCCGTCCGGGGCGGCTGCCGTACCGCCGCTCACGCTGCTCAAACCAATGTACGGCAGCGACCCGCGGCTCTATGACGCGCTTCGATCGCACGCGCTGCAAGATTATCCCGAGTTCGAGATTCTCTTCGGCATCAGCAATCCACGGGACGCGGCGCTGGAAGATATCGCCCGTCTGCAGCGCGAGTTCCCTGCCCTTCCCATGCGCGTCATTCGGGTCGAAACCGACGCCCCCAATCCCAAGGCTTTTGTGCTCTCGCAACTTGCGAAACATGCGCGCTATTCGCTGCTGGTGATCAATGACGACGATATCGTTGCGGGACCGGGCTACTTTCGCTTGGTAGCGTCCGCGCTGGAGGATCCTCGCGCCGGGCTAGTCACCTGTCTCTATCGCGCCACGGCATCCTCATGGCCGGCGCGCATGGAAGCTTTGGGGATTGCCACCGATTTTGTTCCCAGCGTGCTGGTGGCACGGTTGTTGGGCGTGGTGGAGTTCGCCCTGGGAGCAACCATGGCGCTACGCGCGGAAACTCTGCGCGAAATCGGTGGCTTCGAGCCGATTGCGTCGTACCTGGCGGACGACTACCAGTTGGGCCTGCGCGTGGCCCGGGCCGGATACCGCATCGTGTTCGCGCCCGCTGTAGTGGAAACCGGCTTGGGCTCGGCTTCCTGGGCGGAGGCCTGGCGGCACCAGTTGCGCTGGTCACGGACCATTCGCGTTTCGCGAAGTGGCGGCTATTATGGCTCGATCATTACACACGCGACGTTTTGGGCGCTGGTGGCATTTGCCGCGGGGCAGTGGTGGGCCGGAACTGCCGCGCTGTCCTTCCGCTTGTTAGCCGGCTGGCTGGTGGCCACACGCGTCCTCCAAGACCGTGCCGCGGCCCGCCGCTTTTGGCTAATGCCATTGCGCGATCTTTTCGGGCTCGCGGTGTGGGTTGGAGGCTGTTTCGGGTCAACGATCTATTGGCGCGGCCGCAAACTGCGGCTGGTGCGAGGCGGAAAGATTATCGGATAAGTGAGCGCAGCGGAACGCTACGGCATATGGGGTATACTAACCGAGACGGGATTCCGCGGCGGCGATTTCACGGACTCCATTCACATCCCGAAGCGCTATGCCCGACCGAGCCGAAACCATATTACTGGCCGATGACGAGGTCACGGTGCGCGCCTACGTCAGCAACATTCTACGGAGGGCCGGGTTTCAATTGATCGAAGCTAGTGATGGCGCCGACGCACTCGATCAAGTGCAGCAAAAAGCCCAACCGATCGATTTGTTATTGACCGATATCCGCATGCCGCGCATGGATGGCATCGCCTTGGCTCGTTCGATCATTGAGATGTACCCGAAAGTACCGATCATCTACATATCGGGCTATGCTTTTGACTTCGAGGAGGAACGCTCCCGAAGCCCCAAGCGGGCCTGCGCTTTTCTATCCAAGCCTTTCAGCCGCAAGGACTTGCTCGATGCGGTGGAGAAATGCCTGGCGGTCCCCGGAGACGCGGCCGGAACTCAATAGAGTCGCTTGGCGGGTAAACCCGCCGGTTTCGCGAGTTGTACAATACGGGCAATTGCGCCTGCCGGTCCACGGCCGCGCGGTGTTTTTCCTGGAGTTCAGTTGATTTCTCGGGCGCTCCACGCCGCCCCGCGCGGTGTGCCGTCCGGCATTCAGGAGGCGGGGAGGGCGAATGGGTGATGCGGATCTCAGAAGTGTGCCACGCGGCACAATCCTATGGCTGCTCTTCTGTTCTTTGGTACTTGCGTTACGGGCCGATCCCGGGCAGGCGCCCGCCGATGAGCTCAAGAGTCTAACACTCGAGCAGTTGACTCAAATTGAAGTCACTACGCCCTCGAAAGAGCCGGTGCGAGCGTTCCAGACTCCCTCCGCCATTTACGTCATTACCGGCGAAGATATCCGCCGGTCGGGCGCCACCAATATTCCAGACGCCCTCCGGATGGCGCCGGGGATCGAAGAAGCGCAGATCGACGCCAACCATTGGTCGATCGGCATTCGCGGCTTCGGTACGCGCCTGGCGCGTTCCGTACTGGTTATGATCGATGGCCGCACGGTCTATACGCCGCTATTTGCCGGGACTTATTGGGAAGTGCAGAACGTTCTTCTGGAAGACGTCGACCGTATGGAAATTGTTCGGGGCCCGGGCGGCACGATATGGGGACCGAATGCCGTCAACGGCGTGATCAACATCATCACCAAAAGCAGCAAAGAGACGCAGGGCGCCTTTGCTTCCGCCGGCGGCGGCAACCAAGAGCAAGGCTTCGGGAACTTCCGCTACGGCGGCAGCCATGGGAAAGATCTCACCTACCGCGTATACGGGATGGGATTCACCCGCGGGCCGGAATATCACCCGGATGCGCGCAACTTCGACGATTGGCGCTCCGCGCAGGGAGGCTTCCGCGTGGATTGGAACACCAGCGAGCACGACACCATAACGTTCCAGGGTGATCTTTACACCGAAGAAGCCGGGGAGCGAGTTCAGGCAACGACCTATTCGCCTCCTGCCACGCAAGTCGTCGATGGCAACGCGGATTTGTCCGGCGGAAACATGATGGGCCGGTGGCAAAGGACCCTGCCTAACGGCAGCGACTTGTCGCTCCAGGCATACTACGATCGCACCAATCGCTACGAGCCGAATTTAAACGATACTCGCGATACGTTCGATATTGACTTTGTCCATCATCTTCCCGCGCCAGGGAGGCAAGAGATCTCCTGGGGCCTGGGCATGCGCTTCAGCCATGGTTACAACCCGCCCGCCGTTTCCGGCCTGTTGTTTCTGCCGCCGGAGAGAACCGACAGCCTTTATACCGCGTTTCTTCAGGACGAAGTCCGGTTAATCGAGAATCGGCTATCGTTTATCGCCGGCAGTAAATTTCTGCACACCAACTTCACGGGATTCGATGCGGAGCCTAGTGTACGGCTGTTGTGGACACCCTCCGATCAGCAAACCGTCTGGGCCGCATTTACGCACGCAGTTCGCACTCCCTCCGATGCGGAAGACGATTTCTTTCTTTCCGGTTTCGTCGGAATCACATCCAGTGGTATCCCAGAGATGGCCCGCTTCAATGCCAATTCGCATTTCGCGCCCGAGCAAATGAACGGTTTTGAATTAGGAATCCGGCGCCTGATCGGGACGAAGTTCGGGATGGGGATCGCCAGTTTTCTCAACCATTACCATGATCTATTTGACGAGGAGCTCGCCGGATCTGTTTTCCTGGAAGAGAATCCGCCCCCAGAGCATTATCTGCTTCCCGCGCAGTTCCGCAATGGCCTGATCGGGAACACCAAGGGAGTGGAGGTGACACCGGAGTGGCGCCCTGCGAATTTCTGGCGGCTGCGGGGTTCTTATTCATACCTTTATATGAACATCACCAAATCTCCCACCTCCGGGGACATAGGCACGGCGCCCGGTATTGTGGGAGCGAGCCCCCAGCATCAAGCTGCGGTGCAATCCTCCTTCGATTTTTCCAAAGCTCTCGAACTCGACTTGACGTACCGTTACGTCAGCCAACTGCCCGCGCAACTGGTGCCTTCTTATTCGACCGGGGATGCCCATTTTGCGTGGCGCTTCAGCCGGCAATGGGAATTGTCGGTGGTAGGCAGGAATCTGTTCCAGCCGCACCATCCGGAGTATCGGGGCGACCCGGGGCCGTTGGTGGGGATCAGGCGTAACGCGTACCTCGCGCTGGCATGGAGGCGGTGAGCGCGAAACGACAGACCGGATGGCCCAGGGGCACGCTCCGGCATGCTGCCGCGCTATGGTGCGCGATTCACATGCCCTTGTTGGCTCAGGCCCCGGGAGCGCCCGGCGGATATCAGGTTAAGGCCGCTTTTCTTCTGAACTTTACCAAGTTTGTAGAGTGGCCGCCGGCCGCTTTTGCCGATAGCACCGCGCCCCTTACGATCTGCATCTTGGGAAACGATCCATTTGGTGCCGTGCTGGATCAGCTTGTGGCGGGGGAAGCCGTGAATGGGCACATGCTGGCCGTGCAACGCGTGGGGCGTAATTTTGGAACCAAAACCTGCCAAGTCCTCTATGCCGGTGAGGGCGAACCGAACGTGCGGGCTCTGCTCGAACGATTGCAAACAGGTGTGCTGACGGTGGGCGAAGGAGATGGGTTCTTGCGCGAGGGCGGTATAATCGCTTTTGTCATCCAGGATCGCCACGTCCGCTTCGACATCAACCAACAGGCTGCGATAAGGGCTTCGTTGGACATCAGCGCGCGCCTGCTCCGGGTAGCCCGGTCCGTTCAACGATAATCTCGATGGGATTTCAGGGCGATCGCTTCCGCAACGCACCGATCGGCAGAAAGCTGCTGGTGATTACGATGGTCACCACCGGCCTGGCGCTCGCGCTGGCGGGGCTGGGCGTAATGACGCTGGATTCGATTCTGTTCCGCAGCGGCATGGAACGCGACCTCACAGCTCTGGCCAGCATTGTCGGAGACAACAGCACGGCGGCTTTGGCGTTCAACGATCTGCGGGTAGCCCTGGAAAATCTCTCGGCGTTGCGCGAGCGTCCCCACATCGTGACCGCCTGTCTGTTGCTCAACGATGGTGCCGTATTCGCGCAGTACACGCGGCCAAAGGCCACCGAAAGCTGCCCACCGCCGCGGGCGAACGATGAAATCGAATCGATTCCCGCCGGGTTCAGCGTTTCCCACCCGATCATGCTCCAGGGAAAACGGTCGGGAACCCTGGTCTTGCTTTATGACCGCGGAGAAGTGAGCGACCGGCGGAAGTTCTATGCCGGGCTCGTGGTCTTGATTCTGGTGGTTTCGAGCCTGATTGCGCTGGCGCTCTCGTCACGCCTCCGGGCGGCTATTGGGATACCGCTATCGCGCCTGGCGCAAGCGGCCGCGTCGGTTTCGGGCAGCGCCGATTACAGCATCCGCGTGCAAAAAGACTCGGATGACGAACTGGGCGTAATGGTAGATGCGTTCAACGGAATGTTGGAACGGATCGAATCGCGCGACCGGGATCTCCAAAACGCACGCATCGCTCTGGAGACCACTCTTACCAGCATCGGCGATGCCGTGATCTCAACCGACACCGAAAGCCGCGTCGTATTTGCCAACCCGGTAGCCCAATCGCTGATGGGATGGACTAAGGCTGAAATTGCCGGCAAACCCATCGAAGAAGTCTTCCGAATCGTGAACGAATTCACGCGGCAGCCGGTAGAGAGCCCGGTACAGAAAGTATTGCGCGAGGGAGCCGTGGTCGGGCTGGCCAACCACACCGTCCTTATTGCGCGCGATGGAACCGAGATTCCTATAGACGATAGTGCCGCGCCCATCCGGTACCAGGGGCGGATTCTCGGAGTTGTACTGGTCTTCCGCGATATCACGGAGCGGCGGCGGGCCCAACAGGACGCCGGCTATCTGGCGGCCATTGTCGAGTCCTCGGACGACGCCATCCTCGGGAAGACTACCGAGGGAATTATCCAGACCTGGAATGCCGGCGCGGAACGGCTCTACGGTTATCGGGCGGAGGAAGTGATCGGCCATTCCATGCTCGAACTTCTTCCCGACGATCGAAAACATGAGGAATCCGACATCCTGGAGCGGATCCGCGCCGGGCAACGGGTGGTTCACTTCGAGACCGTCCGGGCGCGCAAGGATGGCTCGCCGGTAGATGTCTCGCTAACCATCTCGCCCATTCGCAATCGAAGCGGACAGGTGGTCGGAGTCTCGCACATGGCCCGTGACATTACCGAGCAGAAAAAGCGCGCCGAGCAGTTCCGGGAAACCCAGAAGCTGGAAAGCCTAGGGGTGCTGGCGGGGGGCATTGCGCACGACTTCAACAATCTGCTCACCGGTATTCTGGGCAATGCCAGCATCGTGCTGGACGATTTGCCGGCCGGCTCTCCCCATCGTGCGCCTCTCGAAGCGGTAGTTTCCGCGAGTGAGCGGGCCGCTCAACTGGCGCAGCAGATGCTGGCCTATTCGGGGCGGGGTCGATTTGTGCTGGAGCAGATCGACCTCTCAGCACGGGTCCGTGAGATTCTGCCATTGCTCAAAGCCTCAATTCCGGCCACCGTCGAGTTGCGGCTCGATCTCGCAGGGAATCTTCCCCTGATTGAGGCGGATCCTGCTCAACTGCAGCAGTTGATGATGAATGTGATCATCAACGGCGCCGAAGCCATTCCTGCTGGGAGCCCGGGAACTTTAACCATTCTGACCCGACCGCAGCAGATAGATGAGAGTTTTCTGCGCAGTCACACGACACCCACGGGGAGCGAATTAGCGGCGGGACCGCACGTTCTGTTTGAAGTGCGGGACTCGGGGGCTGGAATGGACGAGGCGACGGTGGCGCGCATCTTCGATCCATTCTTCACGACGAAGTTCATGGGGCGCGGGCTGGGGCTGGCTGCGGTGCTTGGCATCGTGCGCGGACATCGCGGTTCGGTCGAGGTGAAGAGCCGTCCGGGCCAGGGCACGGTGTTCCGGTTCCTGTTTCCAGCGGCCGCGGGCGCCCGGGAGACCCCGCCGCTAGCCAAACAACCGGAAGCTCTGGACCTTCGCGGCGATGGGGTCATTCTGGTGGTGGATGACGAGGAGATTGTCCGTCATATGGCGCAGCAAGCTCTCCAGCGATACGGATATACGGTCCTGCTCGCTGAAGAAGGCAGCTGCGGGTTGGACCTTTTCAGGCGGGAAGCCAGCCGGATTCGGTGCGTCGTCCTCGACTTGACGATGCCGGTGATGAGCGGCGAGCAAACGTTAGCAAGGATGAAGGCCGCGCATAATGACATCCCGATTATTCTTTCGAGCGGCTTCGATGAAGCGCAAGCCATGGAGCGATTTCGGGGGCAAGGCGTGGCGGCTTTTCTACAGAAACCCTATAAAGCTTCTGTGCTCGTCGAGAAAGTCAAGCTGGTCCTCGATCGCCAGGCGCGGGGGACGCGGACTGCATTCTGAACAGGCCGTAACGCCTAGTCGCTACTGCCCGCCGTTGCCACCGTAGCGGCGTTCGTCGCGCTCGATCAGGCGGTTCAGTTTCTCTTCGGTGATCAGTTGTGCAGCGGCCAGTTGTGTGATCTTCTCGTCGATTTCCGCTATCGCCTTTCGCCGGCGCTCTCGCTCGTTCAAGGCATCGCGTACGCTGAGCCGAACAGCCCGCCGGAGAATCTGGTTGAGTTGTTCGATATTGCGCTTGTGTTTTTCATCCCATGCCTTGTCCCTGGCTTCCGCGCTCGCTTGCGCCGCTCGCGCACGCTCTTCCGCCGCTTGCTGCGCCTCTTGCTGCGCCGCTTGCAGTCGATCTTGCGCCGTTTGCAGTCGATCTTGCGCCCTTTGCAGTCGATCTTGCGCCCTTTGCAGTCGATCTTGCGCCGCTTGCATGTCATCCAACCAGCGGTCATGTTCCGCGATCATCCTGTCGTGTTGTTGGAGGATCTCCTCGTGATCCATAGCGGCTAGCCTCAGACTAACAGGTTTCACACGGCCCGGGCTGTCTGGAGTCACCTGAATCCCCACTCGATTATCTTTTGAAAAAGTTCGGAACGAAATGGGGATTGCTTCGTATAAGCGTAAGAAGGTTCCGGTCGATGATCGAGTGGAGTATACTGAACCTCATGCCAAGACGCGAGTCGCCCCTTGAAAGTGAAATGCTCCAGGGGACCCTGGATATGCTAGTCCTCCAGACATTGGTTCTGGGGCCGGCCCATGGGCATACCATCGCGCATGCAATCGAGCGAGGGTCTGAAGATGTCCTGCAGGTGGAACACGGGTCGCTCTACCCTGCCCTACATCGATTGGAGGATCGCGGCTGGATCGCATCCTTCTGGGGCACCTCAGAGAACAACCGTAAGGCTAAGTACTACCGGCTGACACCCGCCGGGCGGAAACAATTGACGCTTCAGACCACACGCTGGGAAGAAGTGGTGCGAGCTATCGGCCGCATTCTAAAGCCGGCCACCGAGTGACGAATGAGGCTCAGACGATTCTTCCGGCGGCAGCAATGGGATCGCGAGCGATCCGAAGAGATCGAGAGCTACCTTCGCATCGAGACCGAAGAGAACGTCGCTAGTGGAATGCCGCACGACGAAGCGCACGCGGCCGCACTCCGGAAACTCGGGAACCGCACCCTGATTCGAGAGGAGATTTACCGCATGAACACGATCACGTTTTTCGACACGCTGATCCGCGACATGCGTTACGCGTTGCGCCTGCTGGCGCGCAGCCCGATGTTTACGTCCGCCGCGCTGGTGACGCTTGCCCTCGGCATCGGCGGGAATACGGCCACCTTCGGCGTGATCGACAGCATCTTGATCCGGCCGCTGCCGTACCCGCACGCGGAGGCGTTAGTGGCCGTCTGGCATACAGCTCCCGGATTACCGGCCTTCGGCGGAATCGCGAGTTGTGCTCCGTCCATGTACTTCACCTATCGCGAGGAAAACCGGAGCTTCCAGCAGTTCGGATTGTGGAACTCAGGTGGCGTTACTGTGACCGGAGTTGCCGAGCCCGAGGTAGCCCGAACGCTCTTCGTTACTTACGGCGTACTGAATGCCGTGGGCATACAGCCACTGCTGGGCCGCTGGTTTTCGCAGGCAGATGACACGCCGGGCTCGGCCGAAACCGTCATCCTCACCTACGGATACTGGCACCGGCGATTCGGGGGCGACCAAGCCATGATCGGGCGCAACCTGACCATCGATTCCCGGCCGCACACGGTGGTCGGCGTGATGCCGAAGGAATTCAGTTTTCAGCAAAGCCCCGAGCTAATTCTTCCCCGAAAATTCGCACGCAACAAAGTTTCTCTGGGAGAATTCGCCTACCGGGGCATCGCGCGGCTCAAACCTGGCATCACGATTACGCAGGCCAACGCGGATCAGGCTCGCATGTTGGGAATCTGGTTGCAGGCCTGGCCCGCGCCGGCGGGATTCGATCCTGCAATTTTCCAGAATGCCCACTTCGGGCCCAAGATCCAGCCGCTGCAGCAGGAAATTGTGGGAGACGTGGGAACGGCGCTTTGGGTCGTGATGGGCACACTCGGGCTGGTTCTATTGATCGCGTGCGCGAACGTGGCGAATTTGCTGCTCGTGCGAGCCGAGGGCCGCCAGCAGGAACTCGCGATCCGCGCCGCGCTGGGCGCCGGATGGGGCCGCATCGCCCGGGAAATGCTGCTGGAAAGCATCACGTTGGGACTGATGGGCGGCGCGTTGGGTCTCGGCATGGCATACGCGGGGCTGCGCATCCTGGCTGCGAAAGGCCCAGCCACGCTGCCGCGGCTGGCCGAAATCGGAATCGATCCGCTGGTGCTGGCATTCACTTTTGGCGTGTCCCTGTTCTCTGGGGCACTGTTCGGCATCATTCCGCTCTGGAAGTACGCCGGGCCGCGCGTCGCGAACGCGCTAAGGGGCATGGGCCGCACCTTCAGCCAGGGCCGGGAGCGGCATCGCGCGCGCAATATCCTGGTGGTGGCGCAGGTGGCGCTCGCCCTTGTGCTATTGGTCGGCTCCGGCCTGATGATTCGCACATTTCAGCAGTTGCGCAGCGTTCAGCCGGGATTCACTCACCCGGAAGAGATCCAAATCGTGCACTCCTTAATCCCGCAAGCAATTGAAAAGGATCCCGTGCGCGTGATGCGGATGTGGAATGAGATCCTGGGCAAACTCGCCGCGATTCCTGGCGTCACGTCCGTCGGGTTTGCCAGCCAGGCGCCCCTGGAAGCGTTATTGGGCTTCAAGAACATGAACCCAATCTATGCCGAGGACAAGAGGTTCGCCGAAGGACAAGTTCCTCCGCTCCGGCGAATTCGCGAAACTGCGCCGGGATTTTTCAAAGCGATGGGAACGCGCATCGTTGCCGGACGCGATTTCACGTGGACCGACCTCTATGACCAAAGGCACGTAGCCATCGTTTCGGAGAATCTGGCGCGGGAGTGGTGGGGCGACCCGCGCGCTGCGTTAGGAAAGCGGATTCTCGAAAACGCCAACTTCGGGTGGCGCGAAATTGTCGGCGTGGTGGCCGATGTCTACGACGACGGCATGCAGGTGAAGCCCCCCTCGGCCGCATACTGGCCGGCCCTGATGGACCGTTATTGGGACAGCGAACACGGGTTCGCCCCCAGGTTCGGCATGTTCGCGATCCGCTCCAACCGGACGGGGACAGAGAGCCTCCTGGCGCAGGCGCGGCAAGCCATATGGTCTGTGAACGGAAGGCAGCCGGTGTTCCTGGTCAACACGCTCCAGCAACTCTACGATCAGTCGATGGCGCGGACCTCGTTCACTCTCGTGATGCTGGCCATCGCCGGGGGGATGGCGCTGTTTCTCGGCATAGTGGGGATCTACGGCGTGATCGCCTATGCGGTTTCGCAGAGGACCCGCGAGATCGGAATCCGCACGGCACTCGGCGCACAGCCGGCGCGCTTGTCCCGGATGTTCGTCCGCCAGGCGCTGGTATTGGCTGGAATCGGAGCCGTCTTCGGGCTGACGGCGGCGGCCGCACTCACGCGCCTTATGTCCTCCTTGTTGTTTGGTGTCAAGGCGCTCGATCCGGTGACCTACGCGGGTGTATCCGCTCTGTTGATTTTGGCCGCCGTGCTGGCCAGCTACTTTCCGGCGCGCCGGGCCATGGGCATCGATCCGGTCGAAGCGTTGCGGGCGGAGTAACCAATGAGCTTACGCCGTTTTTTCCGGCGCGCGCATTGGGATCGCGAGCGATCCGCAGAGATCGACGCGTATGTGGAGATCGAAACGGACGATAATATCGCCCGCGGCATGCCGCCGCACGACGCGCACGCGGCCGCCCGCCGCAAGTTCGGCAACCCCACGCTGGTTCGAGAGGAGATTTACCAAATGAACACGATCACGTTTCTCGACACGCTGGCGGGCGACATCCGTTATGGCCTGCGCGTCCTAGCGCGCAGTCCGCTGTTTACAGCCGCCGCACTGCTGACGCTGGCCATTGGGATCGGCGCCAATTCCGCGGTCTTCAGTGTGGTGAATAGCGTGCTCGTGCGGCCGCTGCGCTATCCTCACTCCGAGCAACTAGTCGCGCTCCACCAGGACGCACCGGGCGCTGCGGGACTGGCAAATTCCGCCGACGGATTGAACCTCTCGCCATCCATGTATTCCACGTATGCGGAGCAGAACCGGACCTTCCAGGCGCTGGGCGTGTGGACGGAAGCGATGGCGAACGTGACGGGCCTGGGCGAGCCGGAGCAAGTCCTCACGGCTTCTGTAAGCGACGGAGTGCTACAGGCGCTCGGCGCTCCACCAGCCGCTGGCCGTTGGTTCGTGGCGGCCGACCAGATTCCCGGGGCGCCTGCGGAACCGTTCAGTTTCTCGGGGCGTTCCTCGACCGTGATCCTGAGCTATGCATATTGGCAGCGTCATTTTGGGGGAGACCGGTCGGCGATCGGGCGTACTCTCCTGGTGGATTCTCTACCTCACCGGATTGTCGGTGTGATGCCCAAAGGCTTCCGGATCGTAAAGGCCAGTCCGGATCTGATTCTGCCCGTGGCTTTCGATCGGCGCCGCGTAATTCTGGCGGGCTTCGGATTCAATGGCCTCGGCAGGCTCAAACCCGGCGTCACCCTGGACCAAGCCAATGCCGACCTCGCGCGATTGCTTCCCATCTGGATGGATTCGTGGACCAACGGCCCCGGAACAGGCAACGGCCGATGGTATGAGAACTGGAAAATCCGGCCCACGATTCGCCCGCTCAAACAGCAGGTTCTGGGCAATGTGGGCGACGTGCTGTGGGTGGTGATGGGGACCATCGGGCTGGTGCTGCTAATCGCCTGCGCCAATGTCACCAATCTGCTGCTGGTACGCGCAGAGGCGCGGCAGCACGAACTGGCGCTGCGGGCCGCGCTCGGCGCACAAGCGGGACGCATTATCCGCAGTCTATTGGTGGAAAGCGTCATGCTGGGGCTGATGGGCGGCGCGCTGGGCGTGGGATTTGCCTATGCCGGTCTGCGCCTGCTGGTGGCGATTGGCCCCGCCAGTCTACCCCGGTTGAACGAAATCTCGATGGATGGCCGCACATTAGCGTTCACGGTGGTGCTTTCCGTTTTGGCTGGAATTTTCCTGGGACTGGTCCCCGCTTTCAAATATGCCGGCCCGCGGATTTCAGCCTCGCTGCGGAGCGCAGGACGGACGGCGAGCGTCAGCCGCGAACGGCATCGCGCCCGCAATGTTCTGGTAGTCGCTCAGGTAGCGCTGGCGCTGGTGCTGCTGGTGAGCGCGGGCCTGATGATCCGCACGGCACAGGCGTTGCGCAACGTGGATCCGGGCTTCACCGGCGGAGAGCATCTCCAGACCTTCCGCATCTCGATTCCGTCGTCCCTGATCAGGGACCCCCGGCTGGTCATCCGAACCGAAAACGACCTGACGGACAAGCTGGCGGCAATTCCCGGAGTTTCCTCCGTAGGATTCGCGAGTGAGCCGCCGATCGAGACGCTGGCCCCGAACTGGGACAACATCTTTGCGGAAGGCAAGGTTTATCCCGGCAACGTGGCGCCCTTGCGGCGGTTCGAGGAAATTTCTCCCGGGTTCTTCCGCACCACTGGCGCCCGGCTGGTGGCCGGCCGGGAATTTACGTGGACTGACCTGTACGGCCTCAGGCCACTGGTGATGCTTTCCGAGAATCTGGCGCGCGAGTTCTGGGGCACTCCCTCGGCCGCTATCGGGAAGAGGCTTCGCCAATACCCGGATTCTCCATGGCAGGAAGTGATTGGGGTAGTGCAGGACGTTCGCCAGAATGGGATTGCAGAGAAGCCGCCAGAGATCGTCTACTGGCCGGCGATAGCGGGCAATCGTTTCGTTCCCAACGGCGCCCCCATTGTCATGCGCGACATCGTGTTCGTTATCCGAAGCGACCGCGCCGGCACGGCGAGTTTCCTGACCCAGGTTCGGCAAGCCGTGTGGTCGGTGAATGCTAGTTTGCCGCTGGCATCAGTTCGCACAATGCGCGCTATCTATGACGATTCACTCGCCACCACCTCCTTCACTCTGGTGATGCTGGGAATCGCGGGTGCTATGGCGTTGCTGCTCGGCCTAATCGGCATCTACGGCGTGATCTCGTATACCGTGTCCCAACGGCGGCGCGAAATCGGCATTCGCGTGGCGCTGGGCGCGCAGCCCGAAGCTTTGCGGCGGATGTTCGTTCGCTATGCGCTGGCGCTGGCCGGCTCCGGCACTCTGATCGGGCTGGCGGCGGCCGCGGGGCTGACCCGACTAATGAAATCGGTGCTCTTTGGCATCAGCCCGGTCGATCCGCTCAGCTATATGGCCGTTCCCTTGGTTCTGATGGGTGCCACGGTCCTGGCCAGCTATCTCCCTGCCCGCCGCGCGGCGGCCGTGGATCCGATCGAGACGTTACGGGCGGATTAGACTATTTCACGTTATCTACCGAGATGGTGTCGCCCTTCGCCTTACCGGTGATGGTTACTTGTTTGCCGGCGAGCGGGACAACTTTGTCCTGCTCGGCGATCTTGTAGACTTTCCCGGCGTCGGTTACCAGCACCGCGGGAGAGCCGGCCTTGATGCACTTGTTGGCGCAATCTACGTCGCCTTTCATGCTGGCCATCTTGGAACATTTCTCATCGATGATATAGCCCTTAAACTCCGCCGCCACCGCGACAGTAGAAAGGCTGGCCAATGCAAACGCTAGAATTGCTTTGTTCATGGTGTCTCCTTTTTGAGAAAAGCCTCTCCCAGTCTACTGCCGGAAAGCGATTTTGGGAATGCAGACTGACGATGCGGTGTGATTGATCATACAGAGTGAAACGGCTGATCGCGATCGCATTCGAGTGGCGCCTTCCCGCGCACAGAGGTAAGCTGCTGTACATGCCAGCCACCGAACGCCTCGAATCTCCGCCTGCCCCGCTGACAGCCCTTTCCGAAGACGAAAAGCTCTTCCAATCCACCGTGCGCAAGTTCGCTCGCGAGCAGATCCGACCGTATGTCCGCGAAATGGATGAAGCCGGTGAGTTCCGCCAGGATCTCATCCGCCAGTTTTTTGAAATGGGATTAATGGGCATTGAGATGCCCGAGGAATACGGCGGCCAGGGCGGAAGCTTTTTCCAGGCCGTGCTGGCGGTGGAGGAACTCTCGGCCGTGGATCCTTCCGCCGGGGTTATCGTGGATGTGCAGAATACGCTCTGCATCAACGCGCTGCTGCGGTGGGCCACGGCGGAGCAGAAGGCCCGATATTTCCCGCGCCTAGCCGCCGATACAGTCGCATCTTACGCCCTCTCGGAAGCCGGATCGGGATCCGATGCCTTTGGCATGGCGGCGCGGGCCGAGGAGCGCGGCGGCGAGTTCGTACTCAACGGCCGCAAGCTGTGGATCACCAATGCCGCCGAATCGGGGCTGTTCCTGCTATTCGCCAATGCCAGGCCGGAAGCTGGGTATAAAGGCATCACGGCATTCCTGATCGAGCGCGGTTTTCCCGGATTTCAGGTGGGCAAGAAGGAACACAAGCTCGGCATCCGCGCATCTTCCACGTGCGAGTTGCTCCTGGATAATTGCCGCGTGCCGCGCCAGAACGTTTTGGGCGATGTTGGACAGGGGTATAAGATCGCCATGGAAACTCTGAACGAGGGCCGCATCGCCATCGGCGCGCAGATGATCGGACTGGCGCGCGGGGCCCTGGAACATGCTGTGACCTACGCTAAGGAACGGAAACAGTTCGGCAAAACCATCGGCGAATTTCAGGGCGTCCAGTTCGAATTGGCCAGGATGGCTACCGAGGTGGAGGCGGCACGGCTCCTGGTATACAATGCAGCGCGGCTCAAGGAAGCCGGTCTCCCGTTCCAGGCCGAGGCGGCCATGGCCAAGTATTTCAGCTCGGAGATCGCCGAAAAGGTGGCCTCGAAAGCCATCGAGGTTCACGGCGGCGTAGGCATCACTAAGGAATACCCGGTAGAGAAGCTTTACCGCGACGTCAAAGTGGGGCGCATCTATGAAGGCACCAGCAATATCCAGCTATTGACGATCGCCAAGAAACTGCTGGGGCGGTAGAATCGTCATAGGTGTGAGGACAAAATGAGGGCATTGGTTTTTTCGTTGGCAATGGGTGCGGTTTGTCTGCCGGGCTGGGCTGCGGACGCCATCAACACGGCTGCTCCGAGCGTCAATCCGGACGAAATCATCCAGAAGTTTGCAGCCAAGGAAGCGGAGTTTCGGGACGCGCGCAACAACTATACGTACCGGCAAAGCGTCAAGCTGGAAGAACTCGATCCTGGCGGCAACCCGACGGGCGGCAAATGGGAACTGGTGGAAGACATCATTTTCAGTCCGGAAGGCAAGCGCATGGAGAAGGTGGTGTACGCGCCGGTGCAGACGCTGCGCAACATCATCCTGACTCCTCAGGATGAGCAGGATCTGCGCGACGTGCAGCCCTTCGTGCTGACCACTTCGGAAATCCCCGAGTACGACATCCATTATCTCGGCCGCGAGAAGGTGGACGAGATCGGAACCTATGTCTTCTCGGTAAAGCCGAAGAAGCTGATGCCCAATAAACGCTATTTCGAGGGCCAGATCTGGGTGGACGATCGCGACCTGCAGATCGTGAAAACCTATGGAAAAGGCGTGGGCGTCCGCAAGGGCGACGACGCATACCCAAGGTTTGAAACGTATCGCGAGCAAATCGACGGCAAATATTGGTTCCCAACCTACACCCATGCAGACGACACGCTGCACTTCAAGAGCGGCGAAAACCCGCGCATCCGCATGGTCGTGAAGTACCAGGACTATAAGCGGTACGAAGGAAAGTCCACCATCAAGTACGGCGACGTGGTGGATGACAAGACGGCGCCGGCCCAAGCACCGCCGGCTGCGCCGAAAAAGTAAGCTGATTGCTGACGGCAGTTCGCTGATTGCTTGTTACCATAGGTCGTGCCCACGAAAATCACTGCCCTCTCGAACGGTCCCATCCGCATCGAAGGCGAATTTGAAATCTGCGATCCCACCGGCCAGTGTTTCGGGCTTGGCGGACGTACCGTGATCTCGCTTTGCCGGTGCGGTCACTCCGAAAATAAGCCGTTCTGCGACGGCAGCCACAACCGCATGGGATTCTCGCACGCAGTGGTGGCGCGGGAGCTCCCTCCACCCAAGCCAAAGCTTTGATATGCTTCCGGATACGCCTCCGCGAGTGCTGCCTCTTTAGGGCCATTGCGGGGGCCAAGAAGTAACTTTACTATAACCTTGAGCGCCTGTAACCTAGAGTCCTATGTATACAATTTCCGTCCCTGTACTTGGCCGGACCCAGTTTTTGCCGTTAAGTAGCTTTGTTTTGTTATTGCTGTCGAGCCTTTTCCTGTTTCTCGCGGGCTGCTCCAGCAATGGCGTATCCGCATCCGGGCCGGGCGGCGGCGGTGGCGGAAAAGGCGGGAAGAAGGGTGGCGGTGGTGACGTGCCGGTCACTGTGGCCACGGTGACGCAAAAAACAGTGCCGGTCGAAATCAACGTGATCGGCAACGTGGAAGCCTACTCGACGATTTCGGTCAAAGCCCAGGTCGGCGGTGAATTGACCAATGTGTATTTCAACGAAGGCGATTTCGTCAAGAAAGGCGACCTGCTGTTTACCATCGACCCGCGCCCGTTCCAGGCGACCTTGGATTCCGCGATCGCTACAGTCGCGAAGGACGAAGCGGTTCTCGGGCAGCAGAAGGCAAACCTGGCCCGCGACCGCGCCAATCTGCGGTATCAGCAAGCTACCGCGAGCCGCTATGCCGAGTTGTTCAAGGGCGGCATTATCTCCAAGGACCAAACCGAGCAGTTGACGGCTACGGCCGATGCCACCACTCAGGCAGTCGCCGCCGATGAAGCCGCCATTCAAAGCGCCACGGCCGACCTGGCTGCCGCCCGTGCCACCGTGGATTCCGCCCGCGTCCAGCTTTCGTATACCCAGATCCGCTCCCCCATTGACGGGCGCACCGGAAATCTCTCGGTCAAGCGCGGCAATGTGGTTGGAGCCACCAACGTAGAGCTCATCACGATCACGCAGATCGAGCCGATTTATGTCACTTTCGCCGTCCCGGAAGGACAACTGGGCGATATCAAGCGCTACATGGCGGAGGGGAAGCTGGAAGTGCGCGCGCAGAATCAGGATGACGCAGCCACGCAGGAAACCGGTGTTCTGACCTTCGTGGATAATGCCGTGGACGCCACTACCGGCACGATCAAACTCAAAGGCACTTTTGAAAATAAAGATCGCAAGCTGTGGCCCGGGCAGTTCGTGCGGGTGAGCCTGCGCCTGTCCGAGCGGCGCAACGCTGTGATCGTTCCCAACCAAGCGATTCAAACCGGGCAGAATGGAACGTTTGTCTATGTAGTTCGGGAAAACCGGACCGTCGAGATGCGGCCCGTGACGGCCACCCTGCGTGTCGATCAGGATATGGTCGTCGATTCTGGCTTGGCGCCCGGCGAAGTCGTGGTGACCGAAGGCCAGTTGCGCCTTGCGCCCGATAGCCGGGTGAGCGTCCGGGATGCCAACGGCAGAGGCGGCCGAGGTGGTCAGGGCGGCGACGGAGCCGCTCCGGAAGGCAAACAAGGCCGGGGACGCAAGGGACCCCAAACCTAGCATCGCTATTGGCTGGCCGGGAGCGGCCAAACGAGGAGGGCGGGCGTGAGCATTTCCCAAAATTTCATCCGCAGGCCAATCGCCACCAGCCTGCTCATGTTGGCCATCGCCATGTTCGGCATCATTGCCTACATGGCGCTGCCGGTGAGCGATCTTCCGCAGGTCGATTACCCCACCGTGAATGTGCAGGCTTCGCTGCCGGGCGCCAGTCCGGAGACGATGGCCTCCTCGGTAGCAACGGTGCTGGAGCGCCAGTTCACTACCATCGCCGGCCTCGATTCCATGATCTCCCAGAGCAACATGGGGGGCAGCAACATCACGCTGCAGTTCAACCTGAGCCGCGACATTGATGGCGCTGCCGTGGATGTGGAAACTGCGATCGCCGCGGCTATGCCGCTACTGCCTGCGGGCATGCCGACGCCGCCTTCTTTCAATAAACAAAACCCCGCTGACGATCCGATCATTCAATTGGCCATGTACTCGCCATCCATGCGGCTCTCCGATCTGGATGAGTACGCCGAGACGATGGTGGCCACCCGCATCTCCATGGTGCCGGGAGTGGCCAAGGTCAACATCTGGGGGTCCGCGAAATATGCCGTGCGGGTGCAAATGGACCCCAATGCGCTGGCCACGCGCCAGATCGGTTTGAACGAGATCAACGACGCCGTCAACAACTGGAACGTCAATCTCCCCACCGGCACGCTGTTTGGCCCGCACACTTCGTACAACATTTTTGCCAATGGGCAACTCCGGCACGCGGAAGACTACGCGCCGATCATTGTCGCTTACCGGAACGGCCGGCCGGTGCGCCTGCACGAGGTCGCTCACGTCATCGACAGCGTGCAGGACGATAAGCAGATGGCGCAGATGTTCGGCCGCGAGTTCGGCAAGCAGGGCTCCAACGTGGTGCAGCTCCAGGTCACCCGGCAGCCCGGCAGCAACACCATCGACGTAATCAACCGCATCCGCGCTTTATTGCCCTACTTTAATTCGCAGATTCCTCCGGCCGCCCACCTGATCATCCGCGGCGACCGCGGCCGCAATATTCGCGAGGCATTCCAGGATATCCAGTTCACCATGATGGCTACGCTCGGCTTGGTAATCATGGTGATTTTCATTTTCCTGCGCAACCTTTCGGCAACCATGATTCCAGCCATGGCGCTGCCCTTTTCCATCCTGGGAACCTTCTCGGTGATGTACCTGCTGCACTTCAGCATGAATAACATCTCGATGATGGCGCTGATCCTGTCGATCGGTTTCGTGGTGGATGACGCCATCGTCATGCTGGAAAACATTGTCCGGCACATCGAGAACGGCGAGAAACCGCTCGAAGCGGCGCTCAAAGGCTCCAAGGAAATCGGCTTTACCATCGTCTCCATGACGTTGTCGCTTGCTGCCGTGTTCATCCCGATCCTGTTCATGGCGGGCATTCTGGGCCGCCTGTTCCGCGAGTTTGCCGTGACCATCTGCGCGGCGATTCTGATTTCGGGGCTGGTCTCAGTCACGTTGACTCCCATGCTGTGCAGCCGCTTTCTCCGGGAAACCAAGAGCGAGCGGCACGGATTCCTGTACCGATGGATCGAAGCCGGTTTCGACGGCATGCGCAATGCGTATGGGGCCAGCCTGCGTTGGACGCTCACCCATCGCCCCGTGATGCTGGTGACGTTCTTAGCCGTCATCGGCGCAACGGCTTATTTGTATACGGCCGTCAACAAAGGATTCATCCCCGACACCGACAACGATCAATTCAACGTTAATATGAACGCGGCGCAGGGGACCTCTTATTACCAGATGGTCGGCTTCGGCAAGCGCGTCGCGAACATCGTTATCCAAGACCCCGACGTCGATAGCTTTTTCATGCGTACGGGTGGCGGCGGTGGCGGCTATGGCGGATCCAATAACGGCAACCTGGATGTAATGCTCAAGCCGCGCCGGCAACGCAAGGCGACGGTGAATGAGATCGTAAACCGCATCCGGCCCAGGGTCAGCAATATTCCGGGCTTGCGCGTCACCATGAGAATCCCGCAAGCCATCCGCGTGGGCGGCCGTAGCTCGAGTTCCTCTTACGACTACACGCTGTACGGACCCGACACCGACGAACTCTATCGCCAGGCGCCCAGGCTGGAAGCAGCCATGAACCGCATCCCGGGACTGGTGGACGTGATTAGCGATCTGCAGATCAAAAACCCGCAGATCCGCATCACCATCGACCGAGACCGCGCCGCTGCTTTGGGCGTGGACTGGAACAACATCGCGAACATGCTGTACGATGCCTTCGGCCCGCAACTGGTCTCGACGATCTACGGCACCAACAACCAATATCGCGTGTTGCTCGAATTGCTTCCCGAATACCAGAAGCATGAAGACTCGCTGAAGCTGCTCTATTTGAAGTCGAATACCGGCCAACTGGTTCCGCTGGACGCGGTGGCTCATTTGAAGCTGGAAGCCGGCCCCAACAGCATCCCGCACTCCGGGCAGTTGCCCTCCGTTACGATTTCGTTCGGCTTGAAGCCAGGCGTTTCGTTGGGGCAGGCGACGGATGCGATCGAGGAGGCGGCGAAAGACATTCTTCCCGCCACCATAACCGGCACCTTCCAAGGGTCTGCCAAGCTCTTCCAGGATTCCATGCGGAACATGGGCCTGCTGCTGGTGATCGCAATCCTGGTTGTATACATCGTCCTGGGCGTGCTGTATGAGAGCTATATTCATCCGCTCACCATTCTGTCGGGCCTTCCCTCGGCCGGTTTCGGCGCGTTGCTGACACTGATGCTGTTCAAGATTGAGCTGAGCATCTACAGCTTTGTGGGACTGATCATGCTGATCGGCATCGTTAAGAAGAACGCGATCATGCAGATCGATTTCGCGCTCGAAGTGGAGCGCAAGGAAGGCAAGTCGCCACTGCAGGCCATCTATGATGGCTGCCTGATCCGCTTCCGGCCGATCATGATGACCACGCTGGCAGCGCTGTTGGGCGGCATCCCCATCGCGCTAGGCTATGGCGCGGGCGGCGAGTCTCGGCGTCCGCTCGGTATGGCTGTTGTGGGCGGCTTGGCGTTTTCGCAGTTAATGACTTTGTATTTGACCCCGGTGGTTTACACATATATGTCGTCGATTTTGGAATGGTGGCGCAGCCTGCGCGGATCGCACAAGGTTCACGAGGTTTTGGAAGCCGAGCCTGCGATGCAAGCGGGAGACTGACGGATGAACATTTCCCAGACATTTATTGAGCGCCCCATTGCCACCAGTCTGCTGATGGGCGCCATCGCGCTGTTCGGCGCGGTGGCTTATCGCGGCCTGCCGGTTAGTGACCTGCCCAACGTTGACTTCCCCACCCTCCTGGTCACCGCGAATCTCCCGGGCGCCAGCCCGGAAACCATGGCTTCTGCCGTGGCCACTCCGCTGGAAAATCAGTTCTCTTTGATCGCCGGGCTCAACGGGATGAGTTCGACGAATTCGCAGGGGTCCACTCTCATCACCCTGGAGTTCGACCTGAGCCGGAAACTGGATGGCGCCGCCGTCGACGTGCAAGCCGCCATTACACAGGGCGCCAAGCTGCTGCCGCCCAACATGCCGACGCCGCCAACCTTCACTAAGGTCAACCCGGCCGACCAGCCAATCCTCTACCTGGCGCTAACGTCGGACACCCTGCCGCTTTGGACCCTCGACGAGTACGCCGAAACGCGCATCGCGCAGCGCATTTCGACCATCTCCGGCGTGGCGCAGGTGCAGGTGCTGGGGCAACAGAAGTATGCGGTGCACGTCCAGATGGACCCGCACGCCCTAGCCGCCCACCAGATCGGCCTCAACGAGATTCAGACCGCGCTCACCAACTGGAACGTGAACCTCCCGACCGGCTCCATTATTGGACCCCAGCGCGCTTTCACTCTCATGGCCAGCGGTCAATTGATGAACGCCGCTCAATACCGGCCAGTGGTTGTCGCTTATCGCGGTGGTTCGCCGGTGCGCCTGGAAGAACTCGGGAATGTAATCGATAGCGTGGAAGACGACAAGACCGCTTCCTGGTTCTATAAGGGCGGAAAAAGTGACCGGGCGATCATTCTAGCCATCCAGCGCCAGCCCGGCACAAACACGATTACGGTTACCGACGGCGTAAAGAGCCTCCTGCCGGTCTTCAAGAACGAACTTCCGCCCGCGGTTCACATGGACATCCTGTACGATCGCTCTGACACCATCCGCGAATCGTACAAGGATGTGCAGTTCACCATGCTGCTCACGCTGGGTCTGGTGGTCATGGTGATCTTCCTGTTCCTGAGGAACGTCTCCGCCACCATCATTCCCAGCCTGGCGCTTCCCTTCTCCATCATCGGCACGTTCGCAGTCATGTACCTGCTGAACTACAGCCTCGATAACCTGTCGATGATGGCCTTGATTCTCTCGATCGGATTCGTGGTCGATGATGCCATTGTGATGCTGGAGAACATCGTCCGTCACATGGAAATGGGCGAGCGTCCGCTGATTGCCGCGCTCCGCGGCTCGGCGGAAATCGGCTTCACCATCGTCTCCATGACGCTGTCGCTCGCGGCTGTGTTCATTCCCGTGCTGTTCATGGGCGGCATTCTCGGGCGCCTGTTCAAAGAGTTTTCGGTTACGATCTGCGTGGCCATCCTGATCTCCGGCGTGGTCTCCGTGACCCTAACGCCCATGCTGTGCAGCCGCTTCCTCCGCACCGCTCATGCGGGCCGGCACTCCTGGTTCTACAACGTCACTGAGAAGTTTTTCGAAGGCATGCTGGCGGTCTACGATTGGTCCCTCAAGCTGGCCTTGCGCTTCCGACCTGCCGTGATGGCGACGTTTGTGATCGTACTCGCGGCGACAGTCTACATGTTCGTCCAGATCCCCAAGGGCTTCATCCCCGATCAGGACACGGACCAGTTGCAGATCTATACCGAAGCAGCCCAGGGCACTTCGTATTATCAAATGCTCTCCTACGAGCAGAAGATCGCCGACACCGTGGCTAGCGATCCGAATGTGGACGCTCTCATGGCCAGCATCGGTGGCACGACCGCCACCAACCTGGGAGGCCCCAATTATGGGGAACTGGTGATCCACCTCAAACCGCGCAGCCAGCGGCAGCTCGGCGTGCCGGATCTGATCAAGAAACTGCGCCCGGAACTGGCCGCATTCCCGGGTATGAAGGCCTATCCGCAGAATCCGCCGACCATTCAGATTGGCGGCAAGGTCACCAAGAGTGTGTACCAGTTCTCGATGCAGGATCCGGACAAGGAGGAGTTGTACGCCGCGACGGCGCAGTTGCAAAAAGCCATCGAACAGGAAGTCCCTGGCGTGGAGGATGTGACCAGCGACGTGGCGGTTACCACTCCTCAGGTCACCGTAACGATTGATCGCGACAAGACTGCCGCTCTCGGCGTCAACGCCAACCAGATCGAAAATACGCTCTACGATTCCTACGGCCAGCGCTGGGTCTCGACTATCTACGGGTCCGTCAACGAATACAAGGTACTTCTGGAACTCTTGCCGAAATACCAGCAGGACCCCAATGCGCTCGGCATGTTGTACTTCAAGAACACCAATAACCGGTTGATCCCGCTGGATACGGTAGCGCACGTGGTGACCGACACCGGTCCGCAGACAGTGAACCACTTCGGCGAACTTCCGGCTTCCACCATCTCGTTCAACTTGAAGCCGGGAGCTGCCCTCGGCACCGTCGTCTCAGAAGTGCAGGACCTGGCGAAGCGGGAACTGCCGTCTACCGTAACCACGGAATTCCAGGGCGCGGCTCAATCCTTCCAGAACTCGCTAGGCAACCTGGTGGTCCTGCTGCTGATCGCGGTGATGGTGGTCTACATCGTGCTGGGCATCCTTTACGAAAGCTACATCCATCCGTTGACGATTCTTTCCGGCTTGCCCTCGGCCGGATTTGGCGCTCTCCTGACTCTGGTTCTCTTCCATATCGATCTCAACATCTACGCGTTTGTCGGCCTCATCATGCTGATCGGCATTGTGGAGAAGAACGCCATCATGCAGATCGATTTCGCGCTGGAAGCCGAACGCGAGCAGAACCTCAAGCCGAAGCAAGCGATTTACCAAGGCTGCCTGATCCGCTTCCGCCCGATCATGATGACTACTATGGCCGCCATGCTGGGTGCTGTCCCCATCGCGCTCGGTTATGGCGCGGGCGGCGAAGCGCGGCGTCCCCTAGGGTTGGTCGTAGTCGGCGGCTTGCTCTTCTCGCAGTTGGTCACCCTCTACCTGACGCCGGTGTTCTACACTTACATGTCGGGCGTGCAGGAATTCATGCGCTCCCGCCGCACGCGAAAGAAGCTCATGCACGAAGCGCCCGTAGCGGGATAAGTGGCGCAAGGCTCTGCCTTGCGCTTGCCCCTAGCCCGCCCAAAATCGCTCGGGCGATACTGTAGGCATGGCCGATTCCAAGTCCGTCCCCAAATTTGACGAGTTGCCCATCGAGAGTGCCGCGCCCGCAGAGTCTTCGTGGGGCGTTTTTGGTAACCAGTATGCATTAGGGTGCCTCAACTTTCTCACGCCCCAAGGCATAGTTGAGGCGGCGCAACTCGTGCGTTCGGGCAAGGTGTTCCGGCTGGATGCGAAAATCGGATTCGCCAAGCCGCCGCTCTTCGGCCGCGCCGCAGTTTCGCACCAGGTCATTCCGCTCGGCCCCACGGCCCACGACGACCTGCTCGACCAATTCAACACTCAGGAGGGCAGCCAGTGGGACGGGCTCGCGCATGTGGGCCATTTCCGGCTGGGGCAGTTCTATAACGGCGTTTCCGTCGAGGAGATCCGCGATGGCCGCAACGCGAAGCTCGGCATTCACCATTGGGCTGACCGGTTCGTGGGGCGCGGTGTGCTGGTGGATGCACTCGGATACCGCCGGCGCCAGGGGCAGGCGGTGAATCCGTTGCAAAAGGACGCGATTACGGTCGACGAATTGGAAGCTGCGTTAACGGCGCAAGGCACGGAGTTGAAGCCAGGCTCCATTCTGCTGCTCCGCACGGGATGGATGGAAGCTTACGAGAAATGCACGGCGGAAGAGAAGTGCGCCCTGGCGCCCATGGAGCGCATTCAATCCATCGGAATCGAGCCGAGCCGCAGAACAGCTGCGTGGCTCTGGGATCACCGGGTGGCTGCCATCGCTACGGATTCCCCGGCCGTAGAACCGCTCCCCATGGACCTGATGGATGAGGGCCTGCTGCACTATCGCGCACTCCCGCTGCTGGGATTGCCGCTGGGAGAGTTGTTCATCCTGGGCCCATTAGCGGAGGATTGCCTCGCGGACGGGCGCTACGAGTTTATGCTCGTCTCGGCGCCTCTGCACGTAGAGGGCAGGATCGCCTCGCCCCCCAACGCCGTAGCCATCAAATAGGTGCTCTAACGACTCCGCGACCGCCAGGGAGCGGTCTACACTATCCCGATGTGCAGCGCCACAATTCCGCCCGTCAAATACTCGTAACTGACTTCGCGGAAGCCGCACTGTCGCATCTGCTCCGCCAGTTCCGGCGCGCTGGGAAACTTGCTCACCGATTCCGGCAGATATGTGTAGGCGCCGCGATCGCCCGAAATGGCTCCGCCAATCACAGGCAGTATCCGGCGCGAATACAGGTTATAGAGAGCGGCAAAGGCGCGGTTGGGCGGCTGCGAAAACTCCAGGATGGCGGCAGTGCCTCCGGCGCGCAGCACCCGGCGCATCTCCCGCAAACCCTCGGAATAATTCGCCAGGTTGCGGAAGCCGAACGCCACAGTGAGCAGGTCGATGCTGCCACTGGCGAGTGGTAGCCGGAGCGCGTCGGCCTCGAAGAGTGGAGAGCGGCTGGCGCGTTTTTGGAACTTCTCCCGTGCCGCCACCAGCATTGGATGGCAGAAGTCGGACCCGAGCACCGCCGCGCCACGGGCCTGCTCTAGTGCTAACACCAGGTCTCCGGTTCCGCAGCAGATATCCACGACGCGTGCGGCCGGGTCGCGCAGAATGTGGCGCACGCGGCGCACCGTGTGGGCGCGCCAGTAGCGGTCGATCTGGAAAGAAAGCAGATGATTCGCCAGGTCGTAGCGGTGCGCCACGCGGCCGAACATGCCGCGCACCCACGCGGCGGCCTCCTGCTCGCTGTGAACACCCGCCGGCGTCGTACCCTTCATGAGAGGGCAAACCGGATCGCTTCGAGCACGGCTCGCTCCGGAAGCCCGGACCTAACCTGCACTTCGCCGGTACGGACTGGCAGCACGAAATGCACTTTGCCCTGGATGGTCTTTTTATCGTGCAGCAGCCGCGCAACCAGGTTCGTCTGGGAAATTCCAGTCAGCCGCGGAATCGGGCCGTACAGGGCGATGGTTTCGAGCATATTCACCGCCTCTCCCGCCGCGAGATAGCCAGAGTTTTGCGCCAGGCTGATGGCCGCGCGCATTCCGAATCCGACGGCTTCGCCGTGCAGAACGCGCGTGTAGCCGGTTTCGGCCTCGAGCGCGTGCCCGAACGTATGCCCAAAATTGAGAATGCGGCGCAAATCGCTCTCGCGCTCATCGGCCGATACCACATCCGCTTTGATGGCTACGGAATCGGCAATGATGCGGTCCAACGCCTCGGGCCGGCGCTCCAGCACATGAGAACTCTTCTCGCTGAGATAGCGGAAGAGGTCCGGATCGCGAATGATGCCGTATTTCAGAACTTCATACAACCCGGCGCGATACTCCCTCTCCGGCAAGGTGGCCAGCAAGGCCGGATCGATCAGAACCGCAATCGGCTGGTGGAAGCTGCCGATCAGATTTTTGCCGCTGACCAGGTTGACGCCGGTCTTCCCGCCAACAGCCGCATCCACCTGCGCCAGCAGCGTCGTGGGGATCTGAAGAACCGGAATGCCGCGCATGAAAATGGCCGCCAGAAAGCCGGCCATATCATTTACGATGCCGCCACCGAACGCAATGATGAGGCTCGACCGGTCCGCTTCGCGCCGCACCATCTCCTCGGCCAGCAGCTCCAAGGGCGCGAGCCGTTTCTGTTCTTCCCCGCCCGGCAAGTGCAGCACCTCGTGGTGCACTGCAGCGAGGCCGCGCTCTATAGCGGCACCCTGGTGACGCCAAACATCTTCCGTGCTGATTACGAAAATCTTCCCGGTTTTTGGCGGAAGATATGCCGCAGCCCGGGCAACGATGCCGCGTTCAACGTGAGCGAAATAGCAGTGGTGCGGCGTCTCGACGCGGAAGGACGGCATACGTTGTTTGTACCACGGATGCCGTCCCTAACTCCGCGCAGTCTCAGATGATCGGCATTAACTCGTCTTCTTGGCTCGAGAGGCTTGCTTTTCGCTGGAGCGAATCACTGAAACGGTCTTATGACCATTATTGTCGGTGGTTTCCCGGACACGCACCCAATCCCCGACCTTCACGCCGGACGCCACGTTCGCAGTTAGGTCCTTTCCGCTGAGGTCGAACGATTTGGTATTGGAAACGGCTCCCGGCACGGTCACGCTCAAGCTCTTGCCGGCCTCGTAGCTTTCCACCTTTCCATACACCGTATCGGTACTGGTTTTGATGGTTTTGTTATTGGTGACGGTTTTCGTGTTTTGAGTCTTTTCTTCGCTGTTCTGCGCAGCCGTCTTCTTGTCGTTTGAGTTATTCTGCGCATTGTTTTGCGCGAAAGCAACTCCGCTCACTAGGAATGCGGCGGAACATAAGGCCGTTAGTAAGGTTTTTCGCATTAAAGTCCTCCTGGAAGAAATTCCATCCGGGAAGAAATTGGCAATCGATACACCAGATTAAGCGGCGTTTATGAAACGGCTGAACGTGGAGGGGTTATTCGGTGGCGGTACGCGGCCGCGGGTGGCCAATGGCGCTCTCCACAGTCGAGATTAGCGTTGCAATGCTAAACGGTTTGGAGAGACACACCGACCCACTTAGTTCATCGCGATACTTTTCGGCGAAACCGGTCATAAAGATGGCGCTGAGATGCGGCAGCAGCTTATGAGCGCGGGCGGCAAGCTGGAGGCCGCTGGTCCCGGGCATCACGATATCGGTAAGCAGCAAATCGGGCTGGCGCTGCTCCAGGATGGGCCATGCTTCTTCGCCACTCGATGCCTCAGCCACTTCATAGCCGGCATCCTCCAGCGCCAGGCGCACAAATTGCCGGACTACAGGTTCGTCGTCCACGACCAGGATCACTCCAGCCAGTATAGCGGGTCGCGAGAACGCCCCTGATATGATCGCAGTAGCGGATGAATCCCGATTTTTTGGTGATTGGAGCTGGGGTCGCGGGCCTGCGCGCCGCCATCGAGTTAGCGGAAGCCGGCACCGTTCTGGTGGTTGCCAAGGACAGCTTGCAGGAATCGTCTTCCGAGTACGCGCAGGGCGGAATTGCCGTGGCTTTGAGTGATGACGATGAAGTCGAGCTGCACGAGCAGGACACGATCTATGCCGGCGACGGCCTGTGCGACCGGACGGCAGTGCGCGTCCTGGTGGAAGAAGGGCCGGCGGCGATCCAGCAGTTGATCGATTGGGGCGCGGAGTTCGACCGCCACGATGGCGGCCTATCGTTTACGCGCGAAGCCGCCCATAGCCGGCGCCGCATTCTGCATGCGCATGGTGATTCCACGGGCAGAGAGATCGCCCGCGCCCTCTACCGCAAGGCGTCGGCGATGCCGAATATCACTCTGCGGAGCTATGCCGCGACAACCGACCTGTTGCTGGATGGCGAGGTCACGGGAGCAGCATTATACGACGCCGCCTCGCGGGGCACCGTTACAGTGACCGCTCGTGCGGTGCTTCTGGCCACCGGCGGTTTGGGCCGCGTCTTCCTCAATACCACCAATCCGGACGTAGCTACCGGCGACGGCGTAGCAATGGCGTATCGCGCCGGAGCGGAGATCAGCGACATTGAGTTCGTGCAGTTCCATCCCACCGCTCTCCACCTGGAAAGGGCGCCGCGGTTTCTGCTTTCGGAGGCCTTGCGGGGCGAAGGCGGAGTGCTACGCAACGCCGCCGGCGAGCGCTTTATGGAGCGCTACCATTCGCTGCGCGAAATGGCGCCGCGGGATGTGGTGGCGCGCTCGATCGTCACCGAAATGAGCCGGACCGGGGCACCGCACGTGTTCCTGGACATGGCGCACTCGGATGCAGCGTTCCTGCACGAGCGGTTTCCGCGGATTTACGAGACCTGCCTGCGGTACGGCGTGGATTTGGCCACGCAAGCCGTACCGGTGCGCCCGGCGGCGCACTACGCCATGGGCGGTGTGCGCACCGGTCTGGATGGTCAGACCAGCTTGCCGCGCTTGTTTGCGGCAGGGGAGGTCGCCTGCACCGGTGTCCACGGCGCCAACCGCCTAGCCAGCAATTCGCTACTGGAAGGCGTCGTCTTCGGCGCGCGCGCGGGCCGCGCCATGCGCGAGGCGCTGCCGCTCTCAAGGCCGGGTGGCGGGCGGGCGGAGGAGCTCGATGTGCCCGTGGGGCAGATGGATGAGATCCGCCAACTCGCCTGGGAGCGCTGCGGGATTGTGCGCTGTGGCGATGGCCTGCGAGATGCCATCACCCGCATCGAGCAAGGCGAGCACTCCAGGGGCTTTCAGCCCGGACGCGCCGAAGCTCGCAACGTTACGCAAGTTGCGCTGTTGATCGCACGCTGCGCACTGGCGCGCCAAGAGAGTCGGGGCGCCCATTTCCGAACCGATTTTCCCGCCAAGCGCGCCGAGTTCGAGAAGCACTCGCTCATCAGCCGGGTTGGCGGCGCGCGCTTCGTGTAGCGCTAGAATAAGGTTACCCAAACAATGCGAGAGAGAATCCGCTCGACGACGGTGATTTGTGTGCGCCGCGATGGCAAAGTAGTGATGGCCGGAGATGGCCAGGTAACGCTGGGACACGAAGTCATTAAGGGCTCGGCCAAGAAGCTGCGCCGGTTATACAACGACAAGGTGCTGGCCGGGTTCGCGGGCTCGACGGCCGACGCTTTCGCGTTATTCTCGCGCTTCGAATCGAAGCTCGAGCAGTTCAACGGGAACCTTTCGCGCTCGGTGGTGGAACTGGCCAAAGAGTGGCGTACCGACCGGGTGCTCCGGCATCTGGAAGCCTTGCTGCTGGTGGCCGACAAGGGCAGCACTTACCTGGTCAGCGGGAACGGCGACGTGATTGAGCCCGATGAAGGCATCGCGGCCATCGGCTCCGGCGGGCCTTTCGCGCTGTCGGCGGCCACGGCCCTGCTGCGCAACACCAAGCTCTCCGCGCGGCACATCGCCGAACAAGCCATGTCGATTGCCGGCAAGATCTGCATTTACACGAACGACAACGTCACGTACGAGGAGTTGGAGTAGCCATGGTGATCTACCTTCCGGGCCAATCGGTGGATGAAGAGCCACTGTTGGACGAACTGACTCCGCGGGAAATCGTGCGCGAGCTGGATAAACACGTGGTGGGGCAGGCGGAGGCCAAGCGCGCCGTAGCCATTGCCTTGCGCAACCGCATTCGCCGTCAAAAGCTGGCGCCGGAGATGGCCGAAGAGGTCATGCCCAAGAACATACTGATGATCGGGCCTACCGGCGTGGGCAAAACCGAACTGGCGCGGCGCCTGGCGCGGCTCTCCAACTCGCCCTTCCTCAAAGTGGAAGCCAGCAAGTTTACCGAAGTCGGCTACGTAGGCCGCGACGTGGAATCCATGATCCGGGACATCGTGGATATTGCCATCGACATGGTCCGGGAAGAGCGGCTGGATGAAGTAGCGGACCGCGCCGAGGTCAATGCCGAAGAGCGGCTTCTCGATCTGCTCATGCCGCCGCAGCCGGAGCCCAGCGAGAGCATGGAGCGGACGCGCGAAAAACTGCGCGAGCGCCTGCGCGAGGGCAAGCTGGACGAACGCCTTGTGGAACTGGACGTGAAGGATCGCGGCCCGACGTTTGAAATCACTACCAATGCCGGAATCGAGGAGATGGGGATCAACTTGAAAGACATGATCCCCAATCTGTTCGGACCCAAGACGCGGCGGCGCAAAATGCGCGTGGCGGAAGCGCTGGATTACCTGGTACAGGAAGAAGAGCAGAAGCTGATCGATATGGACCAGGTGACCCGCATGGCCCTGGAGCGCGTGGAAACCGGCGGCATCATCTTCCTGGATGAGATCGACAAGATTGCCGGGCGCGAGAGCGGGCACGGCCCGGACGTGAGCCGCGAAGGCGTGCAGCGCGACATTCTGCCGATCGTGGAAGGGACCACCGTGAATACGCGCTATGGCTTCGTGCGCACGGATCATATTCTCTTCATTGCGGCGGGCGCGTTCCACGTCTCGAAGCCGAGCGACATGATCCCGGAGTTGCAAGGGCGGTTTCCCATCCGCGTGGAGTTGAAGTCGCTTTCGGTGGAGGATTTCATCCGCATTCTGAAAGAGCCCAAAAACGCATTATCGAAGCAGTACACCGCGCTGCTCGAAACCGAAGGGATCAAGCTGGTGCTCACCGACGATGCCCTGGAGGAGGTAGCCCGTTTCGCCGCCCAGGTGAACGAAAGCTCCGAGAACATCGGCGCCCGGCGCCTGCACACCATCATGGAAAAGCTCTTGGAAGAGGTATCTTTCGAAGGACCGGACCTGAAGAAGAAAACCGTGAAAGTGGATGCCCAATACGTGCGCCGGCAGTTGTCGGACATTGTGAAGGATCAGGATCTGAGCCGGTACATCCTGTAAGAACAAACGAACTCGCCCTTCGTGGACGCGCGGCGCGAGCCGCGCCTTCCTCTGCGAACGCGGCTGTCGCCGCGTGTCCCGGCGGCCCCACGGCCGCGAAAACACGAACTCGCCACCGGCCGGGCACCGATGGAGCGGAGAAAAGGCGAAACGGAACAAACGAACCCGAGACAAAAACGCAAAAACGAAAAGTCAAAAGCCAAAGGGCAAAATTCAAAAGTCAAACGTGATTCGGTACACCTCGCCTGGCGGCTCGGTCTTTTTTTGCTTTGAATTTGGGCACACGTAGGGTGAGCGAGCGGTCGAAGTTTTTCGGAAGGGAGGCGGAAGTTTGCCAAGCCTCCGCCCCTTCCGGGTGAGAATTTCTGCTGCCACAGGTTTCGCGCGCCGGACGCCGCGGGGCGAAGCGCCCCCGCACCGCACCACCGCTTCCTCCAGTTTGGTTCCCTGCCCCTGCTTGTATTCTTTTCGGACATCGATGCCCGCCCGCCACCGCCGCCGAGGCTGTCACCACCCGACGACTGCAGCGGAACACCAACTACTACGGAGAAACTTCACCGGCCGGTGATTGACTGCTCCTCCTGATTTGAGTGTAGCGCGCAGTATATAAGAATATTTCGAATAGAAGGCCTTAAAATGTTGCAACAAAAGGGAATGGAGTTCCGGCTGGCGCCGTGATTGAAATCTGGGGTGCCCGGCGGCGCGGGGTAAGTGGTTGTTTTTATTGACACGCAATTTCGCGTGGGGGCGTCGCCTGTCTGACCCACGGGTTTTAGCATATGCTTGGGCGATGGGGGTTTTATCCAACGGGAATGCGGAACGGATCCGGCTGGAGCAGGCGCGCAGGCATACAGCGCACTGGCAACGGTGGGGGCCTTATGTCAGCGAACGGGCGTGGGGGACGGTCAGGGAAGACTACAGCGCGAACGGGGATGCCTGGGAATATCTGAGCCACGACGACGCGCGATCGCGCGCGTACCGTTGGAATGAAGACGGCATCGCCGGCATCTGCGATCGCCACCAGTACCTCTGCCTGGCGCTGGCATTCTGGAACGGGCGCGATCCCATTCTGAAAGAGCGCCTTTTCGGCCTCACGGGCAACCAGGGGAACCACGGCGAGGATGTGAAGGAGCAGTATTACTACCTGGACAGCACGCCCACTCACTCCTACATGAAGTTCCTTTACAAGTACCCGCAGGCCGAATTTCCCTACGCGCAACTGGTGGAAGAGAACGGGCGGCGCGGCAAGGACAGCCCCGAATTCGAATTGCTGGACACCGGCATTTTCGATGGGAACCGCTACTTCGACATCATCGTGGAATACGCAAAGAACAGTCCGGAAGATATTCTCCTGCGCGTAACCGTCGTGAATCGGGGTCCCGTTCCGGCCGCCTTGCACGTGCTTCCCACCATGTGGTTTCGGAACACCTGGTCTTGGGGCCGGGATCCCTACAAGCCAAACTTGCGCGCGGCTGTGGATGGCGCCGGCATGATCGAACTGGACCACGCCGCGCTTGGACGGCGCTGGCTGGCTTGCGATGGCGCGCCGGAGATCCTGTTTACCGAAAACGAAACGAACTGCGTCCGGCTCTTCGGATCGCCAAATGCGTGTGATTACGTGAAAGACGGCATTCACGATTTTGTCGTAAACGGGCAACTCGATCGGGTGAACCGCTGGCAAACCGGGACTAAGGCCGCGGCTCATTACCAACTCCATTTAGCCGCCGGCGAAACCGCCACACTCCGGCTGCGCCTTTTCGATTCCAGCAGCACCGGCGAGACTTCCGGGCCCGCATTCGACCAGGTCTTGGTTGCGCGAATGGCGGAGGCGGACGAATTCTACTCCTCGATCATCCCCTCGCACCTTTCGCCGGATGCCCGGAACGTCATGCGCCAGAGTTTCGCCGGGATGCTGTGGTCGAAGCAGTTCTATCACTATGTCGTGCGCGACTGGTTGGAAGGCGACCCGGCCTTCCCGCCACCTCCGCAGGAGCGATTGCAACTTAGGAATCAGGAATGGGGACACCTGTATAACGCCGACGTGCTTTCCATGCCGGATAAATGGGAGTACCCGTGGTATGCCGCCTGGGACCTGGCGTTCCACTGCGTGCCCATGGCGCTGGTAGATCCCGAGTTTGCCAAGCAACAGCTCATTCTGATGTTGCGCGAGTGGTACATGCACCCGAACGGGCAACTTCCGGCGTACGAGTGGAAGTTGGGGGATGTGAATCCTCCGGTACACGCGTGGGCTGCCTGGCGGGTTTACAAAATCGAAAAAAGGCGCGCGGGCAAAGGCGATCGCGAATTTCTGGCGCGCGTGTTCCTGAAGTTGTGCCTGAATTTTACATGGTGGGTGAACCGGAAGGATGGTGAAGGCCGCAACGTGTTCGAGGGCGGCTTCCTGGGCCTGGACAACATCGGGGTATTCGACCGCAGCGCGCCGTTGCCCACGGGCGGCCACCTCGAGCAGGCCGACGGGACCGGCTGGATGGCCATGTATTGCCTGAATATGCTGGCAATCGCTGTCGAACTGGCGAGCGAGGACCCCAGTTACGAGGATGTGGCCAGCAAGTTCTGGGAACACTTTCTGTACATCGCGCACGCCATTAACCACCTGGGCAGCGACGGGACGGGAATGTGGGATGAAGAGGACGGCTTCTTCTATGATGTTTTGCTCCAGGACGACGGCACGCATTTTCCGCTAAAAGTCCGTTCCCTGGTGGGGCTGATTCCGCTGTTTGCAGTGGAGACGCTGGAACCGCGCGTGGTGGACCGGTTACCGGGCTTCAAACGGCGCATGGAATGGTTCATTCAGAATCGCGCCGATCTCACTACCAACGTGGCCTGTATGCGCACGCCGGGAAAGGGCGCGCGCCGCCTGATGTCGATTGTGGGGACGGAACAGTTACGCCGGGTGCTCCGTGTCATGCTGGATGAAAACGAGTTTCTGTCGCCATACGGCATCCGGGGAGTTTCGCGCGTGCATGGGGAGCGGCCCTACATTTTGGCCGCTGACGGACAGCAATATAAGGTTGATTACGAACCGGGCGAATCCGCCACGGGACTCTTCGGCGGCAACTCCAACTGGCGCGGCCCGGTTTGGTTCCCGGTCAATTTCCTGCTCATCGAATCGCTACAGAAGTTTTATCACTATCTGGGAGACTCCTTCCAGGTGGAGTGCCCGACGGGCTCGGGCCGAATGATGACGTTATGGGAAGTAGCAGCCGAGCTTTCGCAGCGGCTCACGCGGCTCTTCCTGCGCGGCTCAGACGATAGCCGGCCGGTTTATGGCTACAACCCGCTCTTCCGTGACGACCCGCATTGGCGCGACCTCGTGCTCTTTTACGAGTACTTTCACGGTGACGACGGACGCGGGCTCGGCGCCAGCCATCAGACGGGATGGACGGGGCTGGTGGCCAAACTCCTGCAGCAAAGCGGCGAGCGCAAACCGGCAACGCGGCCGGATCGCGCGAATACCGCCACGGTGGCTTCTACTGGCTCACATGCGTAGCCAGGTCGCGCTTGACGGGCTTGCCGTAAACCTCGATCCAGCCCACGTCGGAATAGCCGCCCGTTCCATGGCCGCTTCCGGGTGTCAGATCGGCGAAGCCGACGGCATCCACCTTGCTCAAATCCACCTTATCTAAAAGGGTGCCCTTGGTTTGCACTTTGGGCATATCGAGTTTGAGCCAGCGCACCTGGGCCAGATAGAATTCGCTCTCCTGGTAATCGAAGGTGTTGGCGTCGGTGTGGTCTCCAATGAGCCAGGTTCCATCGGCCAGCTTCACCACAGGCCGGATCTCGTGAAAACCGGAGGTCTTCATGTACCAGCGGATTCTGGCTTTGCCGGTGAGGTCCACGAAATTCTCCTTGCTACTCAGGGTCAGCGCACACGAGGAAGCGCATAGGCCCGTCCAGATATGGGGGACATTGCCTTCGTTGGTGATATGGAAGTCCTCCGTGCCGGCGCCATAGATGTTCAACTCCAGGTCCGGGTTGGTGACGAACTCCTGTTTCATGGGTACGTTGCCGGAAAAGTCTTTCCACGTTTCCTTGAAGAACAACGGCGCGGGTTGCGGCGCAGGACCTCTTCCGCCGCGCCCGCCTCGTTCTTGAGCCAAGGCCGGAATAACGGTCACGCACAGCAGTGTCAGGCCAAAGATCGCTCGGTTCATATACTCTCCGCTTCGATGTACACAATATCCTAGCCGCGCCGGAAAGACAACTCGTGTCGGCCATCGTACAAGTACGGACGAGCGGGGTGCAACCGCGCTGCCGTGGATGGAATCGAAGTGTGGGGGTGATTTCGTGAAAGCTCTCTTCCTCGCAGGCCGAATCGCATTCGGTGGCTTCTTCGTTTATAACGGCATCAATCATTTCTTGAAATGGAGAAGTAAGGCGCAATACGCCGGCGCTAAAAAAGTGCCGCAACCGGAGCGGGCGGTGATCGCCTCCGGAGCACTGCTGGTCCTGGGAGGCACCTTGGTCGCGCTTGGGGTGAAACCGAAACTCGGCGCGGCCGCCATCGTGCTCTTTCTCGCCACCGTTTCACCGGCCATCCACGATTTCTGGACGCAGGAGGATCCCAACCAGCGAATGCAAGACATGAATCATTTCACGAAGAACATGGCCTTGCTGGCGAGCGCGATCGCGCTCATGGGGATCGAGGAGCCTTGGCCGTTAAGCGTTGCGTCGAACCGCCGGACCGGGTTGGAGCGCGTTGTGGACGCGGCGCGGCGGCTGGCGGCTTGAGGGCGCAAATAAATAAAGAAAAGCACCGCTCCCTGGCGGTCGCGGCTCGGTAAGACAGGCCGTTGCTTTCCAGAGTGGAGCGCGATACTAGAGGAAATGACTTCCAGCGAATTTCTTCGTGAGGTTACTCTCGATTTAGCAGCCCTGTTCCGGCGCGACCTGCGACGGCTATCGCAAGAAGTCGAGGCGTTCCCCGATGACGCATCCCTCTGGCAAGTAGTTCCTGGCGTCAGCAACAGCGCCGGGAATCTGGTTCTGCACCTGGAGGGCAACCTCCGCGAATACTTCGGGCGGCGCTTAGGCGGCATCCCTTACGAGCGGAATCGGCCGAACGAGTTCGCGGAAAAAGGGCTGAGCCGGCCGGAGCTCATCGTCCGGCTCGAATCGCTGGCGGTGATCCCGGAGGTAGTACAGCGAATGACGGAAGCCCAATGGCTCGATGTCTGCGTCGAAGACTCTCTGGTGGGCGGACGCTCGATTGGCCAGTTCGTGCTCTCACTCTATGGCCACTTTCATTTCCATCTGGGTCAGATCGATTACCTGCGGCGCGTCCTGACGAAGGGGAACGCCGTAGCGATGGCACAACTCGAAGCCTGAACGGATCATGACGCGGTGAGTGTTTGCGGGCGAGGGGTTGTTTTGGCGCGCACCAAGCGTGGGCGCAAAACCCGGTTCCACCACATGATCGCGCCGGTCACAAACATCGCCGCGGGCGCCAGTCCGAAGAGCGCCCAGAACGCCTTGGTGGCTTGATCGCACAGACCGGGGCCGTGGCAGGGAATTCCGATGCCGTTGATGCGGCCGAAGTGCAAGTACGCGAGCCAGTACGTCAGGGAATCGACGAGGCGCCGGCCGGCATTGGCGGGAGTGGGAGGCTGCAACCAGTCGGCGAAGTCCTGCACGGTATCGGGAAAACAGAGATAGATCCCGCTGAGCCCGAAGATCACCGAAAACCCGAGGCTCCAGAAGCCGATCATACTGTGCAGGTGCCAGGTCCCGCGCTTCCAACCAACGCCGCGAGGCAGGATGAGGCTGCGGCGCCAGGTCTTCTTGCCGGGCCACCAAATCGCCAAGCCCGATCCCGCCAGAACGAGCAGCGCCACCGCGCCCGCACTGTTCACTTTCCGCCCCGACTGCCCGGCGAGCAGGTTGTCGTGAAGATCGATCAGCTTCGAAACCAGCCAGATGCCAAGCGGAACCGTTTGGCCCACATCCTCTCCCGTCCGGGGATCAAACAAGCGCATCTTGACGTCGCTGCCCTGCTGCAGGTGGACATCGACCGCCTGATCGGGGTCGCGCATGCGGCCAATTCGGACGACGCGATAGCCTGGATACCGGCGGCGGGCGGCCTCCGAGAGCTGCTCGTCGGTCAGGCGTGGCCCAGAACCCTTCGAGAGGATCGGTTCGGGCGTGGCGGCTCTGTAAAGCTCATTACGGTAAACCAGCACGCTCCCGGTGATGCTGATCATGAGGATGTAGAGGCCTACGGCGACACCGCTCCATAAGTGCGCCTGAAAGAGCGCCCGGCGCAGCCAGATCTTCTGCGGTTGGCGCACCCAGCGCTGCCAAGCGGTCAATTGGTTGCCTTCGGGCACAAGCCACAGGCTATCTTATGCGGCAGTGAGCGTCAACGCGCTGTGCGGGCGCACGGCGGCTGATACACTATTCTCTACGTGATCGCCCAACAGGCACGTTCGGTCTCCCGTTTCCGCCATTTCGAGTTGCTGGTGCTGCTAGGCACGCTCCAGGCTTTCGCGCCGGTGTCCATCGATATGTATCTGCCGGCGATGCCCATGATGGAGAAAGTGTTTCACACCTCGGCGGCGGCCGTGCAGATCACCATGGTCACCTTCCTGGTAGGTTTCGCCCTCGGACAATCGCTGTACGGTCCGATCACCGACCGGTTCGGGCGCAAGCCGCCCCTATATGTCAGCCTGGTGCTGTTCATCGCATCGTCTTTGGCGTGCGCCTGGTCGCCTTCGATTCGGCTGATTTCGGCATTCCGGCTGGTGCAGGCGATTGCGGCATGTGGGGGTTCGGTGATCTCGCGCGCCATGGTGCGCGACCTCTTTCCGCCATCGGAATTGCGTCGCGTCTTCTCCATGCTGGTGCTCGTGCTAGGCGTTTCACCGGTGGTCGCGCCGTTGATTGGCAGTTACCTGTTGCTGTGGTTTGGCTGGAACGCGGCGTTCTTCGCGCAGGCCTTGATCGGCACGGCGTGCATCGTGGGGATGCATTTCCGGCTGCCGGAATCGCTCGCACACGACGATAAACGCCCCTTGCAACTCGAGGTCATTACTTCCGCTTACGGCCGGCTTTTTCAGGACCGCACGTTCCTGGGCGCGTCTTTTGTTTGCGGCTTCAGCACCGCGGGAGCGTTCGCGTATATTACGAGCGCGCCGTTCGTGTTCATTAGTCTTTACAAGGTCCCGACGGAGCACTTTGGGTGGCTGTTTGGGGCGGTGGCCGCCGGTATGGTAATCGCATCCCAGGTAAATGGGCGGATGCCGCACCGCATCCCGGTTTGGCGGGTGTTGCGGAATGCGAACCTGGTGCAGCTCGCCGCCGGTCTCTTTCTTCTGTTCGCGGTGCTGAGCGGCTTCGGCGGGTTGCCGGCCGTGTTCCTGGGCGTCCTGACTTATGTCTCCGCGCAGGGATTCGTGTTTCCGAACGGTTCCGCGATTGCTATGGAGCGGCACGGCAAGATCGCCGGTACGGCTTCGGCCATGCTGGGCACCAATCAGTTCCTGATCGCCGCCGCTGCTGCTACGCTGCTGGGATTCCTGGATAATCCGGCGGTGCCCATGGCGCTGGTGATCGCGGGATGCGCGATCGCGTCAACCGTGCTCAATTTTCTGACGCTTGGCAAGAAGCTGGAAGCTATGCCACAGGCGGCATAGCTTCCGTTAACCCACGAGTACTATTACTGAGATAGAACCTCCCAAACTTATCGCGTCTGCCTGCTGTGGTAACCTCAATCATAAGTTGCCATTTGTTGAAAGCCAGTCGAGAGGATTGCGGGCATGGCGGCAATAGCCGCGTCCCCGCGACCGATTCCCTGGGTAAATCCTTTTCTCGGGGTCAGGATTCGTGAAGTTGACGGTCTACGCGGCACGGCGATTCTGCTAGTCCTGTTCTTTCATTACATTACTTCCATTAGCGCACCCGAACACCATCTGTGGAGTATTGTTACGACCACGACCCGGTTGTTTTGGAGTGGGGTCGATTTGTTTTTTGTTCTTTCGGGATTCCTTATTTCCGGTATTCTGATTGACTCTGCCGATTCGCCCCATTACTACAAGACGTTTTACCTTCGTCGTTTCCATCGGATCTTCCCGTTGTACTTCGGCTGGCTCGCCCTTTTGTATTTGGGTGTTTCGCTAAGTTTAGACAGTAAACTGGGCACGCATATATTCCACTCCGATCTGCCATTATGGCTTTATCCGGTGTTTCTCCAGAATAACGCTCCACTTTTACTCAACGTTGACGCTCCGGTTTGGATGGCGATGTCGTGGTCGCTAGCGGTCGAAGAACAGTTTTATCTGGTCCTCCCGGCGTTGGTGCGCTTTCTAAACAGAACGGTCCTTGGTTGGCTTTGCGCAGCAACGATTTTGTTGAGCCCCATCTTCCGATACCTTCTCGTGCACTATAATCCCGGGCTAAACATGGGATGGCCCTTTAGCACATTTGCACGACTGGACAGCCTAGCGATGGGCGTGTCGGTAGCGCTGCTGGCGCGAAACGAGACTTGCTGGAATTTCCTCACCAGGCGCGCGGCGGCGCTGAAAGGTTGCGCGCTGCTGCTTTTCTGTGTACTGGTTTTGATCACTTATTTCCCCCGGCCAGACTCTGAAATGGGTTTGTATGGCTTTAGTATTCTCGGGCTGTTTTACTCGCTGTTGTTGGTGTTGGCGATTTGCAGACCGGTCAGCGCACCTGCTCTTTCCGCCGTTTTGAAGAATGGCTTGCTACTTTACCTGGGCCGGGTCTCTTATGCAATTTATATCCTGCATCAAGGCGTCCGGGCGCTCGTAGACGTGATGGTGCCGAAGTTAGGGCACTTCAACTCGGTTCGAGTGATCGCGGTAGTTGCGCTAGCGCTACTCACGACTATTTTGTTGGCGAATCTCTCCTGGAGCGCGCTGGAAAGCAAGCTGATTCGGCGCGCTCACTTGAGATATAAATACTGAGTCCTGCTTGGGCCTGCCGAATTAACGGACTTCTATTTCCCCGGCCCCGTCTGCAGCGCTTCGAGGGTCGGTCCCAATTTGCCGCGGGGCAGAAGGCTCGGTCCCGAAGCTTTGAATATCTTGGTGATGTCGGTATTGACGTCGACCACTAAGCCAAGAAAGCCGGACTGCATCTCATCCCAGTTTTGGTCGCCCCACAGGACCAACTTGGTGGGATCGGGGTTGAACTTGTTGTTGATCGAATTATCGTAATGCACGACCGCGATCACACGTGTTCCACGAGGAAGGGATAGCGGCTTCTCGAGTTGGTAGCCGATCTGCCAATCGAAATTCCACTGACCCCTGAATACGGTCTGCTTTTCGCCGGTGGGATAGACCACGCGCAATTCGTAATCCTTCCCGCGCAGATGCAGGTGCGGCTGGATGTAGACCAGCTTGGCGTTGTCCACGCCGACTGTGACCTCACTGACCACTTCGGCGTTGCTATCACCCGCCGGGATGGCGAGATTGAAGGCGGCGGGGGTGCCGGGTGACATCCAGTAGCGCAGCTTGGGAGGATGCTTAGCGAAAACCAAGCCGACCTTGGAGCGGTCGGTTTCGGGCGTGCCAACCGCTGTGTAGTGGAGGTTGAACACCAAATCCGAGCCTTTGGGGATGAACTTGGCCGAGCCATCCACGTCGAAAGTCTGGGCTCCCAGGCCGGGGTTGTACTTGCCCAGCAGGTCGGTTCCTTCCTGACCGCCGCTCATCGGTCCACTGCCGGTTTCATACGGCTCGCCGGGGATCGCCGTGGCCATCCATTTGGAATCGGGGGGCCGCACGATCACGCGCCCGTGATGCACCACCTTCGCGTTGCCGGGCCGCATTTCGGCCGCCACGACCCACATATCTTCGGGGAAGTTGACCTTCACTAAAAAATTCTGGTAATTGATGGTGCCCTTGGCCGCGACGTGGAAGTCCTTGGGCATCTCGATAATCATGTCCGGCTTGATGTTCCAGCCGTCCTGAAACGCGATCGGCGCGGGCTTGTCCTTGGCGTCGCCCTCTACCGCGCCATTGTCCACCCAAGCCGAAAGCGTATTGATATCCGCGGCGCTCAGGGTGCGGTCATTGGCGAAATGGACATAGCCGGGGTCGGCAAACCATGGCGGCATCTTTTTGGTGACCACAGCCACTTTGATCGCCTTGGCCCAGGGGCGGGCGTCCTGATAGGTGAGCAGGGAAAAAGGCGCGATTTCGCCGGGCCGGTGACAATTCTGACAATTCTTCTGCAGAATCGGCAGAACGTCCTTGTTAAACGTGACGGTCGAGGAATTGGTGGCGGCTACCGCCGGTATCCCCAGCAGGCAGGCCAGCGGCAACACTCGTAGCATGGTCATCGTGGAACCCTCACTTTGACAGCCATCATATCGGAGGCGGACCACCGGGCGCAACGGTGATAGGATGGCCGGAATGGGATCTCCGAAGACTAACCTTGCGCCGATCGCGGCTCCAGTGGGCGAATTTAACCTGACCCGGCTCGAGCGCGTCATTTATGGCCCCGGCCAGGTGGCGGCGCTGAAAGAGGAAATGGAGCGGCGCAAGCTCCAGCGGGCCTTGGTGGTCACGACGGACGTGGTCGCGGCGCTGCCCATCCTTCAGGACGTTACGGGCGCTTTGGGTCCCTATTTGGCCGGAGTCTTCGCGGGCGCCGTGCAGCATGTGCCGCGCAGCACCACTGAGCAGTTGCAGGCCGAGATTGAGCGCGTGAACGCGGATGCACTGATTAGCTTCGGCGGGGGCAGCCCGATCGATACCTGCAAGGTGGCCGCTTACGGCATGTTGGCGAAACGCGAACTGGTCCACATGGCGATTCCCACCACGCTCTCGGCTGCCGAATACACGCACGCCGGCGGCGTGACGGACGAGACCACGAAGGTGAAGAGCGGCGTGTACGATCCGCGCGTTCTGCCGCGCACGGTTTTCGCCGATCCCAAGCTCACGCTCTCGACGCCGGATTGGCTGTGGGTGACCACCGGTATGCGCGCACTGGACCATGCGATCGAATGCGCTTATGCCATACGCCATCAGCCGATCAGCGATGCATTGGCTTCGAAGGCGATCGCATTGCTGGTGAAGCATCTGCCGGCATCCATACGGACGACCGGCGACGAGCAACTGGCCCAGCGGGGCCATTGCCAGATGGCGGCCTGGTTTTCGATTTACGGCGCCATGAACACGCGGTTCGGATTGTCTCATCTATTAGGCCACCAGATCGGCCCGCGCTGGGATGTGCCGCACGGCGTTACCTCGTGCATTACCCTGCCCCACGCCATGCGTTTCATGGCGGAAATGGCCGCCCACCGTTTTGGTCCGGTGGCCGAAGGGTTCGGTATTCCTTTCGACCCGGCCAATCCGAAACCCGCGGCCCTGGCGTGCGCCGACCGGACCGCCGAGTTCATCGCGCAGTTCGATGTTCCAAAAAGCCTTCGCGCCGCCAAGGTTCCGCACGACGAAATCGGCCAGATCGTCGCTCCGATCGCGCACGAACTCGAGCACATGGGAGTGGTGGACCGGCCGCTCAGCGAGGCGGAGGTGCTGGGGCTGCTGGAAGCGTGCTATTGAAGAAGAAGTCAAAAGGCAAAGGGCAAAAGTCAAAAGTAATTAGGTACGCTTCGCTGCTGCTCAGCGCCATCAAGCCGCCTTCGGCGGCCATCAAAAGACGCGCGTTCGCGCCACCAAATCACTTTTGACTTTTGACTTTTGCCCTTTTTGCCGCCGCTCCCCGTAGCGGGCCGCACAAATCGGCCGCCTTCCGCGCGATAGAATTGAATGATCGCTATGCCGAAATCCGTTGCGGAACTCCAGGAGATCGCCAAGCGTATCCGGCGGGACATCATCGAGATGATTGGGGCCGCCGGTTCGGGCCACCCCGGCGGGTCGCTCTCGGCGGTCGAGATCCTGGTCCAGCTCTATTTCGATTACATGCGGCTCGATCCGCGCAACCCCAAGTGGCCGGATCGGGACCGGTTCATCCTCTCCAAAGGGCATGCCGCCCCGGTGCTGTATTCCGTCATGGCCGAGGCGGGATTCACGCCCGAGGACCAGTTGAACACGCTCCGGAAGCTGGGCTCGATCTATCAGGGGCACCCCGATGTCCGGTTCCTGCCGAGCTTGGAAGCCTCCACTGGATCGCTCGGCGAAGGATTATCTCTGGGCCTAGGCATGGGTTTGGCCGACCGGCTGGACGGCCGCCCGTGCCGCACCTATGTGATGCTGGGCGATGGCGAAAGCCAGGAAGGGCAGATCTGGGAATCGGCCATGTCGGGAGCGTTTCACAAGGTCGATAATGTAGTTGCGATCCTGGACTACAACGGCATCCAACTCGACGGCTTCGTGAAAGACATCATGGATATTGCGCCGGTGGCGGATAAATGGCGAGCCTTTGGGTGGAACACGATGGAGATCGATGGCCACAATTTCGCTGCCATTCGGGGCGCGCTCGATCAGGCCAGCGCCACCAAGGGCCGTCCCACTTGTATTGTGGCCCACACCGTAAAGGGAAAGGGCGTCTCCTTCATGGAGAACAATCCCAAGTTCCACGGGACGGCGCCGACGGCCGCCGAAGTGAAGTTGGCCCTCGAGGAGTTGCAATAATGCCGGCGAAAACCAGATTCGAGCTGAAACCGGGACCGGCGACGCGCGAGGCTTTCGGACGCGCCCTTGTGGAGCTCGGCCGTGAGAATAAAGATATCGTGGTGTGCGACGCGGATCTTTCCAAGTCCACCATGACGGTTTACTTCCAAAAGGAATTTCCCGACCGCTTCTTTTCTTTCGGCATCGCGGAAGCGAACATGGTGGCGCAGGGCGCCGGCATGGCCTATGCCGGCAAGATTCCCTTTGTGGCCAGCTTTTCGGCATTCGTCATCAACAAGGGTTTCGAGCAACTCCGCGTGTGCGTTGCTTATCCGAAGCTTAATGTGAAGGTAGTAGGCACGCACAGCGGCATTTCGATCGGCGAAGACGGCCCCTCGCAAATGAGCGTGGAAGAAACGGGGCTGGCTTGTTCGCTGCCGGGATTCGTGGTGCTCTCACCCGCCGACGAGGCGTCCACCAAAGCGTTGGTGCGGGCCGCTACCGCCCATGCCGGCCCGGTCTTCATCCGGACCGGCCGCCCCAAAGCCCCCATCATCTATAACGGAGACCAGCAATTCGAAATCGGCCGGGCCGTGGAACTGGTGGAAGGGTCGGATGTGACGATCATTGCCAACGGTCTGATGGTAGCGGAGGCGATCCGAGCGTCGGAAACACTGGAGAGCGAGGGAATTTCCGCTCGTGTGATCGATCTGCACACGGTGAAACCGCTGGATCGCGAAGCGATTCGCCGCGCCGCCGAACAGACAGGCGCGATCGTAGTAGCGGAAGAGCACCTGGTCGAGAGCGGCGCGGGAGTTCGCGTGGCGCAAGTAGTCGCCGAAACCCGGCCATGCCCCATGGAGTTCGTGGGCATCCAGGATACCTACGCGGAATCGGGGACGCCGGAACAATTGATGGAGAAATACGGTTTGACGGGGCGGGATATCGCCGCCGCAGCCCGGAAAGTGCTGGCGCGGAAGCGCGGTTGAAGCGAGCGCATGGCCGATCCGCACTGGCTCCCACAGGCCCTTCTGGAGCAATTCCCGGCGTGCAGTTGGGCGACGGGCGAAGACGGAGTTTTCCAGGAGTTCTACGGCGATCCGAAGCCGCTATTTGGCCAATCAGCCCAAGACCTCAAGGGTAAGACGGCTGCCGCTCTGGATCGCACTCTGCAGCAGGTATGGACCGACCGCTTTCGCAGGGTGCTGGCGGGCCAAACGCTGATGCTGCGGGAGAGCTGCGGCGGGTCTACTTTTTACATCACCGTGTTTCCGATTCAATGGGAAGGGCGCATTCAGTTCGCTGGAGGCGTTGCTCGCGAGATCACCGCTTTCAGCACAGCCGAGCAGGAATTGCGCCATACCGTTTTAAGCGCACTGAAGGCGCAAGAACATGACCGCAAGATGGCATCCCAGTTCCTGCATGACTCGGTGGGCCAGAACCTGACGGCTTTGGGCTTGCAATTAGACCTGGTGCGCATGGATCTGGAGGGCGTTTCCCCGGAGCTTTGCGTCCGGATCGTAGAAATGCAAGCCATGCTGGAGAAGATGATGGAGGAAGTGCGGGAGTACAGCTATGAGCTGAATCCATCCACGGTTGAGCGGGCCGGCCTGCGGGCTGCTTTGGACCGCCTCACCGCCCGGATCCGCACGCGGTTCACCGGCACGGTGCGCCTGAACGCCGACCCATCATTGAAAATCGACCCCAAGATCGCTCCCGCGCTCTTCCACATCGCGCTGGAAGCGGTGCAGAATGCGTTGCAACATGCCGCTTGCTCCGCCATCGAAATCGCGGTAAAGTCCACACGTAGCGGACCTGTGCTGGAGGTTCGAGACGACGGGCGGGGATTCGATCCGGCCGATGTCGTGAGTACACGCCGCGGCTTGGGGCTCTTGAGCATGGAACATTACGCCGCGCAAGCCGGACTGCAACTTACGATCACCAGCGAACACAAGGGCGGCACCCTGGTGCGGGCCGCGCTGGAACCAGTGAAAAACGGCCAGCCTTCGACGAGCTGAGAATGAAACTATGCCCTTTGAGATCGTGCTGGTAGATGACCATAAGTTGGTGCGCGATGGAGTGAAAACGATCCTGGAACGGGGGTCCGAATTCCGCGTGGTAGGGGAAGCGGAAAACGGGGCCGACGCCGTGCAGTTATGCCGGAAGTCCCTGCCGGATCTCGTTCTCATGGACATCGGTTTGCCGGGGATGAACGGGATCGAGGCGACTACGGAACTGCTGCGGCACTGCCCCGGCGTCAAAGTCATCATCCTATCGATGTTCGATGACGAAAACTCGGTGGTGAGCGCCATTCGTTCCGGGGCGCGGGCGTTCGTACTGAAGAAGGCATCCTCCACCGAGTTGTTGGATGCCCTGCGGACCGTAGCGCAGGGCGGCTCGTACTTAAGTGCGCAGGTTTCCGACCGGTTGCTGACCCGCATTCAGCGTGGTGACCTGGAGACGAAAGAACGCAGCCCGTTAGAATCTCTCTCGCCTCGCGAACTGCAGGTGCTGCGCCTTGTTGCCGAAGGCAAGACGAGCAAAGACATCGCCGCCATGCTGGACCTGGGATTGCAGACCGTGCGCAGCTATCGCAAGACCATGATGAAGAAGCTGGGGGTCAACAACGTCGCGGGCCTGACCCAACTGGCCCTGGCCGCCGGTATCACCACCTGGAACAAACCGGATGCAAACCCCGTGGGGTGAGTGCGCGGTCACCGACGCGCACGTGCACTTCTTCTCGCGCCCGTTTTTCGAGTCGCTGGCCGGGCAGTCGGGCAGGAGTGCGGAACAAATCGGCGGGCTCCTCGGCTGGGAGCTGCCGCCCGCGGAACCAGCGGAGTTGGCCCAACAGTGGGCCTCTGAGTTGGACGCCGCCGGGATCGCGCGCGCGGCAATCATCGCCAGCATGCCCGGCGATGAAAGTTCCGTAACCGCAGCGGCCGCGGCATGTCCCGGCCGCTTTTTGCCCTATGCCATGGTCAACCCGCTCGCGGAACAAGCCCCGGCCCTCGATGGACTGCGGGGCATCTGTCTGTTTCCCGCCATGCATCGGTATGCGATTGGCAGTCCAGGGATTGACTCTCTATTGGAACAGGCCTCCGGCCGTGGCGTGATCGTATTCGTGCACTGTGGCGTGCTCACGGTGGGTGTGCGGCGCAAGCTGGGCTTGCCTTCGCCTTTCGATATGCGCTTCTCCAACCCCATCGATTTACATGCCGTGGCCCTGCGCTATCCGCGGGTGAACTTCGTGGTGCCGCATTTCGGTGCGGGCTACTTCCGGGAAGCCCTCATGTTGGCCGACCTATGCCCGAACGTGTACCTCGACACTTCCAGCAGTAATAGCTGGATACGCTACGAAGGGCTCGATCTGGCGACCGTTTTCCGCAGGGCCTTGGAAGTAGCGGGGCCTTCGCGGCTCCTGTTTGGGACAGATTCTTCTTTCTTCCCGCGCGGGTGGAATTACGAAGTTTACGAGCAGCAGACGCGCGCCTTACTGGAACTGGGTATCAGCAGCGCGGATGCGCGTATGATCCTGGGCGAGAACCTGGAGCGGCTAGTGGGTAAATGATCGAATTTAACCGCAGAGTCGCGGAGACGCAGAGAAGTAATCAAAGTCAAAACCTGAGGGCGCAGAGGCGGCTGAGGAAACAAGGCTCGGCGCCGGCCGGAAGGCCGGCGGCAGCCCGGAAGGGCCGGCCCCACACAGGGTGATTGCTTGCTAAAAGCGGTAGCGCAAGCCTAGTTGCACCAGCCGCCGGTCGAAAAATGTGTAATTGATGCGGCCGAATGAGGTCGAGTTGATATTGAACTGAGTCTGCGGCGAACCGGCATTATAGGACTCACCGTTATAGAAGGTCGGATGGTTTAGCGCGTTGAAGGCTTCCATCCGTAGTTCGAGTGTGTGCCGTTCCCGAATGCGCGTGATTTTCTGGATGCTCGCATCCAAGCCAAATACCGACGGATTGTCGAACATGCGCCGTTGCAGGGTACCGACAGTGCCAGGTCCAGGATTGAAAAACGCCTGGTTGGCAAATACCGGAGCGCCTTCCTGCGTCGTGCCGCGGCCGTCCGTGTTGAGGTCGGACGGATTAATGAAGAAGGGGCCATTTCCCGTCATGTAGAATCCCACTACCTGACCCAACTGGGAAGCCGTTAAATTCGTGCTGGCGGTGTTCTCTGCCGAGCGGCTTCCATTGCGATTCAACGTGCCGCGCGTCGACAGAATCGAAAACGGAGAACCGGATTGCCAGGTGACAATGCTGGCTACGGTCCAGCCCCCGGCGATACGGGACAGAACCGGGCCTTTCGAAAGCCACTGGTGGCCGGCGCCAAACGGTAGTTCGTAAGACCCGTTCGCGTGAAATGCATGCTTGACATCGTAAGGTTCGCGCGCCCGCTCCAGACTGCCGTTGTTCATATCCAGGTACGGCTCGAAGCGGGTCTGCTGGTCTCCTTGTGAATCGCCCAGCACCTTGGAAAACACATAATTGGCCTGGAATTGAATGCCGTTGCGGTAGCGATGACGGACATCGATCTGCAGCGCGTTATAAGTGGAGCTGCTGACATTGGTGATCAGGTTGGCTCCCAGAACGAGCGGGTTATTGAAGAAATTCACGCTCCCATTCAGGCCGTTGGTCTGGTACAAAGCAGCCAGGGTACCGATCTGTCCCTGGTCAATGTCCGTGCGTATCGTGCTATTGCTAAGCAGCCCACCGCTGGCCAGGAGCGGAAACACGGTCAGTGGTTGGCTCCCCGGAATACTCGGATTGTAGGATGGGTCGAAGACGCCGTTAGCCTTGCGCGCCAGGTTGCCATTGTTGCGCGCCCGGTTGAAATCGGCCAAAAAGCCATTCGCATTAATGTTGACCTGGTTGTAATCCAGGGCCCGCAGTTCCTTCACCCCATGGTTTCCTACATAGCGCACGGTTACCAGCGTGTCTTTGAACGAATGCTCGACGCTAAAGTTCCACTGCTGCACGTATGGCGTGCGGAGATTCGGATCGATCAGGCCCATGGCGTTCGCTGCCGGATTCAACGCATAGTTGTCGGCTTCCGTGCGCGGCACCTTGAACGTCGGCGTCGGGATGGCCGGCCGGTTGTTGCTCAGGGTCCCTTTTAGACCCGAGGCGCCTACCGTGAATTGCAACCCGCTATTCGTTCCCGCGCTGTTGTTTACGGTGGCGATGTTGTTGTCATCTACATAATTGATGCTATATCCGCCGCGCACGGCGGTCTTGCCATCGCCCGTTACATCCCAGGCGAAGGCGATATTGGGCGCGAAGTTGTTGCGATCGGGATTATAGAGCGGACGGCTGGTGCCCTGTCCCGCGAAATCCAAGGTCGCATTGGACATCAGCGTGCCCAGAATAGTCCCCTGGACTACGGGCATTAAGACCAGTCCGTTGGCCTCATTCACCGGGGCGAAGTAGTCGTAGCGAAGGCCCAGCGTGAGGGTCAGGCGCGGAGCCACTTTCCACTGATCCTGTGCAAAGCCGACATAGTTGTTGTAGCGCCAGTTTCGGCCGTTCGTGGCGCCGGAGACGAACCCGGAGGTCCGGCTAGTGACATTGAACGTCTGGCTATCAGAGTTCACAAATCCACCCAAGCTGGCCAGCAGAGTGTTCGCGTTCGCCAGGTCTCCGGAACTGATGCCGGGCAGATCGGCTGTAGTTAGGCCATTTTGCCCAGTTCCCATCGCGACGTTATACTGCGGCACGATACCCGAATCGTTAAACGTGTAAATGTGGATGATCTGGATATTGAACCCGAATTGGAAATTGTGGCGACCGCGAACGTAGCCGGCCGTGTCGCCGATGGTGTATGTGTTGGGGCTGCGTCCCTGGGGCAGGAACTCGTTAACGGGAGTCGTCCAGAGAACGCTGGCGTTCGTCTCGAAGAACTGCGGAGCCTGCCCCGATGTCAGGAAGTTGGCAGGAGCAATACTCGCGCCGCCACGCAATTCGTTCGTCAGGCGGGCGGTTGGCGTCCAACGCCACGAGGCCGAATACAGTTTATCTTTTTCCTCGTTGTAGACCGCCGGAATCGGGCCGATACCGCCGTAAGTCCCGAACGTATCGGGACGGTCGATATGCTCCCGCAGAAAGTGAAATGCCCCATTGAAGGAGTTCTTGAGGGAGAGGACGTAATCGATCTTGGCGCTCACGGCGTCGCGCGTCGTATTGTCCCGTTCGTTGAAGCTGTAGCCGGCGGTGTTGCGTAGCAGGGTGGGGCTGCTATCGCCCACGCGATAGTTATTAATGGTCCCGGGCAAGGCGCTCAAAATATTGCTCGACACGAAGGGATCGATGGCAGCATTGCGCAACGCCAGAATATTCGCCTTTTGAACGGCGCCGCTGCTGGTGCGGTACGTGAAGATGCCGTTTCGGGCATCCGGCGTCAACACAGTGGCGTTTTCGGTGGTCTGCTGCCGTACTCGTTGCCCCTCGTAGGTGCCGTAATAGAACAGCTTGTCTTTCTTGATGGGACCGCCGATCGATCCACCGAACTGGTTCTGATTCAAAAACGGATTGGCCACGCCAGACTGGTTATTGAACCAGTCGTTGGCCGCGTAAGCGCTATTGCGATTGAACCAGATGGCATCTCCGTGAATCTGGTTTCCGCCCGAAGGGCTCACCATATTGAACTGGGCGGCGCCGCCCCCGACGGTGCTGTTGGCGTTCGAGGTCTCGACGGTAAACTCCGCGACCTGGCTCGTGCGAGGACGGAACGGGCTGAATCCGCCACCGTTTTCGCGAAGGAAATTGTCCTGAATATTGATTCCGTCGAGCGTTACGTTGAGATAGGTGCTGCGCAGCCCGTTCACCACGATATCGTCGCCGTTCGTGTTGGGGCTGGCGTTCACCACGCCCGCCTGGGTTTGCGCCAGGCCGATGACACCCCGGTCGAGAGAGGGAAGTTTATCGAGTTGGTTCGCAGTTACCGTGGCCGAGACCTCGGCATTCGCTGTTTCAACAGGTTGCGTCGAGGATTGCACTTCCACGCTCTGCGTCACGGCCGCGACCGACAATTGAATTGGCGGCAAAGAAGTCTCGCGGATGGGGTCCACATCCACCCCGCGAACGCTGGCGGCAGCGAAGCCGCCCGCCTGTACCGCGATATCGTACATCCCGGGCTGCACGCCCGTGAAGGTGTAAAGACCTTCCGCCGTAGTGGAGACAGTAAAGATCGCCGATTTCCCGCCAGGCAGCAAAAGCTGAACCTGGGCATTCGGGACCGCCGCTCCCGATGCATCCACTACACTCCCCGAGATCCGCCCCGTGACTTGCGCCATCGCGGCGGACGCCATCAGTGCCCAAATAGCGCCAACTGCCAAAGGTCTTCGAGACATTTGTTAACTCCGCAACCTGATTTCAGACGCCCCCGCCGGCAAACAATCGCAGCGCAGCGATTAATTCGCCGATTTCAACTATGCCTTACAGTAAAACAGGGCAGTATTATCCGCAAGGGGTACAAAAGATAATGCCTGGGCAGGCGAATCGCATGCCCAGGCGTCTGGCTCGTGTATGTCGTTAGAACACCACGCGGGCGCCCACCTGAATGGTACGCGCGTTTTGGCTTACCGTCGTGTACTGCCCGAACTGCGTGGACGTAATGTTTTGCGAAGCCATCGACAGGAACGCGTGCATGTTAAAGATGTTGTAGAACTCGCTTCGCAACTGGAAATTCACTCGCTCCGAGAAGTGGAAGTTCTTGAAGAGATTCCAATCGAAATTGGTTTGACCGTTGAGGCGCAGAACATTCCTGCCCAAGTTTCCAAAATTGCCGACCAGCGGCTGAGATAAGCCGAGAGCTAAGGCGTACTTGCTGATTCCGACGCCGTTCACGACGGTCGTTCCACTGGGAGCCGTGGCCGAACCGGTGGGCTGCGGGTTAAAACCAACGATGGGCCCGGCCACATTTGGCCGGTCAACGTTGTTGCCGGTCCCAAGATATTGCACCGGGTCGGTCATTCCACCTACGGTCGAGCCTGCATAGATGTTGACGGGATAGCCCGAGCGAAACGTGCTGATTCCCGAGAAGGACCACCCGCCCAATGCGCCGCGGAGCCAGCGGTTCGACGCGTTGCGCAATAACGGTAGCTCCCAGTTGTGGCTGATGGACAGAATATGGGTCAAGTCGAACTGGCTGGCGCCCCGATTGTTGCGGTTATCCAGGGGGTTTTGCTGGGCGGAGCTATCGTTAATCAACACCGCCAGGACATCGGAAACATCGTCGATCGACCGGGAGAAACTATAAGCTACGTGGACCCAGTAATTGCGCGAGAAGCGCTTTTCAAACTCGAGTTGCAAGGCGTTATAGGATGAGTTAGCCGACGACTCCACCCAGTTTACGCCGTTATACCGCGGATCGTAGCGGTTGCTGTAGGCTGTCGGGGTGCCGTTCAAGCCGGCGACGGCGGCGGTGAACTGGCTGAGCCGCGCCTGTTCGTCGGCATAGCTGGTGGCCGGCGCAGGCGGATTCGCGATCAGGTTAATGGGCCGGGTCCTCGGAAGGTAAGTGCCTTTGGTTCCCACGTAGGTTGCCTTGACCACGATATCGCTCGCCAGTTCGCGCTCCACCCCCAGGCTCCATTGCTGCACCTGCGGATTGTTCAGATTCTCGTCGATACCGGGACTGATCGCTCCGAAGTTCTTGAACGTCGGGTTGAGAGTGCCGACTGAGGCGGCCAGCGACTTTTGCAGATCCGCGGTGCCGGCCACTATGTTGGGATAGCTGTTACCGCCAGTAAAACTGGAAACACCCGACAAGCTGCCGGAATAAATGAGCGGCGGGAGGAAGCGTTGATTCGTAATCGGGTTCAGGAAGACGAAGTCATAAGCGATGCCATACCCGCCTCGCACGACGGTCTTGCCATCTTCCGTGGCCTTATAGGCGAATCCAAAGCGGGGCGCCGGATTGAAGTTGCTGTTGAAAGACGGATGCCCGGTTTCAAGCAGGCCGAGGGGTCCCGATCCGGCGGCGCCAAACGCCGTCTGGTTGTTCAGGTATAGGTTGGAGATGAGGTTATTCAGTTCCGTCGGGCCGCCCGCATATTCCATCCGGAAGCCGATGTTCATAGTGAGCCGGCGGCTGATTTTCCAGTCGTCCTGAATGAACCAGAATGCGTTTTCGATGCGGTTCTGGCGGAACGAATTCCCGAAATTCTGCGTGTAGGTGCTGAGCTGACCCGCGGCGAAAGCTGCGAAGTTGGCAAAAGTCAAAGTGGAGTGAATGTTGTTATCGAACACGGAATCGGCTTCCAGGTGGTACCACTCGAATCCCATCTTGACGTTGTGGTTGCCATGCGCAATGGAAAAATTGTCCGTGTACTGATAGGTTCGCTGCTCCCGTCCTTGCGGAATGATGGCCGATTCCCCGAAACCGGAGAGCGAGCCATCCGCGAACATTACTTCTGGTCCAGGGGGATATGGAGATTCCGGCGCGAACGATGGCTTGCTCTGGCCGAAGCCAAACCGGAATTCATTCACCATGGTTGTGCCGAAGATGTGCGTTTCCGCCAGCGTCGCCTGCCGGGGGTGGTTGGTGCTGGAAGCACCGTAAAAGGGGTAGTTCGTGTAAATGAAGGTGTTGCCCGAAGAATTGGCGAGCGAATCCTGCACGGCGTAGCGGCCCCAGAGCGTGTCCTTGGGGCTGATCACCAGATCGCCACGCGCCGAAACTTCCCACGTGTTCGTCGTATTGGGCGCGCTGTAGGCCAAAGTGCCAGTGGGCGATGTCGGGAGTTGATACTGCTTGGCCAGCGCGGCTGAAGTCGGATCCGTAATGCTGGCTAATTGCGCGGGTGTCAAGACATTGGCGATTACCGACTGGCCCACGCCGCGGAGTTTAAACCCTTCATAATCGGTGTGCCAGAACAGCTTGTTTTTGCCATTGAACACCTTGGGGATATACACCGGGCCACCGACTTCAAATCCATAGGTATTCTGGCGGATGATATTAGCCTTCCCGGTGCGATCGAAAAATGGGCGCGCGTTCAGGAGATTGTTTTCGAGATATTCGTACGCTTCTCCATGCAACTCGTTGGTGCCGCCCTTGGTCACGTAGATGACTTGCGCGCTGGAATTGCGCCCAAATTCGGCATTGAAGTTGTTGGTGATGACCTGGACTTCCTTAATCGAGGAGAAGTTGAGCGGACCAAGGACGCCGCCCGTCCCGGTGACACTCACATCGGTCGCGGTAATCCCATCGACCGTGATGTTGTTGCCGCGTCCGCGCCCGCCGTTTGCGTTGAAGCTGCCGGAACCGAGATACGGGTTATTCTGCGTGACGGGCGCCACGCCAGGCGCCGTAAGGGCGAAATTATTGGGATTTCGGCTGACGGGGATATCCTGAATCGCCTGCCCCGTCACTGAGGTTTGCAACTGTGCGTCTTCCGTATCGACTTGCGCTACGGCGCCGGCCACCTCGACGGTCTGCGACAGTTGGCCGACCTCCATACGGAAGTTGACCGATGCGTATTCGCCCGTGCTCACAAGCGCCTGCGTGACGCTGGTGGCAAAGCCGGGAGCTTCCGCCTTGATTTCGTAGTTGCCAATCGGCAGGAGTTCGAACGTGAACTCCCCCTGCGCATTAGCCTCTTGCGCTCGCGCTTGCCTGGTTTCCAGGTTCGTGAGCGTCACTTTGGCCCTGGGCACGGCCGCCCCTGTGGGGTCCGATACGGTGCCTCGAAGACCGCCCGTAATTTGTGCAAACGTCGCTGAGCAGAATAGCAACGAAGCTGCCCATATGCTGAAACGAAAACCAGTGCCCCTGATCATCACCCTCTCCTCTTGGCCTAGAAAAGGCCTGGGCCACCATGGCCCTATGGGTTTACATTAGTGCAAATTTCCCTGTATCCGCAAGCAAAATCGTGCGGTTTCCCCATCGTTAATAGTAAGTTCTATGCGTCTAGTCGAGTATACTTCAGTTACATGGTGTGAAATCGGTGTCTCGGAGAGAAACACATCTGAATTACTGTTTGTTAATGATTGCTGAACAGAAATTTGCCGCCGCTTTCGGCTACGGTGTGCAGTGCAAGTTTGCCCACCAGGCTCTCTAAGTGCGGCACCGCCGGAGCTTCGGCCAATAGATAGTATCTGGTGGGTGCCGGCCATAGCCTGCTAAGATCTGCATCGTTGATGAACACGCCACTGGGCGCGTCCGGCGCGTAAGATCCATACTCCAGGTTGTTCACCCGCCCGTTCAGCAGTAGCGCCCGCTGGTTGGTGTAGAAGAAGACGGATGAGAACGTATAGTACTGATCGCCCGAGATCAGTTGCCCCTCCGGCTGCCGGAGCAGAGCCTCGGCCAGGGGCCGGGAAGAGAGGTACGGATCGAAAACCACCAGCGCCAGGCGCGCCGCGTGGAAGAAGATCACCATCATCGTGGCCAGAGCGACAACCGGAATGGGCCGGCGCAGAGCGCCGATGGCGCCCACCGCGAAGGCCACGCCCGCTAGCGCTAATGGCAGGCGCAGGTAGGCGAAGGCGCCGAGAGTCAGATCGGCCATATGGCCCAGCGAGAGCGTATATAAGGAGGGATTCTGGGTCAGCGCCACCCAAATATCGCCGGGCGCCGGCAAGCCGCGCACCAGCCATAGAATCGCCGCGATCACGCAAAATGCGAGGCTCGCCACCACAGCCAAGGTCCTGGTTCCCCAAAGTAATACCCGGTCCTGGCCGGCGATAGCCGAACCCAGTAATAAGGCCAGCGCCGGGTAACTGGGCATCGAGTAATATTCCTGCGTGGTGGAAAAGGTAAAGAAGGCGAGAATGAATCCCGCCCAGCACAGCGCCATCAGGCGCACGCGGCTGGCGCGGTCCGGCGCCCGAAACTGCAACCGGAACACTGCCGGAAAATAAACGCTCCAGGGAAACAGCCAGAGTAAGTGAAATAGCCAGAAATACAGCCGCGGAACGGTGTTGTAATCGCGCGGATAGCGTAAATTCAGAAAACGCAGCAGGTGTTCATTGATGAAATAGAACCAGAAAAAGCCATGGTACGAGCCACTCTCGCTGTGCATGGTGAAATCGAAGTAAGGCGGATTTCGTATGGTGGCCAAGACGTGCCAAGGCGCTGCGATGGCGAGAAACAGCAGGATTCCGGGAACCGGTCGAAGGCGCTTCCAGGTTTTGCGGGAGAACTGCCGCGTCACGGCCAGGTAGAGGAGCGTCGCCGCCACTGGAAATACGGCAGCAATCAGGCCCTTGAGCAACAAGCCGCTGGCCATGGCGGCCCACATCAGGAGCGCCCAGCGTCCGGGAAATCTCTCCGCCGCATCCATCGCCCGGAGAAAACTCCAGATGGCCACCGTAATCGCCAGGGTCAAAACCACGTCCGGAATCAAGATCCGCGTAAACAGGAACAAACCCACGCTGGTAGCTAGGACGACGCCCGAGTAAAAACCGCCGGGCGACCCAAACGCCCAAGCGCCCAAGCGCATGGTTACCCAGCATAAGAGCACCGTGGAGAGCGCCAACGGGATGCGCGCGGCCCAGTCGTGGACGCCGAAAACCAGGTACGAAATGGCGATCATCCAATACTTGAGCGGGGATTTTTCCAGGTAAGGGATGCCATCCAGGCGGGCCGTCACCCAATCGCCGGATTGCAGCATGTTGCGCGCGATCTGCGCCTGGACGGCATCCACATCGTCCATGAGCGAGGGCGGGCTGGCAATCGCGGCCCCGAAAATCAGGACCGCGATCAGCAAAACGATTAATTGATAGCGAACGCGGGGTGCGGCTTGAGCTGCGATACCGTTTCCACCGGGGGAAGAGTCTCCACCTTCCATCTCTTGATCCAGAGGAAAAGCGTCAACAGGCCCCATAAGTGGTATCCGGCATTGATGCGTCTCTCCATATGATCGCTTATCAAGCCGTGAATCGCGCGCGGATCGAAAATACCCGTGGCAGCCACGTTCTCCCAGGTGAGTGTGTCCAGCAGGAAACTGCGCAGCGGCCCTCGGAACCAGTCGTGCGCCGGAATATCGAAACCGGTCTTTCGCCGCTGCAAAATGGACGCGGGCAATTTGCCGCGCATGAGCTCCTTGAGGAGAAACTTTTGCGTGAAGCCACGAATTTTGAAGGCCGAGGGCAGCGAAGCCGCAAACTCCACGATCCGGTTATCGAGGAAGGGAGGCCGCACCTCCAGTGAGTGCGCCATGCTCATACGGTCGGTCTTGTACAGGATGTCGTCCGGCAGATAGTAGCTCTGATCGACCATGAGATACCGGCTCAATCCGCGGCCCGCATCGCCGATCGGCAACTCGTTCACCAGCCGCTGCAGACCGTTGCCGTTTACGGCGGGGCAGATCCGTGCCCGCTGGTCATTCGAAAAGGTGCCGTTCCAGAAGAAGTGCGCCTCATCCGGATCGAGGCAGCTTCCCGCGATCCAGCGTTTGAGCTTGTATTCCAGGCTGATCTTCTCATCCGAAACGGGAAGGCAGCGGTTCAGGGCAGCCGATAACAGCCGCCGCGCGGCCGCCGGGATCAGCCGGAAAGGCCGCGCGGCCTGATCGGCCAAGTAGGTAACGTAGCCGCCAAAAAGTTCATCGGCGCCTTCGCCGGAAAGCGCCACAGTCACGTGCTCACGGCTCATGCGCGCCAGGTACCACACCGGCAGGGCTCCCGCATCGGCGCTGGGTTCATCCGAATAAAAAGCCAGTTCTTCGATGGCCGCACCCAGGTCCCGTTCCGGGCTCAAATCGAATTCATGGTGTTCGGTTCCGTAGACCCGGGCGATCTCACGGAAATAGGGGCTTTCATCAAAGCTGCGGCCCGCAAAGGAAACCGAAAAAGATCGCAGCCTCGAGGAGCTTTGGGTGGCTGCATAATGCAGGACAGTGGAGGAATCCAGTCCACCCGAGGCCCAGACTCCCAGCGGCACGTCCGCCACCAGGTGTTCGCGCACGGACTCGCGCAGCAGCCAGTCCAATTCCTCTTTGGCTTGGTCCAGCGATATCGGGCGCGGGCTCTGGCACGGCAGCTTCCACCAGCAGTCTCTGCGGAACTTGCCCGCGCGCCAGTCGATGTAGTGCCCAGGCGGGAGCTTGCAGATTCCCTGGATCAGGGTGCCCGGCCCCGGCACATAGTTCACCGAAAGGAAAGCGCTCAGCGCCTCCAGATCCAAAACTCGGGGAACATGATCGTGAGCGAGGATGGCCTTCAGTTCCGATCCGAAGTAAAGATCGTCGCCGCCGCGATAGTAATACAGAGGCTTGATCCCGAGGCGATCTCGGGCCAGCACCAGCCGCTGCTGCGATTCGGTCCAAAAAGCCGCTGCGAACATTCCGCGCAGGCGGCGGAAGCAGTCCGTGTCCCATTCGAGAAAGGCCGCCAGCAGCGTTTCCGTATCGCACTGGGAACGAAAGCGGTAGCCGCGGTCTTCGAGCTCCTGCCGGATCTCGCGATGATTATAGATCTCGCCGTTGAAGACGACAGCGGTATCGCGATCATCGCTGAAAAGAGGCTGGTCGCCGCCTTTCAGATCGATAATCTTGAGGCGCACCGCGCACAACGTCGCAACGGTGCCTTCAAAAATCCCTTGCTGATCCGGTCCCCGGTGCAGCAACGATTCGGAGATCCGCTGGGCTACACCCCGCCCACTCGCCTTTCCCAGGCGAGTATACCCCGCGATTCCACACATTTGCGGTCCAATCCCCGCCCCAAACGTACAGGGCCAATGCTGAGAGATAGTTACTTGCTTGTGAGCAACTATACCATGCTTACAGCGCGGAATTTTGCCGCAAATTTGACGATCTTATGGTTACTTCAGTCGGCTACGGTCGCCATGTGGGGGGCTTCGGTCTTGACCGGCTTGGTCGTGACCTTCGGCTCCGGCCGGCTGATATCGATGCTCCCTTTGAAATAAGCGCCGTCGTCGATGCTGATGCCGGCCGTTTTGATGTCGCCGATCAGGCTGCCTTTATCGCGGATGGCGATTTTCTCGGTGACCTCCACGTTCCCGCGCACCGAACCGTAAACCACCACTTCGCGCGCTTTGATGTTGGCCCGTACTTTGCCGTTCGGGCCTACGGTCAAGAGGCTGTGCGATTCCAGGACGCCTTCCACTTCGCCATCGACGAAGAGTTCTTCGCGGGTACGAATCTCGCCTTTGATGTTCATGGATGCGCCGATCGCCGCCGCGTGCGCCGCGGGTGCGGGCGCCCGGGGAGGGGCGGCTACGGGCTGGGGCTGCATCTGCGGTGAAGCAGTACGGGGCGGTTCTGCTTGCGGCCGGGGAGCGGTCGCGGGTTCATCGGGGCGTTTATTCCACACGGATGGTTCTCCTTATGATTTAGGGATGAAGAGCCCATTGCAATTGCACTTGAAGGGCCATCCGGTTCGATGCTGCGCTCGAATTCGATGGGTCCACTCCCTTGCCGTCGCGGCTCTGCAACGATGGCTACAGAGCCCGCGACCGCGAGGGAGCGGTCCAGCCTCAGACCATTATTGGCAGAAAATGTTTCGGGTCTGGGAGCCTGCCGGTAACTTTTACGGAGTCATTTTTCCCTACGGCCCGACAGCAATACTGTCCGCCCCACGCCTAAAAGATCAGCTTCAGGCCTAATTGAATCGCGCGCGGCCCGCCCGAACCCAGCACGGGGTTCGAACTGGTCACGTCCGGTGTCTCGGGCCGGAAACCGAAACTGGCGCCGCCGGTGCCCGAGGGATCCGTATACGTGTTGTCTCCTCCCGGACCGCCGAAGGGGTTCGAGATATTCGGATGGTTGAGGATATTGAAGAACTCCGCGCGGAACTGCGCCGTCAGACGCTCCCGGAACTTGAACGATTTGGTCACCGACAGGTCGATGTTGGCGTATGGCATACTCCGGAAAATGTTCGGGCCCATGGTTCCATAGCTTCCGAACGCCGGCGGCACCAGAACCGAACTCCCCAAAGCGTAGCAGCCAAGATTCGCCAGGGAGGCCAGCGCCATAGGCCCCATGGCGTTGGATTTGGCATAGCAGGTGGGATTGCTGAACGCCGGATAATAGGGAATTCCGGCCGCGCCGGCGTTGGTGTTGAGGAGGGATTTGGTGGTCTTGAAGTCGGCGGGGTTGCCGAAGAAGTCCCACTGTTCTCCGATGGTGGAGGCGTTGTTGATTTCCCCCGTTCCGCTGAAGTCCGTGGTGGTATCGTTGACGCCCCAGGGCAGGCCGCTCTGTAGCGTCATGATGTAGTTGATGGCCCAGCCCTGCAGAACCTGTCCGAACCCCTTTTTGCCGGGAATCGCGTACGTCATCGAATACGTGAAGCGGTGGCGAATGTCGGATTCGGCCGATCCGTATAGTGCCTTGATGTTGCCGCTGTTGATCGGCGAAAGGAAGCGCCAGTTATCCGGCGACATCGCCAACGCGTGCGCGTACGTATAACCGACCAGGAACGAAATCCCCGCCAAAGGCCGCTGCGTCAGCGATGCTTGCAGGCCGTTGTAATTCGAGTAATTGTTGTTGGAAAGCCAGTAGATGTAGCTTAGATAGGGGGATTTGGCATTGTAAGGACGGGCCGCCTGTTCCGCCCCGCCATCCGGATTGCAGTTGTCATACGCCGGGGCGCTCGCCAAACATAGAGCCGCGGGAGTGCCGGCCACCGCCGGGTTGCCCCAGCCGGGGCTGAAACCGTTCACCATTTGAGGTTGATTTAAGTCGGTCAATCCGACCAGCTTCGTAGCGTGATTGCCCACGTAAGCCACATCCAGTGAAAGGCTGTTGGTGATGCCCCGCTGAATGCCCACGTTCCACGTGCTGATGTATGGCGTGCGCAGGTTGCGGTCGACGCCCAATACCACGCACGGCTGCGGAACCAGGCCCGAAGACAGCTTTACCGTGCCATCCCCGCAAGAGGGGGCCGCGTTGTAGATGGGAGTGTTCGTGTTGTTGTTTGCCCAATTATATTTGATGGTGCCGGGAGTGCCTGCCGATCCGAGCGCCGAGCCGGTGAAAGTGATCGCGCCGAGATTGATGGTGCCTCCCGCCGTGGTGGGAGTGGAGTTGCCATGGCTGTAAAGAGCGACGCCGGTGGGAACCGTCCGGAGCCCCAGCAGGTTGCCTAAAGCCATAAACGAGTCGTAGCTGCCCTGTTCGTAGAAGACGCCGCCGCCCACCCGCACCACGGTTTTGCCGCTTCCCGTGACATCCCACGCTATTCCGACGCGCGGCGCGAAGTTATTGTGATCCCCGTTGAACACGGTGCCGATCTGCTTCCCGGCTTGAACCAGCCCGAGACTGGGATCGAAATTGCCAATCAGATTGTGGTCTTCCGTGAAAACGGTGTTGAGCTCGTAGCGCAAGCCCAGGTTTACCATGATGCGGCGGCTGACGCGCCAGTCATCCTGCACAAACAACCCATAGCCCTCGTTTTTCAAATGGCGCAGGAAGTCTCCGGCCGTGAACAGAGCCCGGTTCATATTCCCGCTGAAGAAGTTCTGCAGCCCGTTGAAGCGCAGCGGTCCTTTGGTATTTGCCGTCACGTTGTTGGTGCTCTGGTTGATCAGAATCTCGCCTCCGAACTTGATGGCGTGTCCATTGCGTAGAACCGAAACGCTGTCGGAGATCTGCCACACCCCGTCGGGGCCGACGGTTTTGGGCCACCCCAGCCCGAGTTGGAACGAATAGCCCCCTTGGAAAGCCAGCGTCGGAAGGCCGTAATACGCGGGATTTGTCTGGCCCGTGTACAAATGGTAAGTCGCGCCGTTGTAGGAGTAATTCGCTGGATTCTGCGATGCATCGACACTGTGGAATGTTTGGTAGTAGTGTGAGTAGCCAAAGCGAAGCGAATTCACCCAGGAGGAAGTCGGAATCCAAATCCAATTGCCGGATCCCACCTGCGACCGTGCATATTGATTCGTGAGCCACGGTTCCGCTATTTCCAGAGTCGGGTTATCGACAAATATCCCGTTTCCCGGACTGATGAAATACATCCCGCTGATGGAGTTCTTGGAGTTGATGTGGTAGTCGATCTTGCCCAGGCCGGAATCGATCTGGTTCTGGCTCGGTAACTCGGTGTTGAGAGTGGTGGTGGGTCCCGGATTTACGGGAAACAGCCCGGGATAGTTCGACTGCGGAGTGCAACTGAGACTCAGACCGGCCAATTGGGCGCTCAGGGCCGTAAGAGTCCCTGCCGTCCGCGCGGCATTGCAGGCGCCGATCAGATTCTGCGCGGCCGGCCCCGAGCCCGCCGCCGTGATTGGCACCTCGTGCTGCACCGGATTGCCAACGCTGTAGCGCTGGTCTTCGAAATTGGCAAAGAAGAAGAGTTTGTCCCGAATGATGCGCCCACCCACGCTCGCGCCAAACTGCTCCAATGCCAGCGGCGCTTGCGGGCTGCTCGGGTCTTCGAAGAACTGCCGGGCGTCCCAGCTTCCGTCGCGGCCATAAGCGTACGCCGTTCCGTGAAAAGCGTTGGTCCCCGACTTGATGCCGACATTCACCACCGATCCCGGCTTCCACCCGTATTCCGCCCGCGGATTTTGCTGGGTCTTAAATTCGTCAATTGCATCGATAGGCAGGATCGTGCCGGCGTCACCGGCGGCCATAACTGCGTTCATGATGCTTTGCGCCATCCACGGGTCATTGCTATTGATGCCGTCTACCATGAAGAAGTTGTCGTGCGGCCTCAGGCCGTTGGTGCTCTGCGTCCATCCCGAGTTCCCGGGATATTTCGTGACGCCCGGACGCAGGTCGAGTAAGTTTTCAAAGTTCCGGCCGTTCAGAGGTAGATCATTGATGGCCTGATTCTGAATCGTCCCTCCGAGTTCGGCGCTGGTCGTATCCAGCAGCGGAGGCGCTTCCGTCACCCGCACCGTTTCGGTAACGGCGCCGGGTTCGAGAACGACGTCAAACCGGGCGTCCTGGCCGACTTCCAGCTGGATATTCGCTTGTTCGAAGGTCTTGAAGCTCTGAAATTCGACCCGCACCGTTTTGGGTCCGGGCAGCAATCCGGGGAACGAGTACTCTCCCGCTTGGTCTGTGAGAACGTTTCGAGTCACGCCCCGCTGCACATCGATGATGGAAACGGAGGCGCCCACAATGGCGCCGCCCGACTGGTCGCGAACCGAGCCTAACACCCGGCCCAAGTTGGCTTGTGAGAGAAGTGGCGCGGAACCGGCGAAGAGCGCCAGCACGATTCCGAAAACCAAGGCGTTGAACCAACCGAGACGCAAAGACACACGAATAGCGCAGCTATTCGAAAACATGAATCGACCTCCCCGTGAATGGATCTATTTGTCCCGAAAACGGGAACGCGTGACTGCTGGATATTAGCTATCACCACTTGGGTGCATAGTCAAGACAAATCCGCGGCTAAAAGACGCAGAGTATCGGAAAAGACGGTTTATATCGAGTTGCTTACTTCCATGCAGCATAAACCGGTTTTCCCACCAGAAATGCGGGATTAACTCCCTGCCGGGGGCGGAATTTCTGCACGCGCCCGGTGTCTACTTCAGCGACGTAGAAATTGCCTTCCTGATCGACGCTGAACCCGTGGACACCCCAGAATCCGCCGGGGAAATCGCCCCACGTGCCCCACGAGTACAGGAAGTGCCCGTCCAAGTCATACTTCAGCATCTTGTTGGTGCCGCGGTCGAATGCCCAGAGATTCCGATCGGCGCCAATATAGATCAGATGAATATCGGACGGCTCCCCTCCGAAGCCCCATTCGTATAGGTACTTCCCGTTCTCGTCAAAAACCTGCACGCGGTGATCGCCGCGATCGTTTACGAAGACGTGCCGGGTCTGCGGATCGACCGCGATACCGTGAACGTTGTACATGTAACCGGGCCGCTTGTCGTTCGGAGGCGTTCCTTTTTGGCCCCAGTCCAGGAGAAACTTGCCGTTTTTATCAAATTTCGCGACGCGCGTCCCGTTATATCCATCCGCAACGAACATAGTGCTGTCGGGAAGCCACGCGAGAAAAGTGGGTCTATTGAAGTGCGTTCCGTCCGCGCCGGTCACCTTGGGAGTGCCGATGGTTTGCACTAGCTCTTTCCCATCGTGACTGAACTTATAAATTACGCCCATGTGGTCATCCACCACCCACACATGTTTGTCCGGATCATAGGGGTTGATGGCGATGAAGTGGGGCCGTTGGAAGATCTTGTCCCATTGCGTCCATTGCTCGATGATGTTGCCATTAGCATCCACCACGGTCAGGCAATGTTCCCATTTCGCATCGACGCCGACGGTTCCCCGCCAGCCGTCCGTGGGAGCGCCGGGATTCTGCCCCGCCGCGCCGCCGCCCGGCAGAGCCGCGACGGTTGCATCGCGCCATGGCAGCCGGCCGATGGGAAACTGCAGGCTGGGTCCCAATTCGGAAAGCTGCCGGGTCTCCGGTCTTTTGATATTGGGCAACTCGCCGCGAAAGAGCAGGAACACGCGGTTGGGGTTCTCGGCATAAATGCTCTGGCCCGCGCCCCAGGTCCATTTTTCATTACCGGGCAGGCTGCTGATATTCTTCGGCCAATCCTTCACTATTTCATAGGGGCCGAACGCATCTTGGCCGCCTTTTTGACCGGGAATTGCCGCGAACCCGTAACCAGGTTGCTCCTTTCCCTGTACCGGTGTGACCCGGTTGCCCGCCAGAAAACCGAGCACAAAGACCAGCCCAATCGTTGCCGCCAACACTAAGTGCTTCCGCACGGTTGCCCTCCTTGTGCCGGTACGATATCACCAAGGCCGTGCTTAGGCAACCCATCCCTCAAGCGCCGCCCGCCAGGCGCTCGATCGGCCGTACGTTCGGTTTTTCACGATGGGCTTCTCTGGCCTACGGATTGCACGCATTACGCGCGGAGGTAATCGATGCTCCATTACGCATGGATTTTTCTCGTCCTCGCTATCATCGCCGCCATTTTCGGGTTTGGTGGGATTGCGGCTGCCGCCGCCGGGATCGCCAAGGTTCTGTTCTTCATCTTCATTGCGCTCTTTATCATTGGCCTCCTGACCGGCAGAAGAGCAATCTAGACGGGGACGTGGGCGGGGTAAACAGGCTGCATGCCTGTTCCCCGCCTAACCCGAGTCATCCTGTTGCGTAGTTACACAGGCGATCGGATCTCCGGTTCTCTCTCATCAGTTATCAACAGTTAGTAAGGAACTATTACCTACCGATATACGGTGGGCTCAGTCACCTGTTCCCGGTAGTTACTCATCGCATATCACCTATCAGCCAAAAGAGCGTGCGTAGTACCCCGGTAAATGACTTACTTCTTGCGCTTTGTCGGGACATCGGATCTAATGACCTTGGGAGGCAGTTATGTTACAGCGGCTGCATGGCTTCTGGGATCAGGAGGAAGGCCAAGACCTGATTGAATATACTTTGCTCATGACATTTATTGTCATGGCGGTCTTTGCCTTGATCGGCGCCGGCCATCCAGCAGTCGTGGGAATCTGGACTACCACCAATCAGCACATCAGCATTGCCAATATGGCTGCGCAAGGTGGCAGCTAGTACATGTGTCCAAGAATTCGCCCGCGTATTCCGGAGCACCGCTCCCTAGCGGTCGCGGCTCAGTAACGGATACCTACCGAGCCGCGACCGTTAGGGAGCGGTACAGCCGGCCAGCCACCCCACGCCGGGCCTCAACCCCAGTAGAATGAGACGAGGCCATGCACTGCCCGATACCTGATTGGCTTAGATACGCAGTTCTGCCGCTTTTCGTCTGTATAACCCTTCGCGCTGCCTCTGCATCCCTCGATATTCAGTCGGCTGTGGACTTGGCGCGCGGCGCTCCTCCGGAAGTCGCTGCCGACGCCCTCCTGCGGCTCGCCGCCGTGGACCATGTTTCCAAAGACCTCAAGACACAGTTGCTGGAGCAGGCCTTCGCCTTGGCGGCCGGCGCCCCGCAGCCGTATAAGCGCCGCTCAGGGTTCGAGCCTCCTAAAGGACCTTCGGCTTATCTGACCCGCGTATACCGGCAGGACCTCGATGCTGAGTCGCTCCGGGTCCGCGCCGTGACGGCCATGCTGATCGCCGATGCCTCTAAGGCGCGTGACCTGTTTCAGCAAATTCCTGCCCTCAATCTGCCGCCGCTCAGTTGCGACGATTTCACCGTTTATGACGTCGATGACTTCTACGATCTGCTGGGCCAGGTGACCGCACAAGCCTTCAGCCTGAAAGAAATCCGGCAGGGAGATCGGGCCCACTTCCTCGCCCGCTATATCGGCGGCATCCATTCGGCTGTGGAAGTGACGCCGGCGGCGCGTCTGCTCGCCACTGCTTCCATCGACGATGCCGAGTTCCAACAAGTGGTCACATCGTTTGCTGGCGCACTGATCCGCATTTCCGGCGACGACCGCTCTTTTACGGAAGGGGCCCGCCGTGCCGGACCCGCCATCCTTGCCCTTGTGCCGCTCGCGCAACGGCGCGGCATCTCCCCTCTCGTGATCCTCGATGCGTATCGCCTTTTTCTCGTGAATAACCTTTCCTCTCTTCGCTGCGCCGATGCTAAAACCACCGAAGCGGTAGACAGCCCGGTTACTTTCTTTAATGACCGACTGGCGCTAGCGCCGTTGCAGCCTCTGACGGATCAGGAGATCGCCCCAGCCAAAGTCGAGGGAGAAGCCAAAGGCGTGGACTGGTGTGACACTCCCGAATGCAAAGACATCCGCGCGCAGTTCCTCGCGCTCATCCGGCGCGATGATGGCCAGCCCTACCAACCCGCGCAGAAGCAACAGAGCGAATGGCAGGCCAAGGTTCGCGATTTCCTCAATGCTCTGGCCGACTGGACCGGTCCTTCCGGCGAGGCTCCCGTGGATCATTTCCGCGAGCGCGTCGAATTCTATAACCAATTGCTGGCGCTGGTCCCGAACGGGGATACGCGTGAATTTGTGTTGCATTCGTTTCTGGCGTTTCTGATGCAAAGCCAATTGCCGCCGGAAGACCGCATGGAGTGGCTCTTCGCCGCCAGCGCCCTGGTGGAGCGCGTGAATACCGATTCCACTTTGCGCGACCACATGGCTGCCGATCTGTGCCACGCCAACGATCCCGTGATCGCCCTCTACATGTCACTGGAGAGCATCGCGCCAATGCCGGCGGAACAGGCGATTCAGAGGCTGTAAAAAAGTGATCAGTAATCAGTGGTCAGTGGTCAGCAACCCGCTTCGCCTTTTCGGCTCCCGACGAGGACATGGGCAGCCAGTCAATAGGAACTGGCTTCGCCGAGGACGGAAGAGCTGATTACTGACTACTACAACACGTCCGCGAATCCGCGCTTCATGTGCCGGAAAAACAGTCCTCCGATCACGAACGTGGCCGCGGCGTATGCCGCCGCAACCGCCAGATCGCGCGGATCCGGCAGCCGTGAACTCAGCAGCATATCCCGATACGAGCGCACCAGGTATACGAGGGGATTCGCCGCGAGCAGAAAATGCGCCCATGCCGGATATTGTTCTTCGGTGACCATGATGGGAGTGGCGAAGAACCAAAAGGTCAACGCGACGCTGAGCACTTGGGCTGTATCCCGGAGAAAAGTATGTAGGCCGGCCACGATCCAGCCGATTCCCACCGCTAGGAGTCCCAGGACCAGGATGTACAGCGGCAACAGGATCAGGAAAATAGAGATCTGGTTGAGAAAAATTCCGGCCGCTCCCACCATCAAAGCTAAACCGAGCAAGTGGCTGATGAGGCACGACAGGAACACCGAAACCGGCACGATCTCCGCCGGGAAAACAGTCTTGGTGATCAGGTTCGCATGGTCCAGTATGCTGGTGGCCGAACGCTGTACCGTGTCGCTGAACAGAAACCAGGGCAGCATGCCGGCAAAAAGGTACAGAGGGTAGTTGCGGGTGACGTCCCCCGCTCCCAGCCGGACTTTCAGGACAAATTGAAACAGAAACACCCAGCTCAACAATTGGACCAGTGGGTGGATCAACCCCCATAGCCATCCCATGGCGGAGCCGACAAAACGCTGTTCAAAATCGCGCCGTACCAACTGGGCCAGCAGGCCGCGCTTTTCCACCAGGTTATGCAGGAAAAGAGTTCCGGGAAGTCGCCTCACCACGCGTTGACTATCGATACTATCAATTTTTTCAATAAGTTGAAAGGCACTGAATAGTCTTGACACGTTCTGCGGGCAATGTTACAGTTTGTGTTTCGCTAATTCAGCCGGAAGTAAGCCACCGGGCACACCGACCCGCTGGGGTCAGCAGTTTCAGGTGCCCGGCAGATAACTATGAAACAGGAATACTTCGTCCTCGTACTGGCTCATTCTCTCCGTGGCAGGCTCCGGCGCGTCCACATCCCCCACCAAGCTGTTTACATCATTCTGGCGCTGGCTCTGGTGGGCTGTTTTTCGGTATTCGGATTTGTTGCGAGCTACGCCCGAATGGCCTGGAAAGTGGCCAACTACAATGCCTTGAAGCGCGAAGCGGATGCCGTGCGCGCGCGCTATCAGAACCTGCAGAAGGAAATGAGCCAGACCAATCAGCAACTGGCCAGTTTGCAGTTGTACGCTCGCGAGGTTTCGATCGCATACGGGATTAAGCAGAAGTTGGAAGGCCCTTCCGATATTGCGGCGGAAGGTACGCTGGTGCCCAGCTTCGCCGAAACCCTTCAGGATTACAATTTTCTGCGCGGGGCCAGTTCTCTCTCGCTGCGCAGCCGCTACGCCCGGCGCTTGAGTGCCGCCGAGCAGCCGAGCTTGTGGCCGGTGGACGGACGTCTGATGGGGCCGTTCGGGCAGCGCAACGATCCTTTCTCCGGTGAAGGAGAATTTCATACGGGCGTAGACATCAGCGCCCCAGCAGGCACGCCGGTCCAGGCAACCGCCGGTGGCCTGGTGATCCATTCGGAGTGGAGCGGCGGTTACGGACGCCTTGTGGTTATCGATCACGGCGGTGGCGTCCAAACCTATTACGCCCATCTCTCCCGCTTCCTGGTGCAGACGGGCGAGGAAGTCCGCCGCGGGGAAACCGTCGGCCTGGTCGGAAGCACCGGCCGGGTCACAGCGCCCCACTTGCATTACGAAGTGCGCCTCGGCGGCGCCCCCGTGAACCCGTACCGCTACCTGGCCAAAGCCGGGTTGTACCAGCAGGCCACCAGTAGCAAAGATTTCCCCTTTTAGAACGACGCGGCCCGGCTCACCGGAAGCGCGCGTTTGTTATATCCTGAGTTCGCATGCGCTGTCGCTGCCAGCCGGTTCTCTCAACGGTCCTTCTGCTCGTGCCTGTGGCCTCGGCGCCGCTTTCCGCGCAGTGGATCAAATATCCGACCGCGGACGTCCCGCGGAAACCCGACGGGCACGTGAACATGTCGGCCCCCACGCCCCGTTTGCCGGACGGCAAGCCCGATTTTTCCGGGATCTGGGCTACCGGAGATCCGGCCAACCGGCGGAGTGGCAACCTGTCGAGCCCCAAAGAGCCCCCCGGCCCCAGAAGCCTTCAGAATTCCGCCGAGGGGCCGGCTGACGCCGCTGCTATCGGCGCGTCGCGCCAGATGGCTAACATCGGCGTCGACCTCCCGGGCGGCTTGCCCTATCAGCCTTGGCTGGTGCCGATCGTTAAGGAGCGGACGGAGAACCTCGCCAAAGACGATCCCCACATCCGCTGCTTACCGGATAATTTTCTTCGCGCCTACGGCCTGCCGCATCTGCTGAAGTTCGTACACAAGCCGGGCCTTCTGGTCGTCCTCAACGAGATGAATGCGGGCTATCGCCAGGTGTTCACGGATGCCCGGCCGCTGCCCCAGGATCCCACGCCTTCGTGGCAGGGATACTCGTCCGCGAAATGGTCCGGCGATACTCTGGTGATCGACACTATCGGACTGAGAGATGACACCTGGATCGACTGGAACGGCAGTGTTCTGACCACAGCGGCCAAAGTCCGCGAGGAGATGAGCCGTCCGGACTTCGGACATCTCGTGATCCGCGTAACCGTTGATGATCCCAAGGCCTACACCAAGCCGTGGACGGTTACCCTCCGAGAGCGCATCGTGGTCGATGCGGAGTTAATCGACGAAATCTGTTTAGAAGACGAACAGTCCCTCAAGCACATGAAGTGACCTCAATCTGCCGTGTTCAATCGCGCCTGCCAGAAGCAGCCCGCATTGCTACTTTGCTGCTTGCTGACTCCGGATCGCTGGCTGCTCTAAACTTTCCCCCCGAACCCTCCGATCACCCTTCGTGTGAGGTGGCATGTCAACTTTTGAGACCAAGAATTTCGGAGTCGTTTCCTGTCCATCCGATGCGCTTATCCAGTTCCCCAGCGGCCTGCCCGGTTTTGAAGAGTGCCGCGAATTTGTGGCTTTGCAATTCGCCGATAGCAAACCCTTAATTTTCCTGCAGAGCCTGGAGGATCCGGCTCTGTGCTTCATCACTCTACCCGTATTGGCCATTGAACCGGCGTACCGTCTGCAATTGGATGCCGAAACCTTGGCCCTTGTGGGCTTCCCACGCGACCGCCAGCCGCGAATCGGAGCGGAAGCCCTGTGTCTCGCCATCGTTTCGCTGGAGGAAACCGGCCCCACTGCAAACCTCTTGGCTCCGGTTGTGGTAAACGTGGCCAACCTCAAGGCGGCACAGGCGGTCTCCGCCGATAGCGGCTATTCTCATCAGCATGCGTTGCTGGCGCAAGAGACAGCCGTATGCTCATGATGTCGCGCCGGGAAGGAGAGGCAGTCCTGATCGGCGACGACATCGAGATTGTCATCGCGCACATTGGACGCTCGCGCGTAAGGGTAGGGATTCGCGCCCCGCGTTCCATGGTGGTAATGGCCCACGAAATAAGACTGGTGCGCGAGCAGAATCTCGCGGCTGCCCGAGGCCCCCGGCCTACTCCGGCCATGCTTTCCAGCCTCCTCGCCCGCTTCCCTTCCGGTGGGTCTCACGTCAGCGAGCCACTACCGCGAGGGAGCCGATGATTTTATGCCCATCTCGCTTTTGACCAACCTCGATTCCCTCACCGCACTCGAGAACCTGAACACCAACAACGCGGCCCAAAGCCAAACCATCGATCGTTTGAGCTCCGGCTTTCGCATCACTTCCGCCAGCGACGATCCCGCCGGCCTCGCTCTGGCCAATCGCTACCGAAGCGATACCGGCGAATTGAATCAAGGCGTTGAAAATCTCAATAACGGCATAGCGCAATTGCAGATCATGGATGGCGGGCTGAACAATATCGCCAACATCCTGGATCGTTTGAAAACGCTGGCTACCCAGTCCGCGTCCCAAACCTTCAGCGGCGACCGCAAGATGCTGAACTCCGAATTTCAGGCTCTCATCGGCGAGATCAATCGCCAAGCCCAATCCATCGGCCTGGACCGTTTCGGCCAATACGCGCAGCCCGTGTCTATCTATGTCGGTGGCTCGGCCGGCACTTCCATCACTGTTGACCTGAGCGCGTCCGCCGTGGATTCGCAAAGCCTTGGCTTGAAGATCCCCGGAGCCACCGGCCTGCTCGCATTGGGCAGCGCCGATATCGGCTCAGGTTCGTCCACCCACTCCGTCGAGCAGATTCTGGCGGATCCCGGAAACATCACCCCCACCCCCGGTTACACCACCTTTTGCTTCGCCGGGCCAGGCTTCTCCGGCGGCAGCCAGATCGCGGTCCCGGTCAATTTGCAGGGCGTTAGCAGCCTGAATTCGTTGGTTGCGGCCATCAATGCCGCCATCCAGATTGCCGGCGCCGGCCCCTCCGCGCAGGCTGCGGCGTTCCAATCCTCCAACATCATCGCTTCGGTCTACACGGATTCGGGCGGCGGCCAGGAACTCTCGTTCCAATCCCCAACGGCGGCCTTCCAGGTCGAGGCCGGCGATCGCCTCGCAAATGCATTCCTGGGCAATCTAAACGGAACCACTGGAAAGGCTCTGGCGACCACCGTGCAAGGCCTGGGTCCCGCCGCCGGCCCGGCTGGCCAAACTGCCGCTGCCGTCGCGGTGCGGATCAGCGGAGCCAGCCTCTCCACACCCGCGGACCTTACTTTGCCGGCCGGCTCGACCACTACCGATTTAGCCAAGCTTGTTAATGGGGCTCCGCAATTGAGCAATGCCGGGATTTCCGCCTCAGCGGATGCCGCAACGGGCGCCCTCACTTTCACGGATGTGCGTGGCGAAACCTTTACTGTCCAGGCAACCGGCGATAGGGGCAACGTGCTGGGCCTCGGAACGTTCGTGAGCGGCCCTGGTGCAAAGGCCGATTACACCACCATCCAAGGAACTTACGACAACACCACCGCGTCCGGCTTCGCGCATCTCGAATTCTCGTTCAACGGAGCGCCTTCCATCGTGATACCGCCGATCGATCTGTCTGGCGGGGATGCCAGCGGAGGAAACTCGCGGACCATCGATGATCTTGCCAGCGCCTTGAACACCGATTTCGCCACGATTCCGGGCTTGAAGCAAGCCGGGCTCGTGGCCACCTGCTCGGGAACGGCCCTCACCATCAGTTCCAATAACCATACCTATTTCCGTCTGAATCCCGCAGGGAGCGACCCCACCGCCGATCTTGGCTTCGGAGTCACCGGTTGTCCCTTCGTCGCCAGTTTGTCTTCCGGCGCAGCCACGGACCTGCCGCTCGCCTCTATTGGCGCTGGGGGTGTCGGCCCCTTCTCCTTCTCCCCCATCGCATTTGGCGGGGACACCCAATCCCTCACCGTTTCTGCCGTCGACGATACCGGCGCCCAGCATGCTCAGCTCATCGACTTGCGCAACGATGACCAGGGCCGCCAGGGAGCGGATATCGATTCTGCCATTGCCTACATCAATTCCCAGTTGCAAGGCGACGCTACCCTGGCCCACATCGTGGCCGTGAAAGCCGATACCAGCGGCGCGGGCAGCATCCAGTTCCTGAGCCGCTTGCCATCGTTTACGGTAGCCGTGGGCGCCTCCATCAATGGTGATGGCGTCAATGCGGGCTCGCCGGCGTTGCAGGATTCCTCGCTCCTCGGTGGCAGCACCATGGTCGCTATCGACACCCAGGCCGGCGCCATGCAGGCCCTCACCGCCATCGCCGGGGCCGTCACCACCATCGGCAACACGCAGGCAGTCGTAGGGAAGGGCGAAAACCAGTTGAACTATGCGTTAAACCTTTCCCAGTCGGAGATCACCAACTTCTCTTCCGCCGAATCGCAGATCCGCGATGCCGATATGGCCGCGGAAGCCGCCAACCTTACCCGTACTCAGGTTTTGCAGCAAGCCACCATGGCGGCTTTGGCCCAAGCGAACGTCAGTTCCCAAGCCGTCCTCACCCTCCTCAAAAGCTAATCGTGGGTGGGGCAGAATCGACCGCCGATTGTGCCCAGCCCCGCGCCAGGATATACTTTCCAGACAGCCGGAGGATTACATGGGAGCTACCAACCGATTGCGATGGGCCGCGGTCGCGGCGCTATCGTGCGCGCTGCCCGCCATCGCGCATCATTCGTTTTCCGCGGAATTCGACTCGGGCAAAACCGTGACCTTGCATGGAGTGGTCTCCAAAGTCGACTGGGTCAATCCCCACATCTTCGTCTATCTCGACGTCAAGGACGAAACCGGAAAGACCACCACGTGGGCGCTGCAATCTCTGCCTCCGCTCTTCTTCCGAGGCAGCGGGCTGACCAAGGATGTGCTTCTAAGCAACAAGCAGGAAGTCACCGTCACGGCGAATCCGGCCAAAGACGGCACCCAAGCCTACGGCTTTATGACCAAGTTGAGTTATCCGGACGGCCACGTGTTCAGTATGTCTCCGCAGGATGCCGACCCCAGTCTGCGGAAGCAAAAGTAACGGCTTAACCGAACATAGGAGGACATCATGGGATCCGAGCTCGCCAACTACCGAAGGCTCACGCAGAACGCTCTCATCGCGGTCATTCTGGCCTCGCCAATAGGCCTCCGGGCACAAACGAACTATGGCGCTGAAGCTGCTAAGAACCCCGGCGCCGCCTCCAAGCCGACGCCCCGCATGGCCGACGGGCACCCCGATCTCAACGGCGTCTGGCACCACTTCTTCGGAATCGGGACGATCCAGAAGGTCGGCCAGAGTTACGTCGTAGGGGGCGCGTTCAGTCCTGAATCGGCCGCTCTGTACAACAAGCCGCTCAACGATCCCAAGCCGGAGTACAAGCCCCAGTTTGTCGGCAAGGTGAAATCCCTCTACGACAACCAGGTGAAGGAAGATCCTACCCTGCATTGCATTCCCCCAGGCGTCCCGCGCATCGGACCGCCTCACCAGATCGTGCTCACGCCCAAACAGGCCATCTTTCTCTATGCTGACAACACCGGCAACCAATGGCGCGTGATTCCGCTCGACGGACGCCCCCATGGGACCGACCCTGAAACCGCCGCGACGTATAACGGCGACTCGGTGGGCCATTGGGAAGGTGACACGCTGGTTGTCGATGTAACCCGCCTCACCGATGAAACCTGGCTCGGAGACAATGGCTTATTCCACAGCCGAAAACTGCACGTCACGGAACGCCTGCGCCGCGTGGGAGACACCATTCAGTACCAGGTGACCGCGGATGATCCCGACATTCTGCAGAAACCGTGGACTCTGTCGCGCACGCTGACGCTTCAGCCCGACGCGCTGGAAGAGGCCGCGCCCTGCATCGATAAAGACGCCGGGCATTACGTTACGTCGGAGCATCACGACAACACCCGCTAGCCGGGCGCCGTGCCAGCCTTACAAATTCGCCGGAGCACTCTCGCCTCCCCCGACGCAGCACGCTTGATCGCTGCCCTGAATTTGGAATTGTCCGGGGCGTTCCCCGAACCAGGCGCCAACCATTTCTCCCTCACCGATGCACAAATCGCGCCGGGCGATGGCGCATTCCTCATCGCGTATCTGGCTGATCTGGCGGTCGGCTGCGGAGCGGTTCGGCGTTTGGACGAAACCACCGCCGAACTCAAGCGGATGTACGTTGACCCCTCCTTCCGGGGCCGCGGCGTCGCAACTTCCATCCTCGATGCCCTCGAGCGCGAGGCTAGGATGCTGGGCGTAACCAGGCTTGTGCTGGAGACCGGCACTCGTCTCACCCCTGCTATTAAAATGTATGAAGCCATGGGGTATACCCGGATTCCGCTCTTCGGGGAATACCTCTCCTCGCCGGATACCAGCATCTGTTTCGGCAAATCTCTAACCTGACCCGGAACCGCGCCGATCCAACCGGATTCGGCCGAACTCTCAGGTTCGTTCGCTTTGTTCCGGACACGCGGCCCCAGCCGCGTCATTTCCGTCACTGCCAACCGCCTCGCAACCACCCGCGGCCCTACACCCCCAAAGAAATTCCCTACAAACCGCACCTGATTATCCGCTACGGGTGCATTCGGCCTACAATAGAGGATATTATATGGGCCTCGAACAAATTCCAATGGATGCCATTGTTTTATGAATCAGCGATTGCTTTCGCTCTCCCCCGTGGACCTCGCCATCATCATCCTGTACTTCGCCGCGGTCCTCGCCATCGGCTTCTACCTCAAGCGGTATACGAAAACCGGCGAGGATTTTTTCCTAGCCGGTAGGGAAATGACGGCGTGGGTAGCTGGGCTGAGCTTCCTCGCCGCGAACCTCGGTTCGCTCGAACTGATGGGCTGGGCCGCGGCGGCGTATCAGTATGGCATCCTGGCCACCCACTGGTATTGGATCGGCGCCATCCCGGCCATGCTTTTCCTGGGTCTCGTGATGATGCCGTTCTACTACATCTCCAAGACCCATTCCGTCCCCGGTTACCTCAAACTCCGCTTCGGCGAATCCTCGCGCGCGCTGGCCGCTATCAGCTTCGGCTTCATGACCGTCCTGATGAGCGGTATCAACATGTACTCCATGGCGCTGGTGCTGAAGGTCGTACTGGGATGGGACATTCACTTCAGCATCTGGGTGTCGTCGCTCACGGTGGCCGCGTATGTTTTCCTGGGCGGCCTCCTTTCGGCCATTTTCAACGAGGTGCTGCAGTTCGTGTTGATCTGGCTCGGCGCCCTGCTCATTTCCATCATCGGGTTGATCGAGACCGGCGGCTGGAACGGAATGGTCGAGCGCATCCACCAGAACTTTCCCGGCCAGAATTTTACGCACTTGTGGAGCACGCTCGGCTCCTTCAGCGACAATCCCATGGGCATCCACTGGGTCGGCATCGTGTTCGGATTAGGCGCGATCATCTCGTTCGGCTACTGGACCACGGATTTTCTGGTGGTCCAGCGCGTGCTCGCCGCCAAGGACGTGCGCTCCGCGAAAATGGCGCCCATCATCGGCTCCGGCTTCAAGATGTTGGTTCCCTTCATCGTGATTCTGCCGGGATTGCTAGGCTTGGCCGTGCTGCCCGAGCACCTGGTCGGTGAAGGCCAGGCCGTCGCCACCGGGGCCCACAGCTATAACGAAGTTCTCCCTCTCATGCTGGCGCGCTATTGCGGGCCAGGCCTGCTGGGCCTCGGTATCACTGCCCTCATCGCGGGCTTTATGTCCGGCATGGCCGGCAACGTTTCTGCCTTCGCCACCGTTTGGACCTACGATATCTACCGGCCCTTCATCCGCGGCAATGCCACAGACGGCCATTATGTCTCCGTGGGCCGCTGGTGCACCATTCTCGGCGTGCTCGTCAGTATCGGCACCGCCTACCTGGTCATGCAATTTCAGAGCATCATGGATTACGTTCAGGCGCTCTTCAGTTTCTTCATCGCGCCGCTGTTCGGCACAGTCGTTCTCGGAATGCTTTGGCGCCGCGCCACTCCGGCGGGCGGATTTTGGGGCCTGCTCGCCGGTACCGTTTCCTCCATCGGTATGTGGGCCTGGGTAAAGATCGATCCCCTCGCGCTCCGTTATGTGGCGCTCTCGCCGCGCGCCAAGGACATGGCCGAAAACATGTACCGGGCGCTGTGGTCCTGGCTCATCTGCGTCGCTGTCACCGTGATCGTCAGCTCGCTGACCCGGCCCAAGCCTGTCGAAGAGCTCACCGGGCTGGTGTACGGCTGCACCGAACTGCCGTCGGAAGGCCATTTGCCTCTCTATCAGCGGCCCATCTTCTGGGCTTCGATAGTGGCGGGGGTCTTCGTGGTTTTGAATATCATCTTTTGGTAGGTGCCCTATGCATCGTCCTGGAATGCTTTCTATCTGGTTTTTCATTGGCGCGCTGCTACTCGCGTATGGCGTCCTGATCCTCGGAGCCGGCCTGTATGAGTTAGCCGTGCCTCCCGAGCATCCCGTGGTTCACGCCGACTTGCACGCCGGCATCTGGTGGGGTGCCCTGCTCATCGCGTTGGGCTCTTTCTATTCCGTTCGATTTGCTCCAGGGAGAAATAAAAAATGACAGCAACGCATACCCGGCCGGTCACTTTTGGAGTGATCGTCGGCAACCGGGGATTCTTCCCCGACCACCTCGCCAAGAGCGGGCGCGAGGAGATGCTCTCCGTCCTCCAGAACGCCGGTTATGGCGTGGTGGCGGTTGGTCCGGAGGAGACCAAATACGGCGCGGTGGAAACCCGCCCCGAAGCGGCGCGGTGTGCCGATCTGTTCAAGAAGAACCGCGAGTCGATTGACGGGATCGTTATTACGCTGCCCAACTTCGGCGAAGAGCGCGCTATCGCGGATACGTTGCGCATGGCTGATCTGAATGTACCGGTGCTGGTGCAGGCCACGCCCGATACTCCCGGACTGATGACCATCCGCGACCGCCGCGACAGTTTCTGCGGGAAAATGTCGTGCTGCAATAACCTCAAGCAGTACGGCATCCCTTATTCGCTGACCACGCGCCACACGGAAACGCCGGCCTCCGATTTTTTTAGACAGGATCTGGAATGGTTCGCGGCCGTTTGCCGCGTAGTCCGCGGGCTCCGCCGCCTGCGCATCGGCGCGATTGGCGCGCGTCCGGCGGCTTTCAATACGGTGCGATACAGCGAAAAAATCCTGGAGGCCAACGGCATCTCGATCGAGCCGATCGACCTCTCCGAAATCTTCGGCCGCATCCGCCGCATGGCGGATAACTCCACCGCTGCCGAAACGAAACTGGCGGAGATCCGCCGCTATGTTCCCACCGGCAGCATTCCGCAAGAGCCCCTACTCAAAATGGCGAAACTGGGGGCCGTGGTCGACGAGTGGATGCGCCAGACCGACTGCACCATCAGCGCCGTCCAATGCTGGACTTCCATGGAGGAGTTCTTCGGCGTGGTGCCCTGCACGGTCATGAGCATGATGAGCAACAATCTGATGTCCAGCGCCTGCGAGGTCGATATCTGCGGCGTGGTCGGGATGCATGCCCTGCAGCTTGCCTCCGGCACCCCCAGCGCCCTGCTCGATTGGAACAACAATTACGGCGACGATCCCGATAAGGCGGTGTGCTTCCATTGCAGCAACCTGCCCAAGCACTTCTTCCAGGACGTGCGCATGGATTTTCAGGAAATCATCGCCGGCACGGTAGGCAAGGAAAACACTTACGGGACCTGCGTGGGCCGCGTGAAAGCCGCGCCCATGAGCTTTGCGCGCTTTTCCACCAACGACCGCGAAGGCAAGATTTCCGGCTACGTCGGTCAGGGCGAATTCACCAATGATCCGCTCGATACCTTTGGGGGCGCCGGCGTGGTGCGCATCCCGCGGCTCCAGGACTTATTGCATTTCATCTGCGAGCGCGGCTTCGAGCATCACGTGGCGGCCAACCTCGCTACGGTAGCTCCGGCGGTGCACGAAGCGGCCGCGCGCTATCTCGGCTGGAACGTGCATCAGCACAATTAAACGGTTACTTTTGCCCGCGTATGGCAATCGTAACGGTCTGGCTAGCCGTGTAAATCGGCGGTCCACCATCGGCCTCGGGGATGGCCGGCAAAACGGAAAACAATAGGTTTGGGGTCGTTCCATAATTCGGCGGAATCGTCACCGGTATTGAAGACACGCCGCACACCATTCCAGGGACCGCCGCCACCGGAAATTGTCCGCCAAAGCTTGTTCGCGCCGTCAGCGGCGGCGTGTACCCGGCCGGGGCGATTTGCCCGTACGGGCAACCCGGATCAGCCAGCCCGATCCCAGTCACGTAAGCCGTGATGGTCGAGCCTGCCGGAGCCGGATTGTCCGTGTCGTTCAAAGTGCCGTCCTGGTTGCGCACGTAGGCTTGGCCTATCCCCGAGCCATCGGCCGTAAGCAAGCCGGGGTCGGCTGTCACTACGTCCACGCGCAGCGCGGTCGAGGTTTGTTGGTCGCCGAAACGGACCTGCACCACGGTCGACGCCTTCCCCGCCAGATCGTAGGGCGCGATGCAATCAATCCGCCCCGGCACGGCTAAGATCATGGCCGCCGGTCCTCCATCGAAGAGCACCTGGGCACCCGCCAGGCTCATGGGGAGCGGAACGCTCCAGCCGACATCCACGGGCGAATTGGGCTGAAATCCGTTCAGCCGGATGGTCGTAAACTCGCCCGCCGATAGCGGCCCGTCGCGCGCCGTGAATGTATTCCCGACACTGATGATCGTCAGCGGATTGGAGGGCAGCGCTCCGATTCGTTGCAACAGGCCGGCGCCAGTTGTCGGCAGAGCGGGTGCTTCCGGCGCCGACGCCGGCAAAGGCATGGGCAAGCTGGAGCCGCCAATCCACGCAGCGCCGGACTGGTCCGCCGCGATCGCCGGCGGATTGCCCGATGTGACATAGGAAGAAAACAGGAGCGAATCCCCGCCGGGATCGAATTCTGCCACAAGTGCTTTGTACTGCGCATACGCCGGGCCGCTCTCGAAGGGCGTGGCCTGCGGGAACGGATTGGAATCGGTACGGCCCGCGAGCCACACGTTGCCTGTGCTATCCACATCGACCGCATCCGCCTCGTCGAAACAAGCGCCCCCCAGCAGGGTTGAGGACAGCATAGTGGCGCCGGATGAATCCAGACGCGTCACAAAAACATCACCCGCCGGCGTAAATCGTTTGGGGCCGGACCGGATCCGCCGCCAACGCGGTCACGCCGCAGAACGGACTGACGATCTCGCATTGGAAGGAAACCGGGAAAGCGGTGGCCACCCACGATTTTCCGCCGTCGCTGCTGCGAAAAAGGCCGCCGGTGCCTCCGGCAAAAAGGAGTGGCGGAGTCGAAGCATCCAACGCGAGAACATATCCCGAACCGCTCGGCAGATTCCGCAACGGCGCCCACGTTTGGCCGAAATCCAGGCTCTGTGCGATCTGGGTCCCGGAGTTGGAACTGCCGTTGGTGACCGGAAAATCAAAAGCGGAAGTGGTGCCGGCTACAATCACATTGCCCGCCGGATCCGCGGCAATGGCGTTGATTTGGCTCGAGCCGGTGTTCCCGCCCAAGGTGCGGGAGAAAAACCAGTGCGGAATTTTGTGCTCTTGCTACCGAAGACGAAAAAATCGCGACAACCAATACGCCCCGAAGAACGACTATCAATAACCCTGGAGTTCGCAGAACGCGGTGTGCGGAAGTCCTGATTATATCAGCGCCCGGCGCTCACACGCGGTGCACGCCGCCATCTAATATGGCGGTCAACTGATCCGCAACTGCCTTCAATCCTTCGAACTGAGAGTTCAATTCCAAAGCCGCGGAGGCACTTTCTTCCGCTGAGGCGGCAGTGTTCTGGGTGACTTGCTGCATCTGGGCCACAGCTCTGCTGATTTGATCGATGCCGCGCGCCTGTTCCTGGCTGCCGACCTGAACTTCGTCCACCAGCGACTTCAACTTCCCGGCGTCTTCGGTGATGGCGTGAATGGCGGATGCGACGCCTTCCACTTTCGATTTGCCTTCGTGAGATTTGGCCATGGATTCCTCGATCAGGGAGGCGGTATCCTTGGCAGCCGTGGCGGAGCGCTGCGCTAGATTCCGGACCTCGTCGGCGACCACAGCAAAACCCATACCGGCATCCCCCGCGCGGGCCGCTTCGACGGCAGCGTTCAAAGCGAGAATGTTGGTCTGAAAGGCGATTTCATCGATGGCCTTGATGATCTTCGATATCTTATCGCTGGAGGTGCTGATCTCGGCCATGGCCGCCAGCATCAAATCGAGGGAGCGGTTTGCCTCCCCCACGCGAGCCGTGGAATCGATTACGATGGCCACCGCTCTTTCGGCGTTTTCCGCGCTGCGATGCGCCATGGCGTTAATCTCTTCGGCAGAGGCGGAAGTTTCTTCCAAAGATGCGGCCTGCTCCGATGACCCCTGGGCTAACGACTGGCTGGCGCCGCTAATCTGTGCAGAAGCGCAGGCTATCTGTTCCGCCCCGGCGGCCAGGGAGCCAACTGCCTCCTTCAGAACCCGCACTAACCTCCCGGCGATCGGGAACGCGCCGCCCCCGGCGAGGAACACAAGCATCGTGAGAACCACCGTGACGAGCGTATTGCGCTCCAGTTCGTCTTCGACTCTGACTATGGCTCGATCCCGCGCGGCGCGGTTCGCGTCCCCGAATGCGGCTGCACTTCTCTGAATCGAATCGATAATCGGTGATGTCTTCTGTAGCGTCACGCGCAACGCTTCGTCGGCATGCCCCGTGGTGCAGAGTGTCACAAATTCCGGGAAACTTCCCATCCACTGCTCCAACCCCGACCGGATCGTACGAACCGCCTCTGCATCCTGCGCTGAAAGACCGGTTTCCTCTGTTTTGTCGAGGACTTCCCTCATTTGTGCCGAGGCTTTCTCGAATGTCGCGCGTGCGGTATCCACACCGCTGGGATTGTTGCTCATGGAGAATAGGCTGATACCGCGCAGAGCCGTACGCATGGTAGCAAGGCCGATCTCGATCTGGCGCGATTGATCCAATCGGAGAGAACTAAGGCTGACTTCCTGACGCAATTCCTTGCGCAGAGCCTCAATGGTGGATAGCGAGTAGATCGCCGTTAGGGCGGCCACCACCAGCACGAAGCCGAAACAGGCGAACAGTTTAGTGCGTAATCCGTAATGTTTTTTCATTTCATTGGCAACCCGTGCGGTGCACCATAGGTGCGACCCTCAAGCTTCTATATCGGCCGCGCAGCGGGACTCGTTTAGAGCGAAATCCAGCGTTTGTAAAGAAAAAGGCCCGACACTCCGATAAGGTTCATGGGTGCGGGCGAATGGCCGCCGCACTTAGGATTCTTTTGCCCTATACCGAGCCTGCGCGGACGTGCGCGCTCATCAAGATTCGCGACCGCCGATTCGCAATATGGGCCAAACGCCAGGAGTCAAACATGTTCCCGTTTAGCGGAAGTAACGCCACAGCCGTGCGCGGTTCTACCCGAATCTTCACGAGTTGGCTGGTACTGGCAACTTTCTTCGTAGTGAGGCTCCACGCCACCGAGTACGGCACCAGCGCGTACCCCGCCGGGGTGGAAACGGTTCTGCCTGGACTGGCGCCACCGCCCGGCGTCACCATGTTCGAGACCTTCAGTAATTTTTACCAGTCGAACCAATTGGCGGATGCGCAGGGGCACAGCTTGGTTCCCGGCTTTCATCTGCGGGTGGGCGCAGTGGCGGTTAAGGTCGTGCACAACTGGGGCGTGCATTTCCTGGGCGGCAGCCTGGTGAGCACGGCAGCGCTTCCATTCCTGTACGAGCATCTGAACACCCCATTCGGAGCAGCCAGCAAGAGCGGTTTTGGAAACCCGGATATCGGCGTAGTATCGGTGGCGTATCAAAGGAAAGCTTGGCACTGGTGGTATGGAATGGATGTCTATACCCCATCGTTTTCCTACAACAAGAACGATATCCTCAACGTTGGGCAGCACAACTTCGCGATTGTGCCGGACGGGGCGTTCACCTATTTATCCGAGAAAGGCAGGACGGAACTCAGCTCGCGGTTCCAATACATTGTGAATTACGCGAATCCGGTCACCAACTACCGGTCGGGGCACGAATTCATCTGGGAATACGACGGAATGCGCCATATCGCCGGCGCGGTTTCAGCGGGTGCGAATGGCTATCTGTACCTACAAACGACCGATGACCTCCAAAGCGGGCTGGTGGCGGGCAACGGTAACCGCGGGCGCGTTTTCGCAATCGGTCCGGAGGTCCGCGCCCATCTCAAACATTACGCCCTTATCCTGAAATACCAAAAGGAAATGCTGGCGCAAAACAAGACGGTGGGCAATTCCTTCTGGTTTGAGCTAGGTGTTCCGCTGGGGCATCCCAAGCGCGACTAATTCCCGGGAGCGAAGTACCCGCGCCGCCAATAGGCGGAAAGTCTGGGTAGTCCGGGCGGCGGTACTAGCTTCACGCGGAGTCGATGGTACTTACCATCCGCAGTTACTCCTTCGGGAATATAGCCCAGCACGTATTGGCTGCGCAGTTCGATTCCGATCTGGCGGGCGGCACTGGCGAGTTGTGACGGATCTTCAACCCTGTAATCGTGACCTCCGGTCAAATCGGCAAGGTCCTGTAGAAGTCCGCCTTCTTCCGGCGCCCACGAGTTGCTGCTACCCGGAGGTTCGACCGCATAGATCGCAGTGTCGGATTCCACAGCTAACTCGCTCAAATCGTGAGCGGTGAAGCGGCTGTGATTGTCTCCTCCATCCGAGATCACAAAAATGGCTCTGCGGGCATAACGCGCCTTACGCATCTGGTGTGCGGCAAGGTACAGGCCATCGAGTAGCGCCGTATGACCATCGGCCTGGGCGTTCTGCACTTCGCTCACAATTTGCCCTGGCGAAACCCCAAAGTCATGCACCAGTTGGGCCTGATCGCGTAAAGTCACCAGGCAGAACTCATCCTCTGCATTAGCGGCCCCCACAAAGCGCTCCACTGCCCGGCGTAAGGCATCCATCTTACGAGACATGCTATGACTGAGGTCGGCCACGATGGCGATCGATACCGGCATTTCTTCCTTCAGGAAATAGCTAACCTTTTGCGGGCGATTATCTTCAGTCAGTTCGAAGTTCTCGGCGCTCAAGTTGCGGACGGGGCGCCCGTTCCTTTCCAGAACAGTGACGCGGACGAGGACCAGATTGCTGTCGGCGCGAAACGTGGACGCGGCGCCGGGATTTGCGGCGGATGCGAACGCGGGAATCAAACCAAGAAGAAGGGCTGAGTAGCGGACTAACATGCGTAGAGAGTACGATACCGTGGGCGTCTAAGGGGTTCAATGAACCGCGTACTAGTACACGGCGGGGAGCGCGCGTCGTCGACCATCACTCACGAGACCGAAGCCAGTGTTCCGGTCTAGCAAATAGCCTCCCTCTTTCGTGTTGCGAAGTACATGCGTTCAGAAATCCGCCCACGCCTTCCGGAGCACCGCTCAGCGGTCGCGGCTCAGTAGCGCATACCTACCTACCGAGCCGCGACCGTTCGTTAAGGAGCGGTACAGCCGGCCAGCGACGGCGTTAAGTCGCGTTCATCAGCGGCCCAACTTAGTTTTTCAGCAGCCTGCTACAGCTTTTTGTCTGCAGCCGTATCGATCTGCGTATCGGCGAGACTTCGGGCGTGCCAGGTGCTGAATTTTCGGACGCCCTTCAACACGAAAGCGGGGGCGCCGGCCGGGTGCTGGAATTTGAGGTTGTTGAACTCGGCATCTTCCACAGTGTTCAGAACAAACGGCGGCCGCCAATCTTCCTTCAGGTAGCTGATATCCACGTTGTTGAATTCGATCCCTTTGACATGCCGCACGAAGAAGCCATAAGCAGGCATTTCGCCGAAGCGCATCGGCTCCGGGTACTCGGTCTCCCCCTCGGGCACATCCATCACCGCTTGCTCTTTCGTACCGCCTCCCTGGTACACAATTCGGATATGGTTCAACTTCACATCTTCTACGTCGTGTCCCGGAATGCCGGTGATCAGGGAACAGAAACGCGCATCCGCGTTGTAGACCACCACATCGCTGATGTTCACGCGGCGCAGGTGACCGACCGGCGTGCCTTCCGGCGAGCGCATTCGGCGGCCCAGCCGCAAAAATAACGGCGAGTTCGTGATATCCCGCATGGTGATGTTGGAGATGGACACGTCTTCCAGATCTCCTCCATCCACCGTTTCCAAGGCCAATCCCCTCGAAAATTCAAAGACGCAGTTGGAGATGGTGATGTTCTTGAAACCGCCGCTCGATTCGGTACCGAGCTTGATGCGGCCGGTCGGCCCTCCCTTGTCGGGCGCGCGAGGAGCCGTGCGCTGAAAGGTGCCATCCAGCAGCGTGCCCATGTCATAACCGCTCACGAAACAGTTGGTGATGGTGACGTTGCTGGTGTCGCGAGCAAAACCGAGCCCATAAGATGCCTTCAAGACGATGGCGTCATCCCACGGCGAGTTCACGCTGACATTGGAGATGCGCACGTTCCGGCTGGCATCCACATCGATACCGTCGCGGTTGGTGTCGATTTTGATGTTGTCGATCGTCAGGTTATCCACCCCGGTCGCCAGGATGGCGAAATGGCCGCACAGCAGCATGGAAATGTCGCGGATAGTGACGTTACGGCTGAGCTTCAGGGAAATCGCCTTGTTGCCGATGCGCAGGTTCGCTTCGCGGGTGAGCGCTTTGCCGTTGATGAGACCGGGGCCATCGATGGAAACGTTCTCGATGCCTTCCCCCCAGATCAGGCTGTTACGCCAGTGGCTATGGCCGAAGTCCTGGAATCGGTCCCACTGGTTCGGCTCGGCCGGATCATAAGCTTCGGGATCGGCGGAAGCTTCGATTACTGCCCCTTGATCGAGGTGCAGCCCCACATTGCTTCGCAAGTGAATCGATCCCGATAGAAAGGTCCCCGCCGGGAAATACACCGTGCCACCACCGGCCTTGCTGGCCGCATCGATGGCACGATTGATGGCCACAGTATCCGCTATTCTGCCCGAGCCTGTGGCGCCGAAGGACTTCACGTCATATACCGCCGCCTGGCTGGCGGCCAGAGCGGAGCAAAACAGAATTCCCAATCGGACTCTCATATACCGATTTTAGCTGCCCGCCGTCTTGATATTTCAGGAACTCGGCGGCGGCATAGGGCGCCGATTTGGAAACGAAACTCCAGCGCCCACTCTATTTCCAACTTACCGTCACGCTATCAAACGGATTTCCCGTGGGCGGCGTATCGAACGGAACCGTATAGTAATCGGACGTGAAATCGTTGGCCGTTACGGTCACCTTCAAGAACCCCGGATCGGTTGTATTGTACTTTTCGAGTTGCAGGTCCGGGTGCGTCGTTTGAAAGGGTACCTGGATTTGCCGCCCGTTATTCGTCTGTAGTTGGTGCATGGAACGTATGCTGGTGGCATACCCTCCCGCCCCCGCTACGATGTATGGAATGATGCGCTGGCCGATTTTTCGCGAGAAGCGCTGGTAATTGTGCACGTGGCCGGCAAATATCGCATCCGGTATCCGCCCCGAGCTCGCGATGGCGTTATCCATGCTTTGCAGCACGTTGGGCGATCCGCCATGCACTTCGTCCAGCGAATATGGCGTGTGATGGACCGCCACAAGGAGGCACTTGTTGGCCGGCGCCGCCTTTAGCTGGGCAGTCAGCCATTTTTCCTGCGGGCCGCCCGTCTGTGCATCCAGGCTCCCTTCCACATTCGAATACAGTCCTATGATCGTAACCAGGGGCGTGTCAAACCTCCAGTAGACATACGGCTCGGTCATGCTATTCCGGTAAGCGCTTACCGGCTGCGCCTTGGCCGCGCAGAAGTTGGTGTGAAAGCCGGTGAGCGAAGGCTCTTTATCCACCGGGTCGCCCGCCTGCGCTACTGTGTCGCCGTCATGGTTGCCGGGAATGGCGAAAATGTTCGCCGGGTAATACTGATACGGCTCGTAGAACTGCGTCTGGTAATCGATGCTCAGTCCGTTGTAATAGATCACATCTCCCAGGTGATAGAAAAATGCTGGACTGCCCTGCACGCCAGGATTCTGAATCTGCACTTCCATTTCTTTGCCGACCGCTTCCTGGACCGCCACGCCGTTGACCCCGCCAGTGTCTCCCACCATATGGAAAACCTGTACGCCCGCTTGTTGCACGGCTTGCGCTACGCCGGGCGCTACTGAATTGAGACTCATACCAAGATCGCCCGGGGGTACCGGAAACGGCACAGGTTCGAACCGAAGGTTCGGCTGCAGATACGCGACGGGATCGCCGAACGCCCGGCGCTGTTTGCCGATTCGGTTCGACCCTCGTGGTAGGGAGGCAAGTACAGGCTGGTGGCGATGAAGAAAGCGAACGCGCGGGCGAGTGGCCATACACTTATTCTCCCGTTTTAACGTGACAATATGGCGAATTTCGTTTCAGCAAATAGCCGCGGCGTTCATGGCCAGCCCGCCCGCGGCATTTTGAGCCCACAAATGCACCGTCTTCCCATCCTGTTCCGGGCGCCGCATACCGCAAACGCCGTTCCGTCGAAGAGTGGACTCACCGCCCGGAATGACAAACGCGTGACTCGCGCCTCCGGTAAATTCCGCCGCAACAGGTCCGCCAGCGCGGTTTGAACGTGATCCAGATTTACGGCCGAATCGTGTTTCAAACCCTCATTCATCCCTACGGGCACTTCGCTCGGCGCGCCTCTGCGCGGACGTGATCGGGGCAACCATGACGGCGTGAAGCAAAGGAATCACTTCCTGGCGCGTGAGAATCAGAACCGGGCGGCTCTTGTTCGGCGCCTTGAAACGATCAGCCACACTTCGCCACGATTCACTGCTCGGGCCACGAACCTTCGCCCTCCCAGCCGGCGAACTCGGCGCCAAGAGCCGGTTGAGCGCCATAAGCCTGCGCATACTGACTCTCGATCGCGCGTTTTCGCCCGCTTCGCAGGTATTCTTCCGCCGCCCGGCGAAGTACGGCTGACCGCCCATGTAGACGCACTTCGCTGTCGGCATCGAGCCTTGCCAGAAGCTGCTCGTCAAGGGTGATCTGTATAGCCTTCATACACAGAACTTTATCAAGTTCCTCTGTTGGAATCTGGGCCGCACGAGGCCGTAGCGTCCATCGCCAGACCGCCTGCGGCGTTTTGAGCCCACAAATGAACGGTTTTCCCGTCTTCTTCAGGACGCCCGCACACCGTAAACCGGGCGCCGTCGAATAAAGGACTCACGGCCCGGAATGACAGATGCGTCACACGCGCCTCCGGTAAATTCCGCCGGAACAGGTCCGCCAGCAGCGTGGCAATCAGCGGTCCGTGCACAATCAGCCCCGGATAATGTTCCACCTCGGTCGCATAACGGCGGTCGTAATGAATGCGGTGGCCGTTGAAGGTGAGAGCCGAGTAACGGAACAGCAGGACATCGTCGGGGTGGATCTCGCGGCGCCACTCTGCCTGAGCGGGCGCTTCGGGCGCCTTCGCGGAAGGCGCATCGGGCCCGCGATAGACAATGTCATGCTCTTCCGTCAGCGCCAGGCCGCCATCGTTGCCGATCTCGTGCCGCACCGTAACAAACACCAGGGGACCGCCGCGCCCTTCCTTATAACTCACATCCAGAATGCGCGAGACCCGCGTGACGGTTTCGCCCGCGCGCAGGGTTTGATGGAACTCCTGGCGGTTTCCGGCCCACATACGCCGCGGCAGGGGCACGGGAGGCAGGAAGCCTCCCTTCGCGGCGTGCCCGTCAGATGCCAGTTCCGACTGCCGCTCGGCCGGTAAAAAGTACAGCCAATGCCAAAGCGGCGGCAAAGCATCCCCAGCTTGAGGCGGCGGATCGTCGCGGTCCAGCGTCGCCGATAAGGCGGCCATGGGAGCCAAGGTCACTTGGTCGGAGCGCGTCTCCGTTTTGCCAATCCACTCGCGCAGGTGCGCAATATCGATGGTCACGTTCTCAACCATGATAGACTGGCCCCACATGAATCGCGGTTGGCGGATGTGGGTGGCATCCGGGGTGATCATGCTCTCCTCGTGGCTTTCATACGTGGACCGGCAGGTGCTCGCGGTTCTTTCCCCCATGATTTTGAAGGACACCGGCCTGAGCGTCCAGGCGTACGCTGACGCCATCTCCGCCTTCTCCTTCGCCTATATGATCGCCAACCCGCTGTGGGGCTCCATTCTCGACCGCATCGGCCTCAGACTCGGGATGCTGCTGGCCGTCGGTCTGTGGACCGTGGCCAGCGCCTCGCACGCTTGGGTAACCGGCTTTCTCGGATTCGCCGCCGCGCGCACCGTGTTGGGCTTTGGCGAGGGCGCCACGTTTCCGGGCGGCCTGCGCACCTCGCGTGACTCGCTTCCCGCCGACAAACAGTCGCGCGGCATGGCCATCGCGTATAGCGGTTCCACGCTGGGCGCCATCGTTACACCGCTCATCGTAGTGCCCTTCGCGCTGGCGTTCGGCTGGCGCGCTGCGTTTTTGCTGACCGGCGGCCTGGGAGCCGCATGGCTCGCCTTGTGGTGGTGCGTGGCCCGCCCCCCTTGGCTGCATCCCAGCCAGCGCACTCTGAAGATGGTCTGGCCTAGCCTCCGGGAGCGGCGCTTTTGGGCGCTCGTAGTGGGGATGGGGCTCGGCGGCGCCCCGCTCGGCATTATCCTCACCCTGAGCCCGGTTTACCTGAATCGCGTGCTGCACATGACCCAGGCCGAGCTGGGCAAAATTCTGTGGCTACCTACTCTCGGCTGGGGTCTCGGCTACTATTTTTGGGGCTGGATCGCCGACCGCTACGTAATGGACCATCAGCGCCCTGCCCGGCTTTACCTGCTCCTGGCCGCTCTGACGGTTCCCTTGGCATTCGTGACCGCAACCTCCTCGGTTCCGCTAGTGCTGGCCCTTTTTTTCTGGGGGATGTTCATCGCCGTCGGCTTCATTACGGTTTCCTTGCATGTGGCGGCGCGTGCTTACCCCGGCGATCAAACCGGCATGGTGGCAGGCATCGGATCCGGCGCTTGGGGCGCCGTGCTGGCTCTGGTCTTACTGGTCTACGGACGCTGGTTCGACCGCCAGTGGTATGAAGCCACATTCGTTACCGCCACCCTGGTTCCGTTGTTCGGCACGGCCCTGTGGTTGCGCTTGACGGTATTGAGTGGCGCCGGCATGCCTGCCGATGCCATCGCGGCTCAGACCGTTTCGGACGGCAATTAGATCCTGGGTGGGGCAGACGGTCTTGCCGTCTGCCCTGAAATCGCACTCAAACACCTCTGACCGCAGTTAGAGACCCATCTCCCGGAACGTTTCCTGCGCGATGCGAAAACTGTCCACCGCCGCCGGTACGCCGCAGTAAATCGCCACCTGCAGAAATACTTCCTTGATATCGTCCTTGCTAAGACCGTTGTTGATGGCTCCTTTGATATGAGCTTTCACTTCGTGGGGCCGGTTGAGCGCGGAAATCATCGCGAGGTTCAGCATACTGCGCGTTCGCCGGTCCAGTCCGGGGCGTCCCCAGATTTCTCCCCAGCAATACTGCGTTACCAGCTCCTGCAGCGGCCGGTTGAAATCGTCGGCCGTATTGATCGCTTTATCCACGTAGTCGGCGCCCAGCACCTCACGCCGGATGCTCAAGCCCTTCTCGAACATTGATCGATCCACAATCTCTCCTTGATCGGTAAATAGAAAGTAACAGTCAATTCCGGAACTTCACAATGAAAACAGCGTACTATATGGGGAAAGCGGAACGTTCCACGGAGGAGATGATGCGCCTTTGGTTCCCCATTGTTGTCGGCCTGGCCAGCGGTTCCTTACAGGCCCAATGGATTCACCAGCCCACAGTAGGAATTCCCCGGACTGCCGACGGCAAGCCGAACCTTTCGGCTCCCGCGCCCGAAGCCCCGGACGGCAAGCCGGACCTGTCCGGACTCTGGACTATCGAGCAAGCCGGCGGCGGCATCAAGCAATTGAAGCCGGAGGATATCCAGCCTTGGGCGCAGGCCCTTTCCAAACAGCGCCTGGAGAACTATGGAGGCCAGGATAGCCCCGCCATTCTCTGCTTGCCCGACAGTGGCGTAGGAGGCCTGATGAAATTCGTCCAGAGTCCCGGCCTGCTGGTGCTCTTGGCCGAAGACCTGACGTATCGCCAGGTTTTTCTCGACGGCCGCGAGTTGCCCAAAGACCCCAATCCCGCTTTCATGGGATATTCCGTGGGCCGTTGGGAAGGCGACACCCTGGTTATCGAGAGCACCGGCTTCAACCCTCGCACCTGGCTGGATCTCGGCTATCCGCATACCGAGTACCTGCAAAAAACCGAGCGCATCCGCCGCCCCGACTTCGGCCACCTGGAGATGGAGGTCACCTATAGCGATCCGAAGATCTACGCCAAGCCCTGGAGCGAAAAATTCAAGGCCCTCTTCACCGCCGATACGGACTTGATCGAATATGTTTGCACCGAAAACGAGAAAGACCGCACCCACCTGGTCGGCAAGGAATCCGACGATACCAAAAACGCGGTGAAGCTCCCCCTCGAAACTCTCTCGAAATATGTGGGCACGTATGAATTTAATGCCAAAGCCATCGGAGCGCCGGGCCCCGAAATCATGTTGTTCAAGGTCGCGCTCGAGGACGGCAAATTGGGCCTCGGCGTCGGCGACGGCGCCACGCAGCCGATGACTCCGCTCTCCGAGACCACCTTCACCGGCGTCGGTGGATCCATCGAATTTGAGAAGAACAATCAGGGCCAAGTAACCGCCTTGGTCTTCAAGATCGCGGAAGGCGATTTCCGCGCCCCCCGCAAGAAAGAAGGCCAGTGACGGTGCCGAACCGCTTGGAAATCCTGAAAAACATGGTGACGCAAAATCCCCAGGACAGTTTCTCGCGGTACGGCCTCGCGATGGAATACCGGAACTCCGGCGACCTGGAGGCCGCGGTGGCCGAATTTCGGTCCCTGATGGGGATTAACCCGAACTATGTGGCCGCCTATTTTCACGGCGGCCAGACCCTCGAGAAATTGGGCCGTCTGGAAGAAGCCCGCACCGTATATCGCAACGGCCTGGATGCCGCCGCCCGCACCGGAGACCAGCACGCTCGCGGCGAAATCCAGGCAGCGCTAGACCTCATCGGCTAAAACGTTCTGGAGCCGCGACTGTTTTTCCGAGCCGCGACCGCAAGGGAGCGGTCCCTACTTCCTCATCACCAATCCATACACATCAATCTCCCTTTTAGCCTCCACATAAACGCGCCCGTTGACCACCGACGGTATCGTGAACCGGAGCGTGCTCCCCGCCCCATCACGCGAGCCATTCTGCGCCGAATGATACAGCTCATGAGCCACGTTGGCGGCTTCGTAGGCGTGCAAAACGGCGGGCCGGTCGCCGTATTCGTTCCACTTCTTGGTTTCGATGAGCCACACGATCCCGTCGCGCGTGCCGTTGGCGGAGATGGCCGGCGTCGCTCCCGGATTGCCGAAGCGGTGCTCGCCAACCACCGAGGGCCGGTTCATCAAGTGGCCCTTTTGCACAGCGAAGTCGGAAACATAATCGTCGCTCGCCAGCATATAGACGTGGCCGTTCCAGTAAGCCGGCGCAGAATAAATTCCGCCGCGAAACTGGAAGACCTCCTGGGGATTGGCGCCCAGGGGATCGCGCTCGAGTGCGTAAAGCCGCCCATCCTTCCCTCCGATCACCACCAGGCCACCCGGAGTCAGCATCGGACCACCGGAGCCGAAATCCAGATCGCGTTCCGCCATTTGCCGTTGATTGGAAGGAGTGAAGGAATCGCGCACCGCCAGGCGGTGCGAATCGAGCGCCAGCTTCAGTAACGTGTCGCCCCAGTCGCGGCCCGGAGTAAACGTACCATTGCCGGTCGCAACGTAAACATTGCCATCCCCATCGGCGGCGGGGGCATTGTCCGCCTGCCAGATGCCGCTATCGTCCCCCGAAGGCGAGGTGTTGAACACCGCGGTTTGCGCGAGTGTGTGCGCATCGTACGCCATGACCCAGCCGTGATAGGTTTCTACATCGCATGAGGATGCCCACGTCAGGTAGACCAGTCCCTTGTTCAACAGCAGGCCCGCGCGCGGCAGTTCGCGCAGCGGGTTGAAGCCATCGCCTGTGATCTCCCGCGGTCCGCCAAACTTCTCCGCGCCGGTAGTGATGGCCAGCGCGCGCAGCCGCTGCACATACCTGCCCCGTTCTTTGGTTCGCGCCAAAACATAAAGCGTGCCGGTCGGCAGATCGATGACGGGAGTCGGCGTGATGCCGATCTCCGGCTGAATGAACGGGCAGCGAGCATCCTCGCGAGCGGAAAGCGTGGTTACGCCGGGCGCCAGAAAACTCACGTGCCACAGCGGCTCCCGATCGTTCCCATCGGCATCGAATGCGTAGACGCTATCGTGCTCGGTGGCCACGAACAGCACGTTATGCTGGCCTTTGCCTGGAATGGTTACGCCCGCAACATAGAGCGGCTGGGCATAAACGTCCCCATCGACTCGCAGCGTGAACACCTTCCCGAATTGCTGCGGGTTCACGTTGGCGGGAGTCAGCGTGGTCTCGTGCAGATTGGCGCTGGTGCGCGCGTTGTCGTTCTGAGACGTCAGCAGTTGCGCCGCCGCGGGCAGACAGACCCCAAGCAAAATCGGAAGCACCATCCGCATGAGCATCAGACACCAGCCTCACGCCTGAAGTTCCGGGCAAATCACCCAGAGCACCAGTTGCGTGGATCTGGTGGGGCGGGCTTTTCAGCCCGCAGGCCGGATTTCCATCCGGCTAACCGCCGCAGGCCGGCGCGCTTCATTCTATACTGGTGCTCACATTGTGTAGGAGCCCTTCACCATGACTCGAATCCCTTCTCTTGGCCGATCCGTTCTTTGGCTCGCCCTGCCGTTATATTGCATTGCCCTACTCCCAGCCCAAGCCCAGCAGCCCATCGGCATCCCCGTACCTTCCCTGGGCTCCGGCCCGTTCGTGTTCGACACCGCGGAGCAGCACAAGATTCGCGTCACTGTCGTGACCAAGGGGCTGGTCCACCCCTGGGGCCTCGTGTTTCTGCCCGACAACACCATCCTCGTCACAGAGCGCCCCGGTCGCATTCGCGTGATTCATAATGGCGTGCTCGACCCCAAGCCGCTCACGGGCGTGCCCCAGCCGCGAACCAATGGGAACGGCGGACTCATGGATATCGCCCTCCATCCCAAGTTCGCCCAGAACCAACTCGTCTACTTCACCTACGACAAGCCCGTAGATAAAGACAGGGGCGCTCCCACCGTAGCTCGCGGAAGTTTGGAAGGTGGGTCGCTCACCAACGTGCGCGATGTCCTGGTTGCCGATGCTTACGAGGGCACCGGCGGGCTAAGCGCGCGCATCGCCTTCGGCAATGACGGGATGCTGTACATGGCCACCGGCGGCAATGTGGGGTGGGTGGCGCAAGAGCCCGGAAGCCTCCGTGGCAAGATTCTCCGCATCCGCGACGATGGCTCCGTGCCTCCCGACAATCCCTTCATCGGCCGCGCCGGATACAGGCCCGAGATCTACTCCCTGGGCCACCGTAATTCCTTAGGTCTCATCGTTCATCCCGTAACGGGTGTTCTGTGGAATAACGAGAATGGCCCCAACGGCGGCGATGAGATCAACGTCATCCTCCCCGGCCGCAATTACGGCTGGCCGGCCGTCAGCTTTGGACGCGATTACGCCGGACCGCGCATTTCCGAAAACCCCACGCGGGAAGGCTTCGAATCGCCCATCGTGGTATGGATTCCCTCCATCGCCGTTGCCGGCATGGCCGTTTATACCGGCGACCGTTTTCCCAACTGGAAGGGTAACGTTTTCGTGGGTTCGATGCGCATGGGCGAGATCCCCGGCACCGGTCACCTGGAGCGCATTGTCTTCAATGCACGGACCGAAGAACTGCGCCGTGAATCCCTGCTCGGCGAACTCAAGCAGCGCATTCGCGAGGTCCGCCAAGGCCCCGATGGTTACCTTTACCTGTTGACCGACGAGGACGATGGCGCGGTTTTGCGCATAGAACCGGCGCAGTAACATTCGTCCAACATAGAAGTGATACGAGCGCATGTCCATCAACCGAGCCGCGACCGCAAGGGAGCGGATGGCAGTACTGTCAAAGCTCTTCCGCGGCGCCAATCGCTATGATGAATGAGGGGCAATGCGCAAGCTGGGAAACGCAGGGGCAGACGTGCGGATGCGCGGCTTTACCGAGCGCCACACCGTGGCTGCCGCCCTTGCCTGGCTCGATGCGCAACTCTCTCCCCTAACGCCGGAAATCGTGCCCCTGCGGTGCGCCGCGGGCCGCGTGCTTTCCACCGCGGTGGTTAGCGAGTACGACGTCCCCGGATTCGATCGCGCCACCATGGACGGATATGCCGTGGTGGCCCATAGCACGGAAGGCGCGGCCGCCTACAGCCGTCTGCCCTTGGCCGTGATCGGCGATTCCATGCCGGGTTGCCCGTTCGAAGGATCCGTTTCCGCGGGAGAGGCCGTTCGCGTGATGACCGGCGCTCCCCTGCCTCGCGGCGCGGATGCAGTGCTGCCCGCGGAATGGATCGAGGACGATTCCAGTGATGACGGACGCCGCTCAATCAGCGCGCTGGCGCCTGTTCCTCCAGGCAAGAACGTGGGGCGGTGCGCCGAAGATATCGCTCGCGGCACAACACTACTGGACGCCGGCCGCATCCTGCGGCCCCAGGATCTTGGCGCCTTGAGTTCCGTTGGCCGGGGAGAGGTGCAGGTGTTCCGCCGTCCCTCGGTGCGCCTGCTGGTGACCGGTAATGAGCTGCTACCCGCCGGTTCGACTCCATGCGGTTTTCGCATTGCGGACGCCAATGGACCGATGCTCGCCGCCCTCGTCGAGCGCGATGGCGGCGTTGTTGACTTTCCGGGAATTGTCCGTGACGATCGCGACAGCATTCTCGAAGCGTTGCGTGCCGATGCCGATGTCGTGGTCGTATCGGGCGGATCGAGTGTGGGGATTGAGGATTTCGCGCCGATGCTCGTGGCGGAACATGGCGAGCTGGCGGTGCACGGGATCGCCATGCGGCCCAGCAGTCCAACCGGTTTGGGGCGCATCGGGCATCGGCTCGTCTTTCTGCTTCCCGGCAATCCCGTTTCGTGCTTGTGCGCCTATGATTTCTTTGCCGGACGCGCCATCCGCTCCTTGGGCGGAAGAAGCAAGGAGTGGCCCTACCGAACCACGCGCCGGACGTTGAGCCGCAAAATCAGCTCGCCGATAGGCCGCCTCGATTACGCGCGGGTCAAGATCATGGACGGACTGGTGGAACCGTTGGCTGTTTCCGGCGCTTCGGTGCTCTCCTCGACTACCCGGGCGGACGGTTTTGTGATTGTCGGTGATGACAGTGAGGGCTTCGCCGCGGGAGCCGAGGTCGAAGTGTGGCTCTATGGCTGAGCAGGAGCAGTTTCTGCAGGTCCTGGACCGCGATGAAGCGGAACGGCGGTTTCGCGCCGCGGTTCACACCACGCCTCGCGGAGACGAATCCATACCGCTCGATGCCGCCCTGGGCCGGGTTCTCGCCGCGGACGTCGTATCGCCCGTGGACGTCCCTTCCTTCGATCGGGCCAATGTAGATGGCTTCGCGGTCGTGGCTGAAGACACCTTCGGGGCATCTGAGGAATTGCCGCGCACGATTTCTCTGGCGCAGGAAGAGATCCACACCGGCATCGTTCCCTCCACCGTGCTTCAATCCGGCAACGCCGTGCTCATTGCCACCGGGGGAATGGTGCCCCGAGGCGCCGATGCCGTGGTGATGATCGAGGACGCGGATGTAAGCGGCGGCAAGCTGCGCGTCACTAGGGCTGTCACCGCGGGTAGCGGAGTCTCTTTTGCCGGAACGGATATTACGGCCGGCGAGACCGTGCTCCGCCGTGGACGTTTGCTCACCAGCCGCGACACCGGGGTGCTCGCCGCAATCGGCATTCCTACCGTGAAAGTCTGGCGGAAGCCCATCGTCGCCATACTTTCGACCGGCGATGAAATCATTGCGCCTGGTGAAGAAATGCGGCCGGGCCGAGTGTATGACTCCAACGGCCAGATTCTCGCCGATGCCGTGCGCGAGTTGGGAGGCGAGCCGAGGCGGCTGGGAATCACGCACGATAACGTCGATGCGCTGCGCACAAAGTTGCGATCGGCGCTGGATTTTGCCGATATCGTGCTGCTCTCGGGGGGAACGAGCAAGGGAGCGGGCGACGTTTCGTACCGTGTCGTCGCCGAGTTGGAAAATCCTGGGATCGTGGCCCATGGTGTGGCGCTTAAACCGGGCAAACCGATCTGCCTGGCCGCAACCTGCGGGCGCGCGGTCGTAGTGCTTCCGGGTTTTCCTACATCCGCAATCTTTACGTTCCATGAGTTCCTGGCGCCGGTGATTCGCCAACTCGCGGGGCGCGGCGCTGCAGAACGTATGGTGGTGCCCGCGAAGCTTGCCGTGAAGGTCAACAGCGAAATCGGCCGCACCGAGTATCTGCTGGTGGGACTGGTCGAGGCCGCAGGCGAGGAAAATACGCTGGTCGCGTACCCGATGGGACAGGGATCGGGCAGTGTGACGACTTTCAGCCGTGCCGATGGCTTCGCTACCATCGGCCGGCACGAAGAGATCGTTCCTGCCGGAACCGTCATCCATGTTCAGCTCTTGGGTCGCGACCTGCAACTGGCCGATTTAGTAGTCATCGGCAGCCATTGCATCGGCCTCGACTACCTCCTGGGAGAACTGGAACGGCAGGGGATCCGTTCGAAGTTCCTCGCCGTCGGCAGTACGGCGGGACTGGATGCCGCCAGGCGGGGCGAATGCGACGTGGCCGGCGTCCACTTGCTGGATCCGAAGACGAACGAGTACAACCGGCCATTCCTCACCCCGGCTCTCGAACTGATCCCCGGCTATGGCCGCCTGCAGGGCATTGTCTTCCGCCGCGGAGATTTGCGCTTTGAAGGGCGCTCCGCGAGTGAAGCGATCTCGGCCGCACTCGCCGACACCGGCTGCGTCATGATCAATCGCAACCAGGGAAGCGGCACCCGTGTATTGATCGACCGTTTGCTGGCCAGGGCGAAGCCGCCCGGCTATGCCGTACAGCCTCGAAACCACAATGCCGTCGCAGCCGCCGTGCTGCAAGGGCGGGCGGACTGGGGAGTGACGTTGGACATCATCGGCCGCAACGCCGGGCTGGGGTTTTTGCCCGTTCAGGCGGAGCAGTACGATTTCATCGTCCCGCGGGCGCGCGCGGACCGGAAGGGCGTGGCGGCGTTTCGTGCCCTGCTGCGGCAACCGTCCACGCGTCAGGCGCTCGAACGCCTCGGGATGCATCCATGACCACAGCCGGAATTGTCCTCTGCGGCGGAAAATCTACCCGGATGGGCACTCCCAAAGCCACACTCCCGTTCGGATCCGAGACCATGCTACAGCGGGTGGTGCGGCTGCTAGCCGCCGTGGTCGACCCGATCGTCGTAGTAGCGGCGGGCCAACAAGTGCTCCCGGCGCTCCCTGATGGCGTGATCGTTGCCCGGGATGAACGAGAGGAACGTGGTCCGTTGGAAGGACTGCGCGCCGGCTTGAAGGCGCTGCCCCCCTCTGTGGATGCCGCATATGTGACGAGCTGCGACGTCCCACTCCTGGTTCCGGGCTTCGTAACCCGGATGATCGAACTACTCGGCGATCACGAGATTGCGGTGATGGAGATCGACGGCTTCCCCCATCCGCTCTCCGCGGTGTACCGGCGTGCCACCCTTCCGCAAGTCGAAACCCTTCTGGAGCGCGATAAGCTGCGGCCGGTATTCCTGTTCGATGCCGTCCGGACCCGGCGCGTGCGGCCTGAAGAGATGACCTCAGTGGACCCCGACCTCCGCACTCTGCGCAATCTAAATACCCCCGATGATTACCGCGCCGCCCTCGCAGACGCCGGTCTGACCGCTCCCTAACCGTCCCGGCTCCGAAACCGCACCGAACCGAGCCGCGACCGCAAGGAGCGGTTTGTCTGAACCTACCATCCCCGCTGCCGGTGATACTCCCCCACCAGTTCCACAAGCCGCTCACGGCTAAGCGATGCCGCCGGGTCATTGGGTAGCGGCGTTTTCAGAAACCGCTCGGGCAGCGTGTCTTCCTCCAGAGTCCACCCCGCCAGTAGATTGAACTGCCGCTTGGCCGAAACAATGCGCCGGGCCGTCTCGCGCAGTTCCGCCGCGGTCACGTCCCATCCGGTGACGCTCCGCAGCATCTCCGCGGCCTCGGCGTAGAAATCCTCGAAGACGCCGCGCAGGAACTTGCAGAGGATGAGCGAGTCCATCAGGGCAGCCTTGTCCTCGGTCTCAATGGCGTGCTGCACGGCGTCCCGCGTAACGTGGCGGCGGTCCACCTTGTCCGAAAAATCCACTTCATAGGCGCCGCTGCGATTGTGGTCCGCGCCGCGCGCGCCCACGGCGAAACCCAGCGCCATGGTCTGCAACGCTCTCGGCTCGTAGCCGGGAATCTCCAGCCCCTTCACCTGGGGTGCGATGGCGACGCTGTTATTCCCGATTGCGGCGGCGGCCCGGCGACTGCCCTCGGCGAGCAGATCGCCAATCCCCTTCCGCGAGCCAATCAACTCGATCGCGCGCAACAGCGCATCCCCACTGCCGAATTTCAGCCACGGCTCATCCAGCCAGCCGCGCTCCACGCACTCCATTGCAAACGCGATCGTTCCCCCGGTGCTGATCGTATCGATCCCGAGTTCGTCGCAGCGTTGGGAAGCGCGCAAAACGGTGTCCGGGTCACTGATGCCGCATAGAGGACCGAGCGCAAACATATTTTCATACTCCACGCGAACGCCCGTGCCGCCGTGGGAATAGATGTGTTCGCATCCAATGGTGCACGCCACGCAGCTTTCGCGCGTTTTGGCGCGCGTGGCGCTGAGCTGCTCAGGCGAAAGGTTGGCCGCTTCCTCGAAGGCGCCGCTTTGAAAATTGCGCGTAGGCAGCGCGCCGAAACGGTTGAACGTAAGCAGGTTGCTGGCTGTGCCAAGCTCGCGGTATTTGGCGGTGGCCGGGCCAAAGGAACGTTTCGAAAGGGATTTACTAATCTGCGTGAGTTCCCGTGGCTGCGCCCACTCTGTGGTGTGAGCCCCGCGTAGAGCCATGGCCTTGATGTTCTTGGAACCTAAGACCGCGCCGCTGCCCCCGCGGCCCGCGTGGCGTCCGTCATGGGAGATCGTCGCATAGCGCACTAAACGCTCGCCCGCCGGCCCGATGGACGCAATTCGGAAATCGGCGCCCAACCGGGATCGGACAGCCGCTTCCGTATCCCTGCAGGTCGCGCCTGCATATTCGCGGGCCGCTTCCAGGCGTACATTAGGTCCGGCGGCTTCAGCATTCTTCTCGTCGATGATCAGCAGCGAAAGTTCCGGAACCCGCCCCACGATGACGATGGCATCGCATCCGCAACGCTTGCCGGCAATGGCGAACCCGCTGCTGGCGAGAGAGTCGTTGATGCGTCCGGTCAGCGGGCTTTTGCTGACCACTGCGAACTTCGCCGAGGTGGTGAGAGGGCTTCCTACCAGCGGGCTGAAGGCAAAAACAATGGGAGCCTCAGGAGCAAGGGGGTCGAATTGCGCCGCGCCTTCCTGAAGCAGCAGCCATACACCCAATCCACTGCCGCCCAGATACTCGCGCAACACGTCTTCGCCGATCGGCAGGTATTCACCGCTGCCTCCGGAAACGTCGATGCGCAGGTAGCGGCCGTGGTAACCGTACGGCATGGGCCTGCCTTATCCCCCGGCGTCCGCCGAAAGAATCAGCACGTGATCGTTTTCGCACAAGGGGGTTTGGGGGTCGCGGATGAACCGGTCGCCATTGAGACTAGCCGCCAGGACAGGATGGAGCCGATTGGCCTCAACAAATTCGCTCAGCGGCGGCACGCGTTCCGCCAACACCGCGAGCAATTCTCCCAAAGTGTTTGCTTGTAACTCGATAGCCGGAACGCCGGCGCGCTCGCGTGGAAGGCCAAAAAACTCTACGTACATACGTCCCGTGCCCGAATCAGCGAACAGACCCATGGAAATGATAGCATGACAGTTAGCCAAAACAGCAGCGAAACCGGCCCTGGAACGGGCCTGCACTCGATGAAGGCTACCATTCCATTGTTGCTTAAGAGGAGCGATGAAAGATTCTGTCTCCGGGTCGACGGCTGCATCCACGGCGGTTGAATCGAACGGAAAAAACGGCCGCGGCGGTAAGCGGGGCCGGGTCCGCGCCACACCCAAAGGCCGGCGGGTGGACCCCCAGGCGCGCGAAGAAGTGCGAGCGTTGCTGGGCGATGAACCGCGGCGGCGCGATCTGCTGATTGAGCACCTGCATAAGATTCAAGACCGGTTCGGTTGCCTGGAGGCGAAGCACCTGGTCGCGCTGGCGGCCGAGATGAACCTGGCCATGGCCGAGGTGTACGAGGTGGCGACCTTCTATCACCACTTCGACGTCATCAAAGAGGGAGACCCCCGGCCGGCGCCGGTCACAGTCCGGATATGCGACTCGCTTTCCTGCGAGCTAGCGGGCGCCCATCAACTGCTGGAACGCCTGCCGGCCATTCTGGGCAAAGGCGTACGCGTGCTGCATGCTCCCTGCGTCGGCCGCTGCGACACTGCGCCGGTAGCCGTGGTAGGCCAGAATCCGATACCCAAGGCAACCGTGGAACTGGTGACGGAAGCGGTTGGCGCCGGACAGGTCCAGCATCCGGCGGCGCCCGCTGCCATAACTCCCAGCCACATCGATTACGCGGCGTACCGCGCTGCTGGCGGTTACGCATTGGCAGCTTCCTGTGTTGCCGGAGAAAAGAAACCCGCCGATGTCATCGCCCTGATGGAAGACTCCGGCTTGCGCGGCTTGGGCGGAGCCGGTTTTCCAGCCGGCCGGAAGTGGAAGATCGTAGCAGCCGAGCCCGCTCCGCGTTTAATGGCCATCAATATTGACGAGGGCGAGCCGGGGACATTCAAGGATCGTTACTACCTGGAACGCGACCCGCACCGCTTCCTCGAAGGCGCATTGATTGCCGCCTGGGCGATCGGCATCGAAGCCATCTACATTTATCTCCGCGACGAATACCATGGATGCCGCGCCATCCTCACGCGCGAGATCGCGGCGCTGCAAGCGAATCCACCCTACGCGATTCCGCCGATCTATCTGCGGCGCGGAGCCGGCGCGTACATCTGCGGGGAAGAGTCTTCTATGATCGAATCCATCGAGGGCAAGCGCGGAGAACCTCGCTTACGGCCGCCCTACGTGGCCCAGGTGGGTGTCTTCGGACGCCCCACGCTCGAGCAGAACATGGAGACGCTGCACTGGGTGCGCGACATCATCGAAAAGGGACCGGCTTGGTTCGCCGGCCACGGCCGCCACGGTCGAAAGGGCCTGCGATCGTTCTCCGTCAGCGGCCGGGTGAAGAAGCCGGGAGTGCATCTCGCTCCCGCGGGCATTACGCTACGGGAACTGATCGACGAATATTGCGGTGGAACGCTCGAAGGGCATGAGCTGTACGGCTACTTGCCGGGAGGGGCATCGGGTGGCATTCTTCCCGCTTCCATGGCCGATATCCCGCTCGATTTCGACACCCTCAATCCATATGGCTGCTTTATCGGATCGGCGGCTATTATCGTCCTTTCCAATCACGATACGGCAGCGGCCGCGGCGCGCAACGTGATGAAGTTCTTCGCCGATGAATCCTGCGGGCAGTGCACGCCATGCCGCGTCGGTACAGTCAAAGCGCTGCAACTGATGGAGCATCGGCGCTGGGACGCTCCGCTGCTTCAGGAGTTATCGCAAGCCATGTTCGATTCGTCCATTTGCGGCCTCGGCCAGGCCGCTCCCAATCCCGTTCTTACGGTTTTGAAGTACTTTCCGGGGGAAGTGGAATAATGCATCGGAATAACGGTTCTCTGATGGCAAAGCCGGTCAGTTTTGTGCTGAACGGCGCGGCCGTAACGTGCGCTTCGGACCAGACGATTCTCCAGGCCGCCGAGCAGCACGGGGTTGAGATTCCGCGGCTCTGCTACAAGGAGGGCTTGCGCCCGGACGGCAACTGCCGCACCTGCATGGTGGAAGTCAAGGGCGAGCGCGTTTTGGCGGCATCCTGCTGCCGCTATCCCACGGAAGGCATGGTCGTCACGACCAACAGCCCGCGCGCCCTCGGCAGCCAGAAGATGTCCATGGAGCTTCTGCTGTCGGATATCCCGGAGACTTCCTACACGTTGAACTCCGAACTCGATTTTTGGGCGCGCAAACTGTCCGTGGGGAAGCCGCGGTTCGCCGCGCGCCACCAGCCCGCCGAAGATCTGTCGCACCCGGCAATGGCCGTGCGCCTGGATGCCTGCATCCAGTGCAATCGGTGCGTGCGTGCCTGCCGCGAAGAGCAGGTCAACGATGTGATTGGCTACGCCTTCCGCGGCGAGCACTCGAAGATCGTTTTCGATCTCGACGATCCCATGGGCGAATCCACCTGTGTGGCCTGCGGAGAGTGCGTCCAAGCCTGCCCCACCGGAGCGTTAATGCCCGCGCGGGATGCCGGTTTGATCGCTCCCGAGAAGCAGGTTCACTCGGTTTGTCCGTACTGCGGCGTCGGTTGCCAGCTTACTTACAACATTCGCGACAACAAAATTGTTTACGTCCAGGGGCGCAATGGTCCCGCCAACTCCAGTCGGCTTTGCGTAAAAGGTCGCTACGGTTTCGACTACATCCAGCACAAGCACCGTCTGACGAAGCCCCTGATCCGCAAGCCGGGAGGTCCCAAGCACAAAGACTTTGTCGTCGATCCCGAGAACTGGCGCGACGTTTTTCGCGAGGCCACCTGGGAAGAGGCGCTCGATCTGGCCGCCAAAGGATTGCGGGACATCCGCGATAGTCATGGCAAGCGCTCCCTGGCCGGCTTCGGCTCGGCGAAGGGTACCAACGAAGAAGCGTACCTTTTCCAGAAACTGGTGCGCACCGGCTTCGGCTCGAATAATGTCGATCATTGCACGCGCCTCTGTCACGCCTCGAGCGTAGCGGCGCTGATGGAAGGCATTAACTCGGGAGCGGTATCGAACCAGGTGCGCGATGTCGCCCGCGCGGAAGTGGTTTTCCTGATCGGATGCAACCCCACCGTGAATCATCCCGTGGCGGCAACCTGGATCAAGAACGCGGCGAAATCCGGCGTGAAGCTGATTATCGCCGACCCGCGCCGTAGCGACCTCGCCCGGCACGCCACTTACTTCCTGCAGTTCAATCCCGATACGGACGTGGCGCTCCTCAATGCAATGCTGCACGTGATTGTCGAGGAGGGCCTGGTTAACGAGGAGTTCATTCGCGACCGCACCTCCGGTTATGAGGCCTTAGCCGAGAATGTAAAGAAATTTTCTCCGGAGGCGATGGCCCCCATCTGCGGTATCGACGCCCAAACCATCCGCGAAGTGGCGCGTTTATACGCAACGTCCAACGGCTCGATGATCCTTTGGGGCATGGGCATTTCCCAACACGTCCACGGCACCGACAATGCGCGCTGTCTGATCGCGCTGGCCATTTCGACCGGACAGATCGGTAAGCCCGGCTCGGGATTGCATCCTTTACGCGGGCAGAACAACGTGCAGGGCGCGTCAGATTCCGGCCTGATCCCGATGGTCTATCCGGACTATCAGCCGGTTGGTGCTCCCAAGGCACGGGAGCGGTTTGAGAAGCTGTGGCGCACCCAGCTCGATCCGGATCCGGGCCTGACCGTGGTCGAAATCATGCATGCCGCCAAGAAGAAGCAGATTCGCGGCATGTACATCATGGGCGAAAACCCGGCGATGTCCGATCCCGATGTCGATCATGCTCGCGAGGCGCTGTGCGCGCTGGATCACCTCGTGGTGCAGGATATTTTCCTGACGGAGACAGCCTACTTAGCAGACGTTGTCCTGCCCGCTACGGCGTGGCCCGAGAAAGTCGGCACCGTAACCAATACCGATCGCATGGTCCAGCTCGGACGCAAGGCGATTGAACCCCCAGGCGACGCCAGAGAAGACTTCTGGATTTTGAACGAGCTGGCCCGCCGCATCGGCGTGGACTGGTATTACAACCATCCGCGCGAAGTATTCAACGAAATGCGCACCTGCATGGATTCGATCGCGGGTATTACTTGGGAGCGGTTGGAACGCGAGTCTTGCGTCACGTATCCGTGCGTGAAGGAAGGCGACCCCGGGGATCCCGTGGTTTTCATCAAGAATTTCCCAACGCAATCGGGGCGCGCCAAGTTTGTGCCCGCCGATCTCATCAGTGCCGCGGAACGGCCGGATGCCGACTATCCGATGGTCCTGATCACCGGCCGCCAACTCGAACATTGGCACACCGGCGCCATGACCCGGCGTGCTTCGACGCTCGATTACATTGAGCCGGAGCCGGTCGCCTCGGTTCATCCGCTCGACCTGGAAGGCTTGAACGTCGAACCCGGTGGCATTCTTACAATTGCGTCGCGCCGCGGGAGTATTTCCCTCTACGCGCGCGCCGACGATGGCACGCCTCGCGGGGCCGTATTTGTTCCATTCTGCTACTACGAAGCAGCCGCCAACATGCTGACGAACCCTGTGCTGGACCCGTTCGGAAAGATTCCCGAGTTCAAGTACTGCGCCGTGAAAGTGACGAAAGGCGGCCCTGTGCCCCAGCACTTGAGCTTCGGCGGCGGAGTTCTGCTTCCAGACCCGCAAATCGAACCAGTCGAAATAGGTGCAGACTAGGACCCCCTTGTGGGGTCGGCCCTTCGGGGCCGCCGTTCGCGTTACTGAGCCGCGACCGCCAGGGAGCGGTTGCTTAGTCGTGCACCCCAACCAACCATCGGGCGCGCAATCCCTGCGTGGTAAAATTGAACCTCCCCACAATGGAACGCGCCAGCAAGCTCATCCGGAGTCTGAGACTGCCCGGCGAAACCATTACGCCGGAGGAAATCGCCTGCAGCGCATGGGCGCACGCCGTAGGACCGAAGGTTGCCGCGCATACCCGCGCGGTGCGCATGGTGCGGACCCGTCTGATCGTACAAGTGGAAGATCGCACTTGGCAACGGCAACTGTTTACGCTTACCGGCCAAATTCTGCGTAACCTCGAACGGGCGCTAGGCGCGGGAATCGTCGAAGATCTGGAGTTTCGGATCGTCCCCCGCCGCATCGAGCCGCAACGCGCAGTGCAGGCGGTCCCGGCGACGGACGAAGCGCAGGATATTGCCGACCCAGTGCTGCGCGGCATCTACAAGGCGTCCCGGCAAAAGGCACGAGCGTGAAAATTACAGAGAAGGAAGTGCGGTACGTGGCCGATCTCGCCAACCTGCGCCTCACCGACGCCGAAGTGCACAAGTTCGGCGCGGACCTGGACGAAATCCTGGAGCACATCGATAAGCTCAACGAGATCGATACCACCGGCATCGAGCCGATGGCCCAGGTTTTGTTCGATTCCGGAGACATGGATACGCTGCGCCCCGATATTCCGGCGCCGCCTTTAGGCAACCAGGCAGCGTTGGCGAACGCACCGCAGCCGGGCACGGGCTACTTCAAAGTACCCAAGGTGATCGAACGCTAACTATGAACCATCCGAACAACTGCGATTCGACCGCTGTCTTACTGAGCCGCTGCTTGCAGCTCGACCGCCAGAGAGCGCTTCTGCCGTTTCCGAGCCGCGACCGCCAGGGAGCGGTCCTTTAGCCCCTATGGACGTCTCCTCCCTGACCATCGAGCAAGTCCGCGCCGGCCTGTTGGCGCGCACCTTCAGTGCCGTCGAATTGGCAACCGAAACACTCCGCTTCGCCGAAGCCGGAAACGGGAAAACCAACGCCTACCTGCGCCTCGCCCCGGAGCGGGCCTTAGCAGCAGCGCAAGCCGTGGACGAGAAGATTGCGCGCGGCGAAGAGCTTGGTGCGCTGGCCGGAGTTCCCGTGGCTGTGAAGGACGTCATCCTGACGCGCGGATTGACCAGCACCTGCGGCTCGAAACTGCTGGAGCACTACGTTCCGCCCTATGATGCCACGGCCGTTGTGCGGTTGGAACAAGCGGGTGGCATGATCGTCGGCAAAACCAACTGCGATGAATTCGCCATGGGCTCTTCCAACGAGAACTCGGCGTTCGGCCCGGTGCGCAATCCCGTGGCGCCCGATCGCGTTCCGGGTGGCTCCAGCGGCGGCTCGGCCGCCGTGGTGGCGCAGGGCACGGCGGTCGTGGCCCTCGGTTCCGACACGGGCGGATCAGTACGGCAGCCGGCCTCCTTCTGTGGCGTGGTCGGTGTGACCCCTACGTACGGACGAGTCTCGCGATACGGGCTCACCGCCTTCGCCAGTTCGCTCGATCACATCGGCCCATTCGGGAAAACAGTCCGCGATGCGGCAGTCCTGCTGGGAGTGATCGCGGGCCGCGATCCCGCGGATGCCACCTCGGCGGCGGCGCCGGTCCCGGACTATGCCGCGGCGCTCGATGGAAACGTGCGCGGCCTCCGGCTGGGCCTGCCCCGCGAATATCTGAAGGATCTGACCAGCGAGACCGGTGACCTGATTGCCCGAGGAGTGGAAGTCCTGCAGAAGCTCGGCTGCGAAGTGTGCGACATCAGCCTGCCTGCCACCGAGTACGCCATCGCGACCTATTACATAATTGCTACGGCGGAAGCGAGCTCCAACCTGGCGCGCTACGATGGCGTCCGCTACACCTTCCGTTCGGCCGCCTCGGACACCCTCTCGGATATGTACCGCAACACCCGGGGTGAGGGCTTCGGCGCGGAGTGTAAGCGGCGCATCATGCTGGGGACTTATGTGCTGAGCGCCGGCTATTACGATGCCTACTATCTGAAGGCGCAGAAAGTGCGCGCGCTGATCGCCCGCGATTTCGCGCGAGCTTTTGCCGAGGTGGACGCCATCGTCGCCCCCGTTTCGCCTTTTCCCGCGTTCCGGATCGGTGAGAAGGTGAACGATCCGCTTGCCATGTACCTTTCGGATATTTATACAATTACGGGTGACCTGGCAGGGATTCCGTGCATGAGCGTGCCCTGCGGGAAGACCGCCGACGGGTTGCCCGTGGGCATGCAGATCTTGACCAGGCATTTCGACGAGACTACGATGTTCCGGCTCGCCGATGCGTTTGAAAAGGCCGGCGGGACCGTTTAGATCCCGGCTTCATATTCAAAGGAGAAGAGGAGAACGATATGCCATTCACGCTACCACCGCTGCCCTACGCCCCCGAGGCATTGGAGCCCCATATCGACAAGATGACCATGGAAATCCACCATGGCAAGCACCACAACGCCTACGTCACCAACCTCAACAAAGCGCTGGAATCGGCGCCCGACCTGGCCAACAAGACGGTTGAGGAACTGCTGGCCAACAACTGCGCGGCCGTCCCCGAGAACATCCGCACTGCCGTTCGGAACAATGGCGGCGGGCATATCAACCACAGCATGTTCTGGAAGATTATGAAGGCCAATGGCGGTGGCCAGCCAGTGGGAAACGTGGCCCAGGCCATCAACAGCACCTTCGGCGGGTTCGATGCTTTCAAGGAGAAGTTCAACCAGGCGGCTACCACCCGCTTCGGCTCGGGCTGGGCCTGGATGGTGAAGAGCGGCGGCAAAGTGGATATCATCTCCACCGCCAACCAGGACAGCCCGGTGATGGAAGGCAAGTTCCCGGTGATGGGCCTCGACGTCTGGGAGCACGCCTACTACCTGAAGTATCAGAACCGCCGGCCGGATTACATCAGCGCCTGGTGGAACGTGGTGAACTGGCAGGAAATCGAAGACCGGTTCAACTCCGCCAAGTAATTGATAAAATCAAACGTCTCATAGCCGATGGGCGGCGCGACCAGTTCCGGGGAGGTCACAGCGTGGCTGGAACGATGGGCGCACGGTGAACCTGCCGCACTGGATCAACTCGCGCCGCTGGTCTACGACCAGCTTCGCGCCATAGCCGACAATCTGCTACGAAACGAACGCTACGACCACACACTGCAGCCCACTGCTCTGGTAAATGAAACATTTTTGAAGCTTCTGGGGCTGCACAAGCTGAGTCTGAACGATCGCTCCCATTTCTTCGCGTTTACCGCGAGGCTGATGCGCCGTGTCTTGATCGACCATGCGCGCCGGTTGAAGGCGGAGAAGCGCGCCTTACCCGATCATCTCCCGCTGGATCCGGAACTCGGTTGGTCTTCATCGGCCGGCGAACAGTCACTCGATTTGAGCGCCGCTCTGGAAGAATTGGAAGCGCTGGACGCCACCAAAACCAGGGCGATCGAATTGCGATACTTTCTGGGCTGCACTGTCGATGAGACGGCGGTTCTGTTAGGAGTTTCCGGCTCTACGGTTGACCGCAACCTGCGGTTTTCGCTGGCATGGCTGCACCGCCGTCTGCATCCCGGGAACGCCGTCCCTCTCACCGAATGACGTACTTTCGGCGCGCGTTGCGCCGTAACCAGTATGCCTGCGCCGTCTCAGCAACGCTTTCAGCAATTAGCGCGCTGGTTTGAGGAGGCTTTGCGGTTGCCACCCGGGCCTGCCCGCGATGCCTACCTGCTTGAGGTTTCCGGAGGGAACAAGACGCTGCTCGACGATTTAACCGGCTTGCTGGCATCGGACGTCGAGGTACAGGGCCGCGCCGTCAACCGCCAGGTACCCTTGCCCCGGTTTGGCTCCTACCAGGCTCGCGAACTGCTGGGGGCAGGTGGCATGGGGGTGGTGTACCGGGCAACGCGCGAAGACGGCGAACTGCGTCATGAAGTGGCTGTAAAAGTGGTCGCTGGTGTACTTTGGTCGCCCGCTCTCAGCGAACGGTTCCGGCGCGAGCGGCAGATTTTGGCCGAGTTGCAGCATCCGCATATCGCCCGATTTCTGGATAGCGGGCTCACCAGCGATGGAGCGCCGTACCTGGTCATGGAGTACGTGGAGGGCGAACGCATCGACACCTGGTGCGACCGTCAACGCCTTTCCATCCGCCAGCGGTTGCAACTCTTCCTGCAGGTGTGCGGCGCCGTGAGCTATGCCCACCAGAAGTTGGTTGTGCATCGCGATCTGAAGCCCAGCAACATTCTCGTGACTGCGGATGGGGAACCGCACCTGCTCGATTTCGGCGTGGCAAGGACGTTGGATTCGCCTTCGGGCGATGGAACGCCGGCGACGCTCACGTCCGGACTCTTTGCGACCCCGGCTTATGCAAGCCCCGAAGTTCTGCGCGGCGAAACCGCTGGCGTAGCGTGCGACGTATATTCACTCGGTGTCTTGTTGTATGAGTTGCTCAGCGGCGCGCGGCCCTCTGGTGGCCCGGACCTGCCGGCAAGCGCAACCGTGCCGGACGATTCCGGAATCGCCGCGGCGCGCGCCGAGGAGTCGGTGCTAGCGCTTCGCCGGAAGCTACGGGGCGACCTGGATGCCGTGTTGGCTAAGTCGCTGGCGAAAGCGCCGGGCGAGCGCTACGCTTCGGTGGAGCAACTGGCCGAAGAGATCCGCCGCTATCTCTCCGGCTACCCGGTCGAAGCGGTGCCGCCGGGCCCGTGGCTACGATCCACTAAGTTCGTCAGCCGGAATAGGGGTCGCGTCGGCGCCACGGCCGCCATCCTGTTGGCCTTGATCGCGGGACTGATCGGAACCAGTTGGCAGGCAAGCGTGGCGAAAAGGGAAAGCATCGCTTCGGATCGGCGGTTTAACGAAGCTCGGGAATTGGCGCGTTACCTGGTTTTCGAGTTGCAGACATCGGTAGCCGCGCTGCCCGGCTCCACGCCTCTGCGCGCCGAGATGGTCAGGCGGTCGCTCGCTTACCTGGACCGGCTCTCCGCGGAAAAAACGAACGATGAGAGCTTGCGGATTGAGGTCGCCCGTGGTTACTTGCAACTGGCCGATGTGCTCGGCAATCCATTTCGCCCCAATATCGGGGAGCCGGCCAAAGCACAGGAGAGCTACCGCAAAGCCATTGCAATTCTCGCCCCGATTGCGGCCAAATCACCTGACCACCGCGAGGCTCGTCTTTTCCTGGCCCGGGGAAAGCTGATGTTGGGCCGCAGCATCGGATTCGGGGCGGCATCGCCGGAGGGACGCGAATTGGTCCGTGGAGCCGCCGAAGAATTCGGACGCCTCGCGGCGCGCTGGCCGTCCGATTTTGAGGTGCGGTCGCAGGCCGCAATCGCTTACGCCTCCCTCGCACAGAGCCTCAGTCTCCAGGGCGGATATGTGTCCACCAGCGATCTGGAACCGGCGCTGGCCGCTGCCCGCGAGTCCACTGCACAGGGCCAGGCCGCATTGAAATTGAGGCCCGGCGACCTGGACACAATTCGCCAGTTGAGTAACAGCTACAAAATTATCGGCGATCTTACCGAATTACACGATCGTCCCGGCGCCACTGAGTTTTTTCGGCAGGCGTTGGCAGTGCTCGTTCGAGCCAACCCGGTGGATCGCCACTCCTTGATCATCGAGGATGCGCGTGCTTCCGCGCTCCTGGGACTTGGCTGGAACCTTGGAAACCTCGGCGTCTATTCCGAAGCCCTTGAGGTGCTGGAAGAGGCACGCCAACTTCGCGACCGCCTTTCGGAGGAAGACCCGAAGAATGTTCAGGCGCTCTATTTCCGGACCATACCTTTGCGCGACCTCGCCATTGTTCACCAGATGGCGGGGCACACCACGGCGAGTCTTAACGCATTTCTGGCCGGCATTGCGGTCGACGATCTCTTGATCTCTCGAAGCCCGTCCAACGAGCTGTATCGTTTCTCGAGGGCCGAACTACAGGCTAGCGCCGCGAATCTGGCAATGAGATTAGGCCGCGATTCGGAGGCAAGACAGTTGGCGGCCGCCGGGCTGCCGGTACTGAAGCAGTCAGCCGAGGCGCCGGGCGCCAGCGCCGTGGAGTTAGCGATTGCGGCGCGTAGTTTGCTCGAAACCGAGGTTCGTCCCCTGCGCGATCCAGAGTCCGCCTTGGCCTTCGCCAAAAAATCGAGCGAGTTGGATGGCAAAGACGCCGAAATCCAGCAGATTCTGGCGGAAGCATATTGGTTCCATGGCGACCGCCTGCACGCCATCCAAACCATACGGCAGTCTCTTTCTTTGATCGAGCCGGCGCCCACCCCGGCCCGCATCGCTCTCGAGAAGACCCTTCACCAGTACCAGACGGCCAAGCTTCCGTAGTACTTTTTCCACCAATTTGTGTGACGCCGGATTTCGTGTAACTGCGCCGTATCCGGGTGAAAGAGCAATGCTCCTATGAAAATGCAAATCACATCGATCTTTATCCCGATGGCAATGGCCCTCTGCGTTCACCAGACTGCCACCGCCCAAACATTTCACAGCGCGCCCGTGAATATTCCGGGCGGCTCCAACATCCTGGTTACCGGTATCAATGACAACCAAGAGATGGTGGTCAACTACACGGATTCTGCCGGAACGGCGCATTGCCTTTCGATTATGGGCAAGACAGCCAAACCGATTGCCGATCTCAACGAAATGGGAACCGGTCCGGGAAAAGGAACGAGTTGTTGGGGCATCAACAACTCCGGCCAAATCGTGGGATCGTATTCCACCGGTCTCTTCGGCAACGGATTCGTCTACACTGCCGGGACCTATACCGACATCATCGTTCCGGGCGCGACCGCCGGCACCACGCCCTACGGCTTGAACAACGTTGGGCAGATCGTCGGATCGTTTGCCGATAACGCCGGCCAACACGGATTTCTATTCACGGTTTCGACCGGCACATATCAGACTCTGGACGTGCCCACCGCTTTCGCGACTCTGGCAATCGGAATCAACGACGCAGGGGTAATCACGTTCGAGTGGGTAAGCCCCGGCTTCATCTATTCCGGCGCCGTGTTCTACAACGGCAAATACATAACTTTGAATGTACCTGGGGCATTACAGTCCAAGGCGCGGGGCATCAACAATTTCGGCTCGATCGTCGTAAATGCGGAGGACACCGCCGGTGTCTGGCACGGATATGTCTTCAAAGGCGGCAAGTTCACACGATTCGACGTAGGAAACGCGGCGAACACCTATAGCTTCGGCATCAACTCCCAGGATGTGCTTGTCGGTGGCTTTAATCCGGCCAGCTCTCCCGCCAGTGAGGTCGGATTTTACGGCCGCATTTTTTAGGTAACCACAGGACAAAGAGCGCGTCTCAAACGCCGAACTACTGGGGCAGGTCTTCGGCCTGCCCATCACCGGCTTAGAAACGCACCAGCAACGCCAACCGCAGCAACCGCGGATTGGTAATCGTCGTCACCGTGCCTCCTAATCCGCAGTTCGCGGCCGTCGAACTCGTGCATGCGGATTTCGGCAGGAACGGCGAGGTGTCCGCTCCCAGCGAGGTGGATTCCGTTACCGCCGCATTGCTGTTCAGCACGTTGAAAACCTGCGCTTCCGGCTCGAACACGAATCTCTCGCGGAAGTGAAAAGTCTTCTTCAAACTCAGATCTAGCTGGTTGAGCCGTGGCGTCAATACCTGCCCCGGCGCCACCAGATTCACTACTTCCGCGCCCTGCAGCAATCCCGGATCAACCAGTGCTCCCGGTGTGCACCCAACGCAGTTGGCCGGATAACGGGTGGCCGGCGTGATGGTCCAGGTGCGAGCCAGGTAACCATTGTTGACCACCGCTCCGGTCGAGCCGGCGGGCGTGAAGCTTCCCTGGTATCGGTTGCTGTAGAACGACAGGCTCGCGACGAAACCATAGCGGATCGGCACGGCGCCCTGGATCTTGAATTCGTTTTGCCACGGCGGACTGGGAACCGCGCCATACTGCTGGTACAGCCCGCCGAACATGTCGCAATACCGCAAGCTGTTCGGGTCGTTCAGCTTGTTGCCGGAAATCAGGGTCGAGGCGCCGGCGCTCTGCGCGCAGGAGCGGTCCAGATCGCGATCGATGGTCCATCCGAAAACGGTGAAGATGCCGTGCGATAAGCGGGCGATGATCGAAGCTTCAAAGCCGGTGTACACATTCTTCACGAGGCTTTGCGGGGCGTTGGTCTGCCACAAAACCGGCGCAGGCGCGGCCTTGCTCAGATTGAAGACCGTAATAGGCGAACCATCCAGCGGGTTCGTGATGCTCACCGGAGTCCATGCCGAGAAGGGCACGGCGTAGTTGAGCACCAAGGTTTGCTGGTACATCGCGCGCCGGTACCAGTTGAAATTCAACGTAAGGCCATTGGCCAGTTCCTGCTGTAGGCCGGCGTTGTACTGATAGTTGTAATCGCGGTGCCAGTTGGGATCGAGATTCACTCCGGTACCTGCAGCCACGCTGCCGAATGCCGGATTGGTGCTGGGACCGAGCGTGCCGCCGCCCACTCCTGCGAGAGCCCCCACGCCGTTGAAGCCGCCCGTCGGAAAGCAGTTCGGATTGGGCGCAACGATCCCAGCGAACGTCACCGGAGCGCAAGGCGATCCGGGCGCCTTCGGATCGCTGAAGTTCCAGGCCACGGTCTGCGTCACCAATGCGAGCGGGTTGAAGTTGTTCGTGAAGCCCGTGCTGTATTGCGAATTGTATTTGCCGAAGCCGGCCTTGATCGCCGTCTTATGGTTGCCGAAGACGTCGTACACCACGCCCAAACGCGGGGTCCAGTTTTTCCAGCAGCCCATCCCCTGCACCGTGGAGCACGTGGTGTTCGGAACGTTGCGGGCACCGACGAACCGCCCGGCGGGCGCGTTCTCGGCGGAGATTTCGGCTGCCAGGTATTCAAAACGCACACCTGCCGTGATCGCCAGCCGTTTGAAACGCCAGGTATCGGTCACGAAAAGGCCCAGATCCGAATCCAGGCGAGCCCACTGATAGACCGGTGTATTGTACGCGGTAAAACTCGTCGGTAGACCGTTGGTGAAGGTCGTGTACCCATCGCCATTGGCGATGTAGCTGGCACGCCCGGGTCCGAAGCCTTCCTGCACGCCGAAGCGGATCTGGTGTCCTCCGGAAACGTACGTTGCGTTGCCGGTGAAAAAGTTGCGGGTGGTTTGAAAATACTGCTGATAACGGCCCGCGAAGTAACGCCGCAGTGTGCCTTGATCGCGCGCCGTAGTGAGCGCGTACCACGGCTCTGTGAACGGTGTCTGTTGAATCCCGTCCTGGTAAAGGTCGTTGTAATCGAGGTGGCTGATCGACATGCCCGCTTCGAAAATCAGTTTGGGAGTCAGCGTGCTGGTCCATTTGGTCTGCAGGATGTAATACATCGGCCACTTGTTGCGCTGCGTGGAGGCCGTCGAGGGGTCGGCCGGAATAAAGCCTTCCTGGCCTCCGTCCAGGATCTCGTGGGCTTTGAACTTCCAGTTGCGCAGAATATTAGCGCTGATCTTGTTCTTGGCGTTCAACTGGTAAGTCAGCCGCAGTGACCCCGCGTTGATAGTGCCATCCTGAATGCCGGGCTTGCCGTCGGGGTAGGTGGAGGCGCCCGCCTGCGTCCAGGTGACCTGCCGGCGGCCCGTCAGAAGGAACCAGAGTTTATCGGTTTTGATCGGACCACCGAAGGAACCATCGAAATCTTCGATCTTGACCGTCTTGTCCTGCCCCGTGAGACCGCGCGCCGCCAATGTCGGACTGAGATTATTGCCTTGCCAGAAGTTGCTGCCGCCGCTGCCGCCTCCGAAAAACTGCACGTGAAACTGGTTGCCGCCATCTTTCGGAATCAGGTTCGTGAACATTCCGCCGCCGGAAGCGTCGGCCGTCACGTTGCTGGTTTGATACGTCGTTTCCGCCACGGCCGCATTATCGATGTACTGCTGAATCTGCCCGTCGGCATAGGTGGTATTGACCAGCATGCCATCGAACAGGTACGTGTCATGGACCGATCCATTGCCATGAACCGACACGTAATTCTGTTCGATCTGCTGCGACCCGCCGATATCCGGCAGATTCAGGTGCGCGCCGGGCACATATGACGCAATTGATTGCATGTACCGGCCGGTGGGCAGCACATCCATCTCCGCGCGCGTCAGCGTCTCCGGGTGCGCCACATTTTCAATATCGACCGTGGCGACGCGCGCCTCGACGTTAATCGTTTCTCCGACGGCGCCGGGCTTCAACTCCGCATCGACCGGCACCGTCACATTAGCCGGCACCACGACGGTCTGTTTGGCCGTGGCGAACCCGGCCAGGTTGACTGTGATCACATACGTGCCCGGCCGCAGATCCACGATGGTGTAGCGCCCTTCCGAATCTGTGGTCACGGAGCGAGTCTTCTCGATGAGAACATCGCTCGACGCTTCCACGGAAGCATTGGCTACCACAGCGCCCGACGTATCGCGGACAACTCCGGAAATGATGCTCTGCGCCGACGCCACATGCGGCATCAGGCAAAAAAACGTAGCGAACGCAACAGCGAGCAAACCCCTCTTCATTTGCGAAACCCCCTCAAACCCGAACCGAGTAGCGATAGGCACCCAAACCTATCGACCGGTAGATAATATGTTGGGTCGAGCCCGTTGTCAAGGGTTTTGCGCTGTCAATCGTGTTAAGAGTGAATCATTGTTCCATAATGAATTCGAGGCGATCGAGTGTCCATGGAAGACGCCATCCTGAAAGAGATTGCGGCCCTTCCGCCGGAAAAACAGCGCGAGATTTACGAACACGCGAAACGCCTGCGCGCCGAAACCGCTAAGAAGCCGCCTTTCAAGAGCATTGAAGGTTTATGGGCCACCTTGGGTATATCTCTCCCAGCCGAGGAAATCGATGAAAACCAACGCGAGATGTGGAAGAACTTCCCCAGAGAAGACATCTGATGCCCGGTCTGGTCGTCGATACCCATACGATCGTGTGTTCGCTAGCCCCACTCGATCGCGCAGTCGCTGACGCGGTTAGATTTGTCAAGCGGAGCGAAGTACCCGACTTGCCGGATCGCGTCATTGCTGCCACGGCTCTCGCTCTCGGCGTGCCGTTAGTCAGCCGCGATGGGAAGATTCGAGCCTCACAGGTCACGACAATCTGGTAGCCCCCGCGCGACCCTCACTCACTGCCGCACGTACTTCTTCACGTCTTTCGGCCCCACTTCCGCGCCGTACACGTTCCCCTTGGAATCGGCCGCCACACCTTCGGCAGCGCTGGTCGCCGGAAGCTTGCCACTCGCATCGGGCATCACGGGATCCGGAATAAACGCGCTTACCGAGCCGTCCTTCGCGCTGCCAATCCGGATACCGCGCTTCCATCCGGGGTTGTAGCCGTAGCCTTGTTTGTCGGTCGATTCCGAGTCAGTCACATAGATAACGTCATTCTTGTCGATGTAAATTCCGCTGGGCCGGCTGAACTGCTTCCACTCGGCTTGGAAGTTTCCATCCTGATCAAAAATCTGGATCCGATTGTTGGCGCGGTCCCCCACAAACAAACGGCCGCGCGAATCGAAAGCCAGCGCGTGCGGCACTTCGAATTCGCCGGGGCCGGAACCGTGCTTGCCCCACTGCTTGATGAATTTCCCGTCCTTCGTGAACTTCAGGACGCGCGCATTGCCCATTCCGGGGGTGTGCCCATCGGAGACGAAAATATCCCCGTTCGGGGCTATGGCGACATCGTCCGGCTGGTTGAATGTATCGGGGCCGTCCCCCGCCACGCCGGCCTTCCCGAGCGTCAGCAAAACTTTGCCGTCGGGGCTGAATTTGAAAACCTGATGCCCCTTGCCATCGCGCCCCTGACCGTCCGTGACCCAGATGTTCCCGTCCTTGTCCACGGAGATGCCGTGCGGAAAGATAAACATGCCCGCGCCGAAGCTTTTGACCAGCTTCCCCGAGGCATCGAATTTCAAGATGGGCGGGTCCTCTTTTCCCGCGCACGAATTCGCGCCGCAGCGCTCGGCTACCCAGACGCTGGTCCCGTCGATATCGATATCGACCGCGCTGGTCGAGCCCCACAGGCGGCCTTCCGTTAGTTTGAAAAAGTTGTCGATGGTGCGGTACGGGTTCGGCTGCGAATTAGGGGCCTGCGCCAGTGCGGCACTCCCGGTTAGCAATGCGGCGAGCGCGACAGATCCAAGCACGTTCGGCATAACGGTCTCCTCTTGAACGCACATCTTACACCAACCCGCGCGTAACCTGTCGATCGGTAGACAAAATGGACGAAAAGTTTTGCCTTCGCCCGTTCGGTGAGATATACTCGCGTGGCATGCGGAGGCAACCATGAATCGGAAGCTGTCCATTGGCGCGATTTTGCTGGGACTCATACTCGCGCTCGGAATCGGATCGGTGATTTTGGAAAAGAAGGCGCGCGTGGAAGCCGCCGGCATACAGGCGCCGCGCTTTGAAGTCGACCCTATGTGGCCCAAGCCGCTGCCGAACCATTGGATCCTCGGCAACACCATCGGTGTCGCAGTCGATAATCAGGATCACATCTGGATCATTCACCGCCAGGCGTCGCTCGAAGCCATGGAGAACTACGCCGCCGCGAATCCTCCGGGGCCCAAGCGCCAGGCCGGAGTAGTGGAAGCCGAGTGCTGCTCGCCCGCGCCGCCGGTTCTGGAATTCGATCAGGAGGGCAACCTGCTGGCGAGCTGGGGCGGCCCCGGTCAAGGCTATGACTGGCCAGAAACCAACCACGGCATCTTCGTCGATTACAAAGGCAACGTCTGGATCGGCGGTAATGGACGCCCGAAGCCTGGAACCAGCAACGAAGGTCGCGGCGGAACAGCGGCCGAGCCCCAGAACACGCCTCCCGGATACTATAACGACAACATGGTCCTCGAGTTCACCCAAGCCGGGAAATTTATCCGGCAAATCGGCAAGCCGGGACAGAGCAAGGGCAGCAACGATATCGACAACCTCAAAGGCCCGGCCAAGCTGTACGTAGATCCCAAAACCGACGAGTTGTACGTGGCCGATGGCTATGGCAACCATCGCGTAATCGTCTTCGATGCCAACACCGGCAAATATAAGCGGCATTGGGGCGCTTATGGAAAGAAGCCGGATGACACCCCGCTCGGCCGCTACAAGCCCGACGATCCGCCCGCCCAGCAGTTCCGCAACCCGGTGCACTGCGCGCAGCTTTCCAATGATGGCTACGTATACGTTTGCGACCGCGTGAACGATCGCATCCAGGTTTTCAAACCGGATGGGACCTTTGTGAAGGAACAGGTCCTCTACAAGAACACCCTGGGTGACGGCTCCGTATGGGACATCGCCTTCTCGCGCGATCCGCAGCAGAAATACATCTACTTGGCCGACGGCTCCAACGAGAAGGTGCACATTCTGGACCGCGAGTCGCTCCAGGTACTGACCAGTTTCGGCGATGGCGGCCGCCAGCCCGGCGAATTCTACGCCGTCCACAGCATCACCACCGATTCCAAGGGAAACATCTACACCACCGAAACCTATCGCGGTCAGCGCGTCCAGAAGTTTGTCTATAAAGGAGTCGGCCCGGTCACCAAGCAGGACCAAGGCGTCTTGTGGCCCAAACACACCTAGCCTTTCCCGGATTGACAACCTACCGCGCGATAGGTAAACTGGCTGGAGTCGAATAAGGAGCGTTCATGAGGGGAATAATGCGAATTGGAGGCGGGCTCACGCTCGTCGCGGGATCCCTGCTGGCAGCGGCCTTGCCGTCAACGTCGGTCACCTTCACCAAAGATGTGGCGCCGATTTTCCAGGCCAAGTGCCAGGAGTGCCACCGCCAGGGTTCAATGGCGCCGATGTCGCTGCTGACCTACCAAGAGGTGCGGCCCTGGGCCAAGGCCATCAAAGATCGCGTCCTGAAGCGTCAGATGCCACCCTGGCACATTGATAAGACGGTCGGCATCCAGAAATTCCAAAACGACATTTCGCTTTCCGATGCGCAGATCGCCACGATCGTGCACTGGGTAGATGCGGGCGCGCCCATGGGCGACCCCAAAGATATGCCCCCGCCGAAGGAGTTTCCGAGCTATGACGGCTGGCAGTTGGCCAAGCAGTTCGGCCAGCCCGACCTGGTGCTGAAATCCGAAGACTACACCATGCCGGCGCATGGCCAGGATGTCTGGTTCAAACCCTTGACCGAAATTCCCGTCACCGAAGCGCGCTGGGTGCGAGCCGTCGAGATTCGTCCCGGAACGCCGAAGGGCCGGAAGATCATGCATCATGTTCTGGCGCGGCTGCAGCAGAATGAGCCCGGTGCTACCGATGAAGACCAGGATCCCAACGCCGGCCCCGGCCTGCTGATGGAATGGGCGATCGGCAAGAACTATGACGTCTACCGCGATGGCGCGGGCAAACTGATTCTGCCCGGCTCGCATATCTGGTGGGAACTCCACCTGCACGCGGTCGGCGAGCAGATCAGAGATCACGCCGAACTGGGCGTCTATCTATATCCGAAAGGGCAGGAACCGACGCACCGCACCCGGCTGATGATCTTTAATGCCACGGCGGCCGACGCCGGCGGCGCCATCCTCGATATTGCTCCCAACTCGATGTCCGAGACCGAGGCCTTCCACGTCTTGAAACAGAACGCGCGCCTCGAAAACTTCCAGCCGCACATGCATCTGCGCGGCAAAGCGATGGAAATGGAAGCGATCCTCCCGGATGGCCGCAAGCAGATTCTCAGCTATGTGGACCATTTCAACTTCAACTGGATGGTCAACTACATCTATGCCGATGACGCCGCGCCCGTGCTGCCCAAAGGCACGGTCCTGCACATCAAGGCGTGGCACGACAACACGGCTGCCAATCCGAACAACCCGGACCCGAACCAATGGGTCGGCTGGGGTGATCGCACCGTGGACGAAATGGCGCATGCCTGGGTGAACGTCACGTATCTCAGCGATGAAGAATACCAGCAGTGGCTGAACCAGCAGAAGGCCAAACGGCCGGCCACGGTGGCCGCAGCGCGATAAATGCGATTGGATCACTGGATCTTGAGCGCGGCCATCGTCGTTGGTAGCGCCGTGGCTGCCCCGGCACAGGCTCTGCCGGATGAGCCCCTCCACAATTCCGGCCAAAGTGTCACTCCGGCCTTCGAAGGCTGGTTCCAGAACGCCGATGGCACGTACAGCATCCTGTTCGGCTATTACAATCGGAACCAGCGCGAAGAGTTGGACATCCCCATCGGCCCCGATAACCATATCGAACCCGGAGGACCCGACCGCGGCCAGCCCACGCATTTTCTGCCGGGCCGGCAATGGGGCCTGTTCACCATCACGGTGCCGAAAGATTTCGGCACCCAGAAACTCACGTGGACGCTGACCTCCAACGGCCATACCGATTCGATCCCCGCGAGCCTCAGTACGCTTTGGGAAGTGGAGCCGCTCAAAGATGCCACGGGCGACACCCCGCCGGTGCTCCGCTTTGAGACCGGAGCTTCGGTCCAGGGACCGCGGCCCGTCATCGTAGAACTGAGCACCACGGTCGGCACGCCCCTCGCCTTGCCGGTGCAAGCGTCCGATGACGCCAAACTCGTTCCCGGGATGCAGGCCCCCAAAACCCCGGCGGTCACGCTGAATTGGAGCAAATACCGCGGCCCCGGGGACGTGACTTTCGCCAACGCGCGGCCGCCGCTCGAAAAGACGGAAGGCCCCGCTCCGTTTAACGGAAAGGCCAGCACCACGGCAACGTTCAGCGAGCCCGGATTGTATACTCTTTACCTGGTAGCGAACGATTGGACGGGCAAGGGCGGCCGCGGCTTCCAATGCTGCTGGACCAACGCCCTGGTCAAAGTTTCGGTCAAATAGGCGCGGCTGCGGCCGCTGCCACTGGAGGATACGATGCATCGGAGCATCCTGTTGCCGCTCGCGCTCGGCGCGATCGCACTTCCCGTTTGGTGCCAATCCAACGGCCAACCATCCACCAAAAACGGCGAGTGGCCGCATTACACGGCCGATCTGAAGGGCACGAAATATTCGCCCCTCAGCCAGATCGACGCCTCCAACTTCAAAAACCTGGAGATCGCCTGGCGTTTCAAGACCGACATCTTCGGCACCCATCCGGAATACAAGCTGGAAGGCACGCCGCTGATGATCAAAGGCACCATCTACGTTACTGCCGGCACGCGGCGTGACGTGGTCTCGCTCGATGCCAAGACCGGTGAGCTCAACTGGGTGTACAGCATGCGCGAAGGCAAGCGCGCCGCCATCGCGCCGCGGCAGCTTTCCGGGCGTGGCGTTTCCTACTGGACCGACGGCAAAGGCGACGAACGCGTGGTCTTCGTCACCACCGGCTACCGCCTTGTGGAGTTGAACGCGCACACCGGCCGGCCCATCGACGGTTTCGGAAAAGAGGGCATCGTCGATCTGAAGGCTGGAATGGTGACTGGAACCGGCCAGCCGATCGATCCCGAAACCGGCGAGGCGGGCTTGCATTCGACCCCCACGGTGGTGAAGGACGTCGTGATTGTGGGCTCCTCTTTCAAGGAAGGAATGACCGTGGCGACCCACAACAACACCAAGGGCCAGGTGCGCGCATTCGATGTCCGCACCGGCAAGCTGTTGTGGACCTTCAACACCATTCCCCGCCCCGGCGAATTCGGCAACGATACTTGGGAAAACGGCTCCTGGGCCACCAATGGCAACACCGGTGTGTGGACGCAGATCACCGTCGATGAAGACCTCGGCTTGGTATACCTGCCGGTCGAGACGCCGACTTCCGATTTCTACGGCGGCGAGCGCCCCGGCAACAACCTGTTCGCTGAAAGCTTAGTCTGCGTGGATCTCAAGACCGGCAAACGCAAGTGGCATTACCAGGTGGTGCATCATCCCATCTGGGATTACGATCTTTCTTCGGCGCCAATCCTGGCCGACATCAACGTGAACGGCAAGGCCATCAAGGCCGTGGCCCTGCCGAGCAAAGAAGCTTTCCTCTATGTGTTCGATCGCGTAACCGGCGAGCCGGTGTGGCCCATCGAGGAGCGGCCCGTGCCCCAATCCGACGTGCCCGGCGAAAAGACTTCGCCCACTCAGCCGTTCCCCACCAAGCCGCCGGCGTATGGCCGCCAATACCTCAAAATTCCGGATGACCTGATCGACTTCACGCCCGAGATGCGCGCGCAGGCAAAGGACGCCGTAGCGCGCTACAAAACCGGCCCCATGTTCCTGCCGCCCATTGTAGGAAGCTCCAATGGCCTGCTGGCCGCTCTCACCCTAGGCACCGCCAGCGGCGGCACCAACTGGCCGGGCGCTGGATACGACCCCGAGACCCACATCGTGTACGCGGAAGCCAACCAGTCGGCAGTCTTCCCCATCTCGCTTCGTACACCGCCGGCCGGCTTCTCCGATATCCGCTACGTCATGGGCCGCAACGATACCGATTTCGTGGTCTCGGAAGGTCCCGGATTCGGAACCGCCGCGGATGCGCCCCAAAAGCCGCGTCCCCGCGCCGCCCCCACCAAACAAGCGCAGCCCGCGCAACAGCAGACCGGTGCGCTGGCGGTCCAAGGACTCTCCATCGTGAAGCCTCCCTACGCCGTAATCTCCGCGATCAACCTGGATCGCGGCGACCTGCAGTGGCAGGTCCCCTATGGCGAGACCCCGGACGCCGTGCGCAACCATCCAGCGCTCAAAGGCAAAGACATCCCCAATACCGGGCAACCGGGCAGCGTGGGGCTGTTGGTGACCAAGTCGCTCGTAGTTTTGGGCGATACGCAGGTGACCTCGGTGACGCATCCGCGCGGCGCCATGCTGCGCGCCTATGACAAAGCCACCGGCAAAGAAGTAGGCTCGGTCTGGATGCCCGCGCCCCAGAGCGGATCTCCGATGACCTACATGCTCGACGGCAAGCAATACATCGTAGTCGCCGTGAGCGGCGGCGCCTATTCGGGTGAGTATATTGCCTATAGCCTCCCGTCGGACTAACCGAGCCGCGACCGTGAGGGAGCGTTCATGTAGGCTCATCCTTGCGACACTGGCCCTTACAGCCTTCGCGCAATCCTCGCGCTCCGTTTGGGACGGCGTCTACACAGCAGAGCAAGCCAAACGCGGCGAGGCGATATATGCGGAACAGTGCGCCTCCTGCCACGGACTCACTCTCAACGGCGGCGAAATGGCCCCGCCCCTAACCGGCGGCGAGTTCATGTCCAACTGGAACGGACTCACGGTGGGCGACCTGTTCGACCGCATCCGCACCACCATGCCCGCCAGCTCGCCCGGGAGTCTGAACCGCGAAAAGACCGCCGATGTACTCGCCGATATCCTGAGCGTCAACCAGTTCCCCTCCGGGTCGGTCGAACTCCCCCGCCAGAGCGAAGTCTTGAAAGAGATCCAGATCTCCGCCCAAAAACCTGCGGGTAAATAGCGCTTAGGAAAGTCGTGGGGCAGACCCCCTGGTCTGCGCGGGTCCCCCTGGACCCGCTCTTTCGCCGGCTTTCGCCGTAGGCCCTTTGAACTCGATTGCCCCCGTGCGGCTTTGAGGATATCGAGGAGATGCGCGTCGCGGGGCAAAGTATGGCTCCGTTACCGCTGGATTGCCTTTCGTCCGTTTCCTCACTGAGCGTCGCACACTTGTGCATTATCGTGCTGCCGGCCAGCGGAAAAATGTACAGAATCATAACAGGGGTGGCCCAAATACCCGGCGTAACGCCAGATCTGGTCCAGATAGAAATCCGTTACAGATGCGGGTGGGCCCGTATGCAGGAAAAAGGACGGTAACGACCGTCTGTAGGCATTCAAGGAGCGATCGCATGAACAATGAACCCGGTGCGCCGGTCCGTTTAGCTGGCCGGACACTGAAAGAGAAGCGCCACGTTTGCGCCTTCTTCAACTCGCGGGAAGAGCAGAACCGGGTTCTGACTCCATTCTTAAAGGAAGGCGTCGAACGCGGTGAGAAGATTCTCCGCATCATGGACCTTCGTCTTCACGATGATTATGTATCGGCGTACCGTGCAGGCGGTATAGACGTCGACTCTGCCGAGCGAAATGGCCAACTGGAAATCCGTCACTGGGACGATACCTATCTCAAAGACGGCTACTTCGATGGCGAGCGCATGATCAGACTTGTCAAAGACGGCTTGGATGAAAACCGGCAGAAGTATAACCTGACCCGCGCTGTCGGAAACATGGAATGGGCGCTGGAGCCCACTCCAGGGGTGACCGACATTGTCGAGTACGAAACGAAGCTGAATTCTCTGCTGGCGGACTATCCTGACCCGCTGGTCTGTGTCTACGATCTGAACAGGCACAGCGCTAGCGTCGTGATGGACATATTGCGTACTCACCCCATGGTGATTGTGGGCGGAGTGCTCCAGGAGAACCCCCTTTATGTTCCTCCCGAGGAATTCCTACAGGAGTTGAGACAGCGAAAAGAGCAACGCAATACCGAAAGCATTTCGCAACAGCCTTCATAGACACAGATGCGGAACGGGCCCGCAACATCGCTGTCTCCGAGCGCGCGCGAGCATGGGTCCGAAGTGTCTGACAATTCCCTGCGCGATGTGGTCGCACTTTCCACGCTCCCGGCAATCTGGACCGGAGCGGACCCGATACGGATCGCGGAGAGCTTGGCCGCCTCGGTCTTCACCATGCTCGAACCGGAATTCGTCTACGTATCGTTTGTGCTCACCAGCTCAACCCCGCCCGTTGTGGTCGCGCAAACCGGACGCCACCACACCGATCGGGCACTGGCGGAGCAGATAGGCCCCGCCGTCCTGGATTGGGCGCGCGCGCATGATCCGGACGATCTTTTCACGCTGGCGTTGCCGGGGCGTTTCGAAGCCGTACGCCTGGCCACGCGCCCCATCGGGCTGGATGGCGAACTCGGCGCCATCGCCGCGGCATTTGCCCGTGACCGGAATCCCGGTTCGACTGACCTGTTGCTGCTGAATGTGGCGGCCACTCAGGCCGCCGTGGCTGTCCAGAACGCGAAACTGCTCGGAGCCCTGCGCGAGAGTGACCGGCGGGAGCGGGCTCGTGCCGCTGAATTGCAAGCCATCCTGGACGCCGTACCGGTTTGCATGTTCGTTTCGGAAGATCCCGAGTGCCGCAAGATGCGTGGCAGCCGCCTCACCTACGAGACGCTGCACCTTCCTCCTGGCGCCAATGTCGCGCTCTCGAATCCCGAGGCGGGGACCTCGTTTCGCGCGATGCGGGACGGCCGCGAGATTCCCCCTGAGGATCTCCCCGCCAGAAAAGCCGCCGCAACCAGGCAGGCCGTCAGGAACTATGAGTTCGATCTGGTTTACAGCGATGGAACCCGGCGCAGTATGTTCGGTGATGCCGTGCCGCTGTTCGAGGAAGAAGGCCGGCTCCGTGGCGTCTTGGGCGCGTTTATCGATATTTCCGAGCGGAAGCGCAACGAGGAGCGCCTCCGGCAATCCCAAAAGCTGGAAAGCATCGGCCTGCTCGCCGGCGGCATCGCCCACGATTTCAATAATCTACTCGTCGGCGTAATCGGAAACGCGAGTCTGGTTCAGGAGATGCTTCCGCCGGGCCATCCCGCTGCCGAGCTCGTGGACGGAATCTCCAAAACCGGCGAGCAATTGGCTCACCTCACCCGGCAAATGCTCGCGTATTCGGGGAAAGGCCAATTCTTCGTGGAGACCTTCGATGTGTCGACCCTGGTTCGCGACGTCGAAGGGTTGGTTCGCCCTGCGATTCCTAAGAAAATCGCTGTGCATCTGGAATTGGGCGAGGACCTTCCTCCAATCGAAGCGGATCGCAGCCAGGTGCAACAGGTCCTCATGAACCTCGTCATCAATGCCGCCGAAGCGATCGGCGGCGGTGATGGGCTGGTCACCGTGGAGACTGCCCTGCGCGTTGTGGACGCTGCTTTTATCGGCGCGCATCCCGGAGCCTCTGACTTACAATCGGGCGAATACGTGGCGCTTGAGGTCCGCGACACGGGATGTGGGATGGACGAAGCTGTCAAGAGTAAAATCTTCGATCCATTCTTCTCGACGAAGTTTACGGGCCGCGGGTTGGGACTCGCTGCTGTGGGCGGAATCATCCGCGGCCACAAAGGCGCCATCCTCGTAAGCAGCGAGCCCGGCAGAGGTAGCACGTTCACCGTGTTTTTCCCGGCAGCGGAGCGCAAACCCGAGCGGAGCCAAGCCGCGGCTCCGAGCGCCCCACGGCAGGGGTCGGGAGTGGTTCTCGTCATCGACGATGAACGGGTAGTGCGGGAAGCCGCAAAACAGTCGCTCGAGCGCAATGGATACAACGTCCTGGTGGCCCATGAAGGCGTGGCCGCCATTGACATCGTCCGCCGCTACCCTGGCAAAATCGATTTGGCTGTTCTCGATCTCAGCATGCCCGGTATGAGCGGCGCGGAGACCTTGCCGGAGTTGCGAAAGATCCGGCCGGACGTAAAAGTCCTTGTGTCCAGCGGCTACAGCGAGGCCGAAGCGATGGCGTTGTTCCGTGGCCAGAAGGTGTCTGGCTTCGTTCAGAAGCCCTTCACGTCGGCTGTGCTTGCCGAGAAAGTAAACGCTGCGATGAGAGATGCCAACCTCTCAACGGCGGCGAAATGGCCCCTTCCGTAGCCCGTGGGGCCAGCCTTTCAGGCTGCGGACCCGCTTTCCAGCAGGTCCACCGGCTGAAAGCCGGTCGTGGTAGCTCTGCTCTCTGCTCGTGCCACGGACGCCATTGTCTTCCTTCGAGCCATATCTTTGGTGAACAAGTAGGACCTGCCAGTACGGATGGAACCATCCGGCATCGCAGCCCATCCCGCATACTCAATAGCGGAAGCACTGTACCGCAGAAGCAGACCAATGGCCTACTTGATCGGATTTCTGATTCTCGCAGCGAGCGCGGCTGCCGCGGCCCTGGCACTCGTCCTGCGCGGAATCGCGTCGCCGAAAGAGAATTTTCCGATTACCCCCGAGTGGGTCCGAGAGGTCTCCGTCGAGCGCTATCGCCCCTTGCTGCGTCTCTTGGATACGCGCGATTTTGCATTTCTGATCAGCCAGCCGGGATTTAGCCCCGACATGATCAATCGGTTGCGTCATAGCCGTTGCCGAATCTTTCGGGGCTACTTGAAGGAACTCTCGGCGGACTTTCGCTCCCTCTGCCTCGCCATCAAACTGATCATGGTGCAGTCGGAGATTGATCGCCCGGATCTGGCGCGTTTCGTCCTGCGGAGCCAGCTCGAATTCGCCGCCCAAATGGTTTGCGTCCATGCGCGGCTCTTGCTTTTCGAAGTCGGGTTAGGCCATGTAGAGATCGGTAGCCTGCTGAATTTGTTTGATGGTCTGCGCGTGGAATTGCGTTCCTTAGTGCCTTCCTCGGCCGTCTTAGGAGGATAGCTTTTCTCCAAGACCACCGAGCGTGCAGACCTGCAGCCCCGTGGGGCCAGCCTTTCCGGCTGTGGACCCGCTTCTGAGGAACCTCACGGCTGACCCTTCGATGTCAACGGTTTACGCTGGCGGTTTTTGTTCGATTGCGGCTAGCTGGTAGCCCTGCTTTTCCGCCTGCCGCCGCAATTTAGGGTAAAAACTTACTTGACAAATCACACGGTTCTAGATAAAATTTCATCATGGAGCCGGAACTCAACACGCTACAGGACGCAATCGTCTACTTCTCCGATCCGGTCAACTGCCGCAACTACGTTGTGGCGAGGCGCTGGCCGAATGGCGTTACCTGCCCGCGCTGCGGAAGCGACAAAGTAACGTTTCTCGAAAACTACAACCGTTGGCAATGCAGCACGCGCCACGATACCCGACAGTTCACAGTTAAAACCGGGACCATCTTCGAGGACTCTCCGCTCGGTCTGGACAAATGGCTGGCCGCAATGTGGCAGGTCGTGAACTGCAAGAACGGCGTGAGTTCCTACGAAGTGCATCGCGCTATCGGAGTGACGCAGAAAACGGCATGGTTCATGGATCACAGAATCCGCCACGCTCTCAGCATGGGCACTATCAACAAACTCTCCGGCCAGATCGAAGCCGATGAGACATACATCGGAGGCAAGGCGCGCAATATGCACGGCCGCGAAAAGGCAAGCCAAAATCACTGGAACCGGAGGCAAAGACAAAACTCCCGTGATGGGCATGTTGGAGCGTGGCGCGAAAGGTGAGAGCCGCGTACGCTTGAGCGTTATAGACAACACACGCAAGAAAACATTGCAGCGCGAAGTTCGCGAACATGTTCTGGCAGGCTCCGCGATATTCACGGATGCGCTGAAGTCGTATGAGGGGTTGAGCGAGTTTCAACATGAAGTGGTCGACCACGCGGTAGAGTATGCTCGCGGCGAAGTACACACTAACGGGCTTGAGAATTTCTGGTCACTACTGAAGCGGACTCTCGGCGGAACGTATGTGTCTGTCGAGCCGTTCCATCTGTATCGCTATCTCGATGAACAGGCATTCCGGTATAACAACCGTAAGGGCCTGAATGATGGGCAGCGTTTTGATCTCGCTGTACGCCAAATTGTTGGCAAGCGGCTCACCTGGGATCAACTCACTGGCAAGGTGCGGGAAATGGAACCTTCCACCGTTAACTAAGCGAGAGCGCCAGCGGCAAGGGCGCGGAAAGCCCAAAACATAAACCATAAGTTCCAACCGATGTTTTTCGGTTGACTAGCGTATTTTCGGGGGTACAATGAAGGGGAAGTTTGCTTCGACCATTGGGGGACGCCTTGCCGGGCGTCCCGGTCGATAAGGAAGTAAAGACTCCTTCATCGTATCCGGGAATTCCTCAAAAAGTCAAGCCAAATCGAACAGTCGTAGTGTGCCTGAGCGGGCACGAGGGGAACGATATGGCGATCACTCACAAGTACACGATCATGTGCGACGATCTTCGACAAGAGAATAACGGAAAGCTTCTGGTCATCGGCATGTATACCGGAGGCATGACAGTTCCACAGTTTCCGTTTCAACTGCCGATTCTCACATTCTTCTCTGTGCTGGAAGCTGACAGGTTAGGAAACCACACACTCCGCGTCAAAATTGAGAACGCAGAAACCGGGCGAGTGATCGCCCAGCAGATCGTAATGATGGACGTTAATACAATGCCAACCAATCCAGTTCCACTAGCCGTTGCTCCGAAGTTCGTGGGCCTCACGTTTGAGGCCGGGGGAGCTTACACGATGAGCATGACTATAGACGGACAGGTGGATCCGGTTGTCGTATTCCCGTTTAACGTGGTCTTGGTAATTCCTGCCGTGACACAACCACACTAATGGATCTGGTTGCGGTGTTGAGTCTGGACTGGCGAATATGAAACCGGAATTGAACCCGAGAATGGAACTTGGAAGAGGGTGTACGAGCCGGTATTCCCGCATGGATATGCTTGGGTTCCAGTGGGTTTCTTTCCGTTTGACCCGATGGCCTTCTCTATGTGGGACGAGGCCAGAGCATCATTCGTACCGCTCGTTTTGGTCCAAGTGTACACTGTCGGCGCCTTTACGGGCGCACTCAATCCCACGATTCCGCGCAACGCGCTCCGCAAGGCTGATCGGGAGATTCCACCACTTCCGAAACTCGCGAAGAAGTAGTCCACCGACCAGATCAGTTTCTGCGTGGGTTCATCGAAACCATTCGCGGTCCGCAGAATGTCCGCAAACCATTCGCGGAATTCACGCAGTCCGTTCCCGTTCTCTTGTTCCAGATAGGCGGAAAGGCGAGATTTCAACTCGGTAATCACGTTCATGCGGCACCTTGTCACGGTAATGCTACCACATCAAGAACTTCTGGAGATGTTTAATTCTCCTACTACCCAACAACACCTGCAGGACTGTTGCCAAAAGCAAAAGGGCTGCGAGCCGTTTCTCTATCAATACGTTCCAAGGGACAACCCCCTTGAAAATAATGCGGTTATATGGCAATTTCCTGGAAACGATACAGCATGGATTGAACTATTGGTTCTAGAGGACGTGCAGTACATCCCCCAGTACCCGTCTTAGCCCATTTCCGTCTATCATGGAGACGTGAGGACTCCACCGCCGGTTAGCATGCCCGAAGGCGGCACCCCTGCCGAACGCCTTGACCGGGCCTTCCGTCAAATCCTCACCGTCCCGAAAGAAGAACTCATGGTAGAAGAAGCCGCCGAACGCCAAGCGAAGGAAAAGCTGAAAGGCGAGCGGAATCGTTCCGAATTAGCACATCGAACCAAACCGCTCGCCACACACAAGTCCCTCGGAGGCCGACAAGGTTTCAAGAAACCGGGGCGTTGAGGGGCCGCCTGTCACGTCTGGATTCCACCCTATTCCGCGCCACATGATTTGTCAAGTAAGTTTTTACCCAATTTAGGGCCATAAATCACTTGACTCACACCTGCGTCGCCTCCATACCGCCACCTAACCTCGCATCGCAAAACCACAATCCCCAACCTCCCGCCCCTCAGTCACTTACCCCACCCCCGCCCCAAACGCGCCTCTTTCGCCAACCCCGTTCACGCCGCCAGAAAAAATTTCCGCCGTTGCAAACACACCTACTTATCCGAAACCTCGCCCGGACAGCCCATGCCCTCCAGTTACCCTGTGCTTGGGAGTAACTATGACCACTCAATCGCAAATCGACGCCAATCGTCGCAATGCTCAGAAATCGACTGGACCTGTCACGACTACCGGTCGCAATATTTCCCGTTTTAATGCCCTGAAGACAGGCATTCACGCGAAGTCTACCGTCATCCCCGGCGAAAACGCCGAGGACCTCGATCAATTAGTCGCGGACTATCGCGAGCAGTATCAGCCCGCCACGCCCGAACAGCGTTTCCTGGTCGATACCATGGTCAATGCCGAGTGGATGCTCCGCCGCTACCACAAGGTCGAAGCCGACCTATGGAAGTATTCCTACCAGGATCCCGACACCACCAGCACCACCGAATTCTTCCTGCGCCACCAGCGCGATTTCGCCCTGGTGCACCGCAAGATCGCTTTCTTCGAGCGTTCCTTCTACCACGCGCTCAAGGAATTGAAAGCGGCCCAGGCCACCGCCCAGCCCTCAACCGAAATCCAGGACGATGACCTCCTCATCGCCGCGGCTTCGTTCTGTCAATCAGCCACAGACCCCGCCGCCCCGCCGGCTCAAGTCATGCACCCGCCCCTGGACAACCCGGCGCTTCGCCTCTGAAATCGAACGGAAGGCGAAAAAACGGCATCACCGAAAGGAGAATTCACCCGGAAATCCGCTCCAAATCCCGATACCGCGTGGAAGCGCCGCGATTCGTGTCTGGATTTGCGGCGACAGCCGCTTCCGGCACCCCTGAACTAGCCCAACTGTTCCGCCTGACGCCGTCCCGCAATTATGGCGGGCATCAGCTCCGCGAGCACGTGCGATTTCGCGATGTAACTGTCGGCCCCGCGACTCAATGCCTCTTCTATGTAGATCGGGGTCAATGTGACGCTGATCACAATGATGATTACGTCGCGCATAGCCGCCCGTATGGCCGGGAGATCTCGGAGACCGCTGCACCCCGGCATGCTTACCTCCAGGGTGATCACGTCCGGCTGAAGCAAGTTCGCCGCGGCCAGCAGATCGTCACCGCGATCCACTTGCCCGACCACCTGGCATTCCGGCGTGAGCGTTCGGCTGATGATGGCGCGCCACTCGCGGTTGCCATCCGCCACAAGCACACGAATTCCCCCTATCGCCATTGGAGCCACTTGTAGCACTCAACGGCTGCCTCAGTCTACTGGTGAAACTCCCAGGAAAGCTGTGGAATTGTTATCCTTGCTGCAACCAGCGCCGGCGGTTGAGTAAAGCTAGCAGGAACACCACGGCAAAGCCGCTCAGGGCTCCCGTGGAGGCGCCTACGCCGATCCATTGCGGCTGGGAGATGCCTAAGCGAAGGGTCAAGCCGGCATTTACCATTACGGGAACGAGGGCGGCGAGCACCGGTGCCCAGGGCCGGTCCAGCGCGAACAGCGAGCGCGCGGTGATTTCGAACAGGCTCCAACCGATCAGCGTGGGGCCGAGCCCCAGAAAGACCAAGGAGACCAGCCGCGTGGATTCGCTGGTGAATTTTCCTCGCTGGAACAGCAGCGCGATGGCAGGTTCGCGGAACAGGAGGGCGAACGCGCATCCGGCAACTGCAATGAGCGCCGCCAGCCCCACCGTCCTGTCGATCAGCCGGAGAGCTTCCCCCAGACGGAACTGGCTGCGCAGGCGCGCGATTTCGGGCAGCAGCGAATTCGCCAACGGATTCACCAGAATCGCCAGCGGCACCCCCACGCCCCGCATGCAGTATTCCAGAGCGGCCGCCATCCCCGGCCCTACATGCGTCGCATAGGCGCGGGTGAACGTGATATTGAGGCCCAGCCCGGCAGCGTAGACCAGGAAGAATGCCGGCTTGGCCAGAATCGCGCGCCAATGAATGTTACAGGGCACCTGCGGGCTGGCCGCCAGAGAGCCGCGAACCGCATGGTGAGCCAGCACGAGCTGAGCACAAGCGCCCGCCGCATAACCAATGGCGAATGCATACACCCCCAGCCAGCGCCATAGCGTCACGGCGGCCAGAATCGTGAAGAGGTTCAACGTCGCCTGATAGAACGCCGTCGGCCCGAAGCGCCGCTCGGTGTACAACAGCGCCCAATAGAGCGAGGCTACCCCGCTCGCCGTGGTGGAAAGCGCCAGGACGCGTAGAATGAGGACCGCCGCTTGGAAAGAGTCGGCCTTCAGGCCGGGTGCGAGCGCCCGCATCACCCAGGGCGCCAGGGCCATCACGGCCAACGAAACCGCCACGAAGACCCATAGAAATGCGCTGCGCAGTTTGCGGAAAAGTGCGGAGCGCTCCGCGCCGGCATGCGCGGTCAGCATGGGGACGAACGCAAACACCATGCTGTTGATCAGCACCGAATTGAGCGTATCGAGCGGACCCATGGCCACCGCCAGCGAGTCGGCGCGGCTCTCGGTTCCGAGCAGAGAAGCGGTAATGGAAACGCGCAAAATACCGACCAGGTTGCCCGTGAGAACACCGCCGGCCAGCGTGAGGCCGCCCCGAACCAGCGGGCTCTCCACCGCGCGGGAAAGGCGGCTCGGGGATGTGGAAGCGGAACTCAGGCGAACCTCAGCCCGGCGTCTTCAGGCTTTGGCTGCCGCGGCGCTTTTGGCCGCGGCGAGCGCGGTTTCATAGTTGGGAAAGTCGGCAACCTCTTTGACGTATTCGGCGTGGCGAATCTTGTTGTTCTGGTCCAGCACGAAAATCGCGCGGCTCTCGATGCGCAGGTCTTTGATCAATGTGCCGTAGTTGGAACCGAAGGAACCTTCGCGGTGGTCCGAAAGCATCTTCACCTTATCCACGCCGAACGCCCCGCACCACCGCTTTTGCGCGAACGGCAGATCCATGCTGACGGTGAGGATATCGACGTCCGGAAGTTTCGCGGCTTCTTCGTTGAAGCGTTTGGTTTGCGCATCGCAGACCGGCGTATCGAGCGACGGAACCACGCTGATGATGCGCACATGGTTCCCGGTATCTTTCAGGGTCACGGGTTTCAGCGAGCTATCCACCACGTTGAAGTCGGGTGCACTGTCTCCCGGTTTCAGTTCCGGCCCGATCAGCGTTAAGGGGTTTCCCCGCATCGTAGTTGCGCCTGGTCTTTCCATGATTCCTCCTGGGTGTGTGAATTGGGTTGGGTGAAGTGCCTATTGTAGCAGGGGCAGATCGCCCCTACTTCTTCACTGCCACGGGTACTTCCACAGGCGGCGTTCCGTATGTATGGAACGATTCAATGGTCTTCAGACCCCACGCTTGGCCCTTCTTGCGCTCTTCCTCGGACCAGCGGATGGGCTTCCAATCGGGAGCCAGGATCAGGCGCGCGCTGGCGTTCGCCACTTCCACGCGATTGCCGCCGGGTTCGTAGCCATACAGGAAGAAGGTCTGCTGAATCGCGTGCTTGTGCGGCCCCGTCTCGATCGGCACACCGTTTTCCAGGAAGATGTCGGCGGCCAGCAGCACCTCTTCCCGGCTGTTTACGGCATACGTCACGTGATGAAACCGCCCCTTGGTGCCGGTATGGTCGCGGGTGTAGGCGAAATCGTAGCTCTTGTTCGTGCAGGTCATCCACATGGCGGCTTCCGAGCCGTCGTTCAGCACGATCTGCTCGGTAAGGCGGAACCCCAGATAGTCCTCGAAGAAGATGCGGTTCGCTTCGATATCCACCGCCAGCCCGTTCCAATGGTCCAGCCGGCGCACGTTGGCGCCCCGGCCCGGAAAGCGCTCCGCCTGGTTCTTCAAGGCCGGTTTCAACTCGGGCGGTGCTTTGTACCACTGCGTCTCATAGTAGAGTTCGATCTTATGGCCGTCGGGGTCCTGGCAAACGAAAGCAGGGCCGTGAGCTAAGTCGCCATCCGTCCACCCGATATCGAATCCCGACCCCTTCAGCGCGGTAACGCGCCGGTCCAAAGCTTGCGGGCTGCGCGCGCGGAATGCCACGTGCCCCAACCCAGGCAGCTTGGCGGCTGTCAACTTCAGAGAGTGGCGCTCGTAGTCGTCATAGGCGTGCAGGTAGACCGAATCGCCTTCTCGCCCGCTCTCGGTCATACCCAGAATGTTGACGAAGAAGTCCAAACTTTCCTGCAGCTTAGGGGTGAGTAGCTCCAAATGGCCAAGATGCGCAATATCATTGATTGGTTCTTTCTGCATAAAACGAAATTTTAGCGTACCGCTATGTCGATTTGCCCGTCACCGCTTGCCGCCGTCCGAGCCGCGACCGTGGGAGCGTCCCCTCCATCCGTGAAAAAATCCGGGGACATTACGGGCCAGTGCGACCAAATGTGCCGCTGTACCACGCGGCAGTAGTGTCCCCGGATTTTTTCACAGCTTCTGAGGGAGCTTCCCCCTCACGGCGCAAGCATTGGGCGCGCCTTTCCCGGTTCGTGGTGTTGCGCGCGGTGCAGTTCCATCATCGCCACTCCCACCAGCAGCAAGGCGGCGGCCGCTGCCAGCACCGCGCTCACGAGCCGCTTGGGAGCGCGCCATGGGCGGGCCCGCTCCTGGAACAGCGGGACGTATGTGCCTTTGGGAAGTTCGATTCGGACTCGGTCGCTCGCGCCCGGTCCGGCATAGTACCGCTCCAGGCGGGCGCGCAGGTTTCGAGCCTGCACCCGGACAATCGGGTCGATACGGGGCGAGTACTCTTCGCCGCGGCCGAAGACGGCGCGGCCAATGGAATACTCTTTTAACAGATGGCTGTGTCCAGCCAGAGTCTCTTCCACCACGTATCGCAGAAACCGAACCAGGCTCGGCGCAGCGGCAAATAGCGGATGCGCCACGATTTTCTCGAGTTCCGCCGATACCGCCTGAGATGGGTGCGAACCTGGCACTTACTTCCCTTTCCGGTTAAGACGCGCGAGTAGCCGTTTTGTTTTCCGTAACAGGTGCAACTTCGTCCCGAGATTGCCGTAAACGCACGAGTTGTTAAACTGTAATATCACTATGGCCATCAGCAAGGATCTATTGGAAATCCTCGTGTGCCCCGTCTGTAAGGCCACGGTGGAGATGAAGCCCGACCAGAGCGGCTTGAAGTGTGTGCAGTGCCACCGCGTCTATCCCATTCGCGACGACATTCCGGTGATGCTGGTCGATGAGGCCAAGGTCGAAGAATAAACTGCCCCCATGGGAAGAAGCGTCCTGGAAGCGTTGCCGCGAGGGAGCCGGGTGGCGATCATCCGCCTGCGGTCGCTGGGCGATTGCGTGCTGACCACGCCCGCCTTGGCACTTCTCAAAGGCTTCCGCCCCGACTTGCACATTCGGGTGGTGGTGGAAGACCGCTTCCGAGCCGTCTTCGAAGGCAATCCGGACATAGATGAGATTCTTCCGCCCGATTTGGCACTATTACGAGGGGTGCGTCCCGATCTTTGTTTGAATTTGCATGGGGGGACGCGCAGCGCTTGGATGACGGCGCTTTCCGGGGCGCGCTACCGCGCGGCTTTCGGGCATTTTCGCCAACAATTCGTCTACAACGCAAGGATTCCGCGGGCGCAGGAGATCCTGGGAGTCGAGCGCAAGGTGCACACGGCGGAACATCTGGCGAGCGCCGTGTTTTATCTCGGTGTGCCCATCACAGACATTCCGCGAGCGAAACTCTGGGACATGGCTCTGCCTTGTCCAGGGCAAGGCAGAGCCTTGCCCCACGTCATTCATCCAGGAGCCGCCACCGCGGCCAAAACCTGGCCGGCGCAAAGGTTCCTCGCAGTCGCCGAGGAATTGCAGCAATCCGGCCACGAGGTCGTATTCATCGGAGCGGCAACGGACGATGTTTCTCCGTTTCGCGCTTTCCGCACGGTTCAGGGCGCGCCGCTCCAGCAAATCAAATCTCTGCTGGCTTCCGCGGCGCTATTCATTGGCAACGATTCCGGCCCCGCCCACATGGCGGCTGCTTTCGGCGTTCCCTCGATAGTGCTCTTCGGACCGTCCGATCCTGCCATCTGGGGACCATGGCGGGCGCCGGCGGAGGTAATCGCCTCGCCCGAGGACATCGCTCGGATCGGCGTCGATCGGGTATTGGATGCCGTCATGCGTCTGCGGGTGAATGCATGAAAGAGCTGCTGCGCCTGCTCGGATATGCGCGTCGGTACGGAGCGCATCTGGCGGGCTCGGTAGTTCTGATGGCCATCGTCGGCGCCGCCCAGGCGCTCACGGCCCTGCTGATCGGTCCGATCTTCGACCGCGTGCTGAATCCGGCCGCACCCGATACGCCAGTTCTGCTCTTTACAGACCCCATCTTCCACCATGAGATTTATCTTTCGCAGATCGTGCCGGCGCCCATTCATAACATCTGGACCATGGTGGCCTTCGCCATTCTGGCGGTGTTCCTTACCAAGGGAATTTGCGACTACTTCGCCAACTATCTGATCAACTACGTGGGTTTCTCCGCGGTAACCGATCTGCGGCAGGCTGTTTTCGACAAGGTGCTTAAGCAGGGTGCGGAGTTTTTCGAAGCCCACTCGACCGGCAAATTGATGTCGTCCATCATGAACGACATCGAAAAAATCCAAGTGGCCGTCTCCCACATCCTGGCCGATTTTCTGCGCCAGAGTTTCGTAGCAGCGGGATTGCTGCTGGTGGTCGTACATAAGGATTGGAAACTGGCGCTGGTCAGCCTGACGCTGCTGCCGTTCGTGCTCGTGCCCACGGCGCGAATCGGCCGGCGCATCCGGCGCACCAGCCGGCGGTCGCAGGACAGCGCCGCCGAGCTGAATCAGATTCTGCAGGAAACCTTGAGCGGCCACCTGGTGGTCAAAACTTTCGGCACCGAAGCGTACGAGTCGCGGCGGTTCCGGCAGGCTTCCCATAAACTTCTGCGTACGAATCTGCGATATGTCCTGCAGCAGGCTCTCTCTTCGCCGCTAATCGAGATGTTCGGCGCCCTTACCATCGTCGGCCTCCTCACCTATGCCCGGACGCAGATCAAGATGAATGCTCTCACGGCGGGGGAATTCACAACGTTCGTGGTGGCGCTGCTGATGCTGTACGAGCCCGTGAAGCGGCTGGCAGGCATCCACAATATCTTCGAGCAAGCCCTGGGCGCTTCGCAAAAAGTATTCGAGTATCTGGACCATGCCGAGGAGGTCGCCGAGAAAGCCGGGGCGGGCGAACTCAAAACCTTCGAGCGCGCCATCGTTTTTGAGAATGTTTCGTTCCACTATCCGTCCGCGCCTTCGGGATTTCAGGTCAAGGGCCTGAACCTGGAAGTTCGCGCCGGAGAAGTGGTGGCGCTGGTGGGCCCCAGCGGTGCCGGCAAGAGCACGCTCGCCAGCCTGGTGCCGCGGCTTTACGATGTGACTGGCGGGGCTCTCGAGGTGGATGGCCGCGACGTGCGCGACTTGACCTTGGCTTCTCTGCGCGCCCGTATCGGCATTGTCGCGCAGGATACCTTCCTGTTCAACGATACAGTCTCGAACAATATCGCCTATGGCCGGCCGGACACGGCCCACGAGGAGATCCGCCGTGCCGCCGAAACAGCTTTGGCGCACGAATTCATCATGCGGCTGCCCGATGGGTATGACACCGTAATCGGCGATCGCGGCATCAAGCTCAGCGGCGGCCAGCGCCAGCGCATTGCCATCGCCCGCGCTTTGCTGAAGAACGCGCCCATCCTCATCCTCGACGAGGCGACTTCTCATCTGGACACAGAATCGGAAATGCTGGTCCAGAAGGCGCTCGCTAACCTGATGAACGATCGTACCGTCATTGTGATCGCGCACAGACTTTCCACCATCCGCCGCGCCGACAAGATTGTGGTGCTCGATCGCGGCCGGATTCGCGAAATCGGCACCCATGAAGAACTAGTCAATCAGGGTGGAATCTATCAACGGTTGCATGAATTGCAATTCCTCGACGCGGCGTCGCCTGTGAGCCCGGTGGTGGACCTGTGAGCGTCCGCAGCATGACGGGCTTCGCCCGCGTGAAGAAGGCCCTCCCCGAAGGCGAAATCATTCTAAGCGTCAAAAGCGTCAATCACCGCGGCCTCGACATGCACTTCCATATGCCGCCGGAGCTGGACGAGCTGGAAAACGAGATTCGCGCGGTAATCAAGCGCAGCGTGGCGCGCGGCCACCTGCAAATCCACGTGCTCCTTACGCGGGCAGCCGAAACCGGCGGCGCGCCGCTGAACCGTGCTCTGCTCGATTCTTACATGCGCGCATTCCATGAGGCGGCCGAGGCGTACCACATCGCGGGCGAGCCGGACCTCAACACCGCCTTACGGCTGCCGGGGATGTTGAGCGCCGGCGGGGAAGAAGGTGTGGGCGAGAATATCGCTAAGGCGATTCTCGAGGCAGCGGGCGAAGCCATGAAGACGCTGAACGCATTTCGCGAACGGGAAGGCGCCGTCACTGCGCAAGAGCTGAGCCAGCGCTGCCGCGCTATTTACGCCCTGGTGGACCGCATGCAGGAGATCCGCGCGGGCGCTGTGCCGGCATTCCAAAACCGCTTGCGCGAGAAACTCAACGATCTGCTGCGCGGCGCGGGCATCGAGCCGCAGCGCCTGGCGCAGGAGGCCGCGCTCCTGGCCGACCGTAGCGACATCAGCGAGGAACTGGTCCGGCTCCGGACGCATGCCGAACAACTCGATCAAATGCTGGCGGCGGGCGGCGAGGTCGGCAAGCGCCTCGATTTCCTGCTGCAGGAGATGAACCGCGAATCCAACACCGTGCTCTCCAAAACCGGAGGCCTCGGCGACCTCGGGTTAACCATTACCGAGCTGGCGCTGGCCGCGAAGTCGGAAATCGATAAGATCCGCGAGCAATCCTTGAATTTGGAATGACCACCGTCTTCATCATCTCGGCTCCTTCCGGCTCCGGTAAATCGACCCTGGTAGCGCGGTTGATGGCGAGCGTGCCGGGGCTGATGTTTTCCATCTCCTACACCACCCGCAAGCCGCGCGGCGCGGAGGCCGATGGTCACGACTACCACTTCGTCTCCCGTGAGGAATTTGAAGAGATGATGCGGCACGATGAGTTCCTGGAGTGCGCCGAGGTGTTCGGCAATTACTACGGCACGCACTGCGGGATTTTAGAAGAAGCGCGCGCGATGAGCAAGGACCTGGTGTTGGACATCGATGTGCAGGGTGCCAGCCAGCTCCGATGCAAGATCCCGGGCGCCGTGACGATCTTCATTCTTCCTCCATCGCGGCAGGTTCTGGAGCAGCGGCTGCGAGCCCGGGGCGAAGACCGGGAAGAGGTGATCGAACGGCGGCTGCACGACGCCGCGAACGAGATCCGTAACTATCAGGCTTACGACTACGTCCTCATTAACCGCGATCTGGAAGAATCCGACGGGATTCTAGCGGGCATCGTCCACGCTGAGCGCGTGCGGCGAACGCGCATCGAAGACCGCATTCAGCCGATTCTGGAGACCTTCCATGCTTGAACGGTGGCGCGGACGATCTTGTCGTCTGCGCAGCTCACAAGCACCGGTCGTAGCAATCTATTCGGACCGAAGCGCCGCCGCCGGATCGACTCGTGTGGCCCGGCGCGCTGGCAGGTAGCCCGCCAGAACAGCCGCCGCCAGCATGGCTGCCAGCGCGGCAGCGATCACCAGAGGATCGGCCGGGTTGACCTGGAATAATAAGCTTTGGATCAGGCGGCGCGATGCCAGCGCTAGCGCGAATCCAATCGCTACGCCGGCAATCGCTAACGATAGAGTTTCGCGGAGCACCACCCACAACACATTCCATCGATCCGCGCCCAGCGCCATACGGATACCGAATTCATTGGTTCGCCGCGCAATACCGTAGGACACCACGCCATAGATCCCGATGCAAGCGAGCAAGGCGGCTACTATCCCAAAGAAGCTGGAAAGCTGGGCAATGGCTCGCCGGTTGCGCGCGAAATCGTCCACCATGTCGGCCAGCTTCCGTACGTCGCTCACGGGCAGGTTGGGATCGATCTCGGCGATACCCTGCCGGATCTCAGGCACCACGTAGGCCGGATCGCCGGTATAGCGCACCACCAGGTTGTAGACGAAATGCCCGCTGTGCTGAGCGTACGGGAAGAAGGCGGCCGGCATCTGCCTCTCTTCAAGGCTCATATACTTGGCGTCTTTCACCACGCCAATGACCTCGATATCCTGCCCCTCTGGTTGGTCTCCTACCGAGAAGATGCGGCCGAGCGGGGTTCCGGCAGGGAGATACGTCCGCGCCATGGTTTCGTTGATCACCGCCACCTTACGAGACGACAGGCTATCGCGGTCGTCGAAGCCGCGCCCCAAAAGGAGCGGCATGCCCATCACGTCTAAGTATTGCGGCCCGACCGCGTTGAGGGCGACCACGGGGTTCCTTTCGGAGCCCGGGCGCCCTGGCACGGTGACGTCGTTCTCGGACCATCCACCGCCATCGAAAACGGAGAGGGCGAAACTCGCGCCCCGAATGCCGGACAGGTGCCCCACACGCTCTTCGATCTTCTGCATGAGAGCACTGAGGTGTGCATCGGGTTGGTGGCCTGCGGCGCCGGGGTCGATCATCAGCCGCACGACATTGTGCTTATCGAAACCAACCTCCACATTCGTGAGCTTCGCTAGGCTGCGTAGAAACAGGCCGGCGCCAGTCAGCAATACCAGCGACAGAGCCACTTGTCCGACCACTAGCACGCGGGACAGTCGATTGCGGGTAATGGCGGAGGTAAGTCCACGGCCAGCCCGTAACGAAGGAGCCAGATCGATGCCCGTCATGCGCCATGCCGGAGCGCCGCCGAAGAAAAGCACCGTCAGAGCGGTAACGGCGATAGCAAATCCGAGCACGGTAGCATCGGGTGTCACGCGAAGGACGAGAGGTTCGGAACCGGGTGACACCATGGCGAGCAGGAGGCGCGCGGCGCCCCAGGCGAAAGCTACTCCCAGTAAGATACTGGCGCATCCCAGCAGACCGCTTTCCACAAACAGTTGACGAATGACCCGCCCCCGCTCTGCGCCGAGCGACATGCGTACGGCGATCTCCCGTTGCCTCGCGGCGGCGCGCGCCAGCAGAAGGTTGGCCACGTTGGCGCAAGCAATCAACAGGACCAAGGCCACCATTGCCATGAGCAGTTTCAGCGGCTCCGAGAATTCGATTCGCCAGTTGGAGCGGCCGGTGGCGGCCGGAGTCAAGTCGATCCACGAGTGCTCAATATTGGCGAGCTGGCGCGGCGAAGGCTCCGGCCCCACATATTCCCGCAGAATCTGGCGGAAGACCAAATCCGTGTTCGCTGCGGCTTGCTTGAGGGTGACACCGGGCTTGAGGCGCGCGAACAGATGCAGGAATCGGAAGTTATTGTCCGCAATCCCGTTCTCATCCGGGTCGATCTGGTGCTGCATGGCGAGGGGAATCCAGAGGTTGGGCGATTTCCCCACGGTCACGCCCGAAAAGCCGGGCGGAGCGACACCGACGATGGTGTAGACACTCGAGCCGATCGTCACTGTCTTCCCGAGGGCGGACGGATTGCCGGCGAGGCGGTCCTGCCACCAGGAATAACTGGCGACCGCGATGGGGTGCGCGCCAGGCGCCTCGTCGTCGCCATCGGCCAGCACCCGGCCGAGCACCGCGTTCACACCGAGAGTGCGGAAGTAACTGCCGGAAACCAACTCGGCATTGATCTTCTCGATATCGCGGCCGCCCGCCACACGGCAATGGACCGGCAGGAGATAGCTCTGGATGGCGGCAACATTCGAGAAAACCTGGTTGCGGCGGGAGAACTCGCGGAAGAAGGGATACGAGAACGCTTCCGTGCTGCCGTGTGGCATGAAGCTGGTGGTGCCTTCGGACTGGACTTTGCCAAAGAAGAATAGTTGTTCGGGATGCGATACCGGCAGGTTCCGTAACAGCAAGGCATGCAACAGGCTGAAGATGGCCGTATTGGCGCCGATCCCGAGGGCCAGCATGAGAACGGCAACGAGGGTGAAGCCGGGACTCTTGGATAAGTAGCGCGCGGCGTGGCGAAGATCGCGCAGAAACTCTTCCGCGAGACGGCCTAGCGCGCTCGCAGCGGGAACCGGTTCGTGCGGGGGTTCGCCAAGGATAGTGCGTAGTTCCTCGCCGAGGTTCTGCCAGGAGCGGTTTTGGGTTACTTCCAGCCAAGCCTGCTCCGGAGCGAGACCATTGCGGAGGGCACGTTCATAGCGCTCTTCGAGCTCCAGCGCCAACTCTTCGACGACTTCCGCTGCGCGGGCGCCGTCGACTCCCAGCGATGGGAGGTTCTGGCGCACATATGCTCGAAAGTCAGGCATGCTCGAGCCCCGCGGCCCTCTGCAGGGCGTTTACAAAAGCGCTCCAACTGCGGCGCTGCGCGGATAGCATTTTGCGGCCGGCGGGAGTTAGTTTGTAGTATCGCCGGCGACGCTGCCCCGGAGCTTCCACCCACTGGCCGGAAATAAGGCCCTTGCGCTCGAGGCGGTAGAGCACGGGGTACAGAGACGCAATCTGAAAGGAAACCGCACCCGCGGAGCGGCGTTCGATCTCGACGCCAATTTCATAGCCGTGACGCGAGCGGCCTTCGAGTTGCGCCAGGACGAGCAGCTCGGCGCTGCCTTTCTTCCGGGCATTATCATCGAACTCTTGGAGCGACATATATTGCAGTAATATATATCGCGGCCCCAGTGCTCTTGTCAAGGTGGAGCGGCCGGTCTTGCCGTCTGCGCGGTCCTGTACCTATCCTTTAATGACGCCCATGGGGCGGAGGCGGGCTACTTTGCGGGCCAGGCCGGCGCGGTGGACCACTTCGATGACTTCGTCCACATTCTTGTAGGCTTCGGGAACCTCTTCGAGTAGGCCATCGCGGGTTTCGCTCCGTGCCAGGATGCCTTGCTCTTCGAGCGCTTTCTTTACGTCGTTGGCATTCCGGCCTTTTTTGGCCGCGGTGCGGCTCATCAGACGGCCCGCGCCATGACAGACGCTGCCGAATGTTCTTGCATGGCGCCGTCGGCGCCTACCAACACCCACGAGGCTGTACCCATGCTGCCGGGAATCAAAACCGGCTGGCCGCTCCTTTGGTAGGCCTCCGGCAATTCGCGATGGCCGGGCGGAAAAGCGCGGGTCGCGCCTTTTCGATGTACCAGGACATCGACGTCGCGGCCGTGCAGGCGGTGCCGCTCGCGCTTGGCGATGTTGTGGCAAACATCGTAGATCAGGTGGATCTCTACCTCGGGAAAAACCCGGCGGAAGGCGCCGCGCAGAAAGTGCAAAATGGCCTGCCGATTGGCCCAGGCAAAGTTTGCGGCTGCCCGCATCGCGCCAAGATAGGCCTGCCCTTCCGGCGACTGAATCGGCACGCAGGCCAGTTGGCGATCGGGCAGGTCGATCTTGTACTTCTTCATGGCCGCGCCCATCTGGGCCAGGTAGTCGGTGCAGACCTGGTGACCCAGGCCGCGCGATCCGCAATGGATCAACACCAGGACTTGGCTTTTTTCGAAGCCCATAGCGCGCGCGGCTTCGGCATCGTGGACCTGTTCGACATATTGCACTTCCAGGAAATGGTTGCCGCTGCCGATAGTGCCCAGTTGAACGCGCCCGCGTTCTTTAGCGCGCGACGAAACTTTATCGGGGTCGGCCTCTTTGAGTGCGCCGCGCTCCTCCGCGAACTCCCCGTCGGCCGGCTCTCCGAAACCTTGCGCGATTACCCACTGCGCGCCCCTGACCAGCACCTCATCGAGTTCCGGCCACTTGAGCTGAATGGGACCTTCTCCGCCAGTGCCACAGGGGACATCGCGGAACACCTGGTTGATCAACTCGCGGAGCCGCGGCCGGACGTCATCGGCCCCAAGCGAAGTGCGGACCAAGCGCACGCCGCAATTGATATCAAAGCCCACACCTCCGGGAGAGACTACGCCGTCATTCCAATCTGTTGCGGCGACCCCACCGATGGGAAAACCGTAGCCCTGGTGCATGTCGGGCATGGCGAGGCTCGGGCCGACGATGCCGGGGAGCATCGATACGTTTACGGCCTGGGCGAGCGAGGCATCCTTCTGAATTTGGTCCAGAATGCCGGGCTGGAGTACACCAGCACGTCGGTATTCATGCCCCGCGTGCGGTCCCGCGGAATGCGATAGCGGTAGCGATCGATTTCCTCGAGTTGCATAGCTCAGACGTCTAAAAACACTTCACAGCACCAGCCTCGCTCTTCGTGCTCGATCTTCAACTGATGATAGGTTACGCCTTTGACGATGAGCTTGCCTGGGTGGCTGGACGGGTCACGGGATTCGCCGAACGCCTCGCCCGTCACACGAGCCTCGGTCAGTTCGTCGATGTGAAAACGCGCCATCGCCAAGCGCCGGCCATCGAGGCAATAGAGCACTTCACTGAGCCAGTTGACCAGGAGCGATTCGCTGGAATCGCCCTCGGCTTGAATGGGATACGATTCGCGTGTCTGGATATCGCCGGTTTCGATGGCGATCGCCACCAAGGCTTCGGCGGCGCGCTCGAACAGCTCAGGGAGGCTGCCGGCACGCACGCGGAAACCTAGATCCGCCGCGTGCTCGAGCAACTCATATATAAGCGGGACGCCGCCTTCGCCGCGTGTTGGAATTGGCGTTTCGGTCACGGAACCGGGACGAAAAGCAACCGCTCCCTGGCGATCTTCTCGATGGTGTCCAAGGCTACTGAATCGTGAGGAGCGGATGCAGCCGGCGCACATTTTCGGAGCTGCGCAGGCGCTGCAGTGCTTTTACTTCGATTTGGCGAATGCGCTCGCGGGTGAGGCCAAAATCCTGGGCGATTTCTTCCAGGGTGTGCTCGCGTTCGCAGCCGATGCCGAAGCGCATACGGATCACCTTTTCTTCGTTGGGCGTGAGCATGCGAAGCACAACCGCGGTTTCGTCCTGAACATCCCGGTCCATCAGGGGGTCCAGAATCGAGCCGGCGGCGTGTCCTTCGATCAGATCGCCGAGAACGGATTCCCCATCCTTGCCGACTGGTAGATCGAGCGAGACCGGGTCTCGGGAAATAGAGCGAAGCTGCTGGACCTTATCCACGCTGGTAGACATCCGGGCAGCGATCTCCTCGTTCTTGGGCGTTCGTCCCAATTCCTTTTCCAGTTCGCGCGAAAGATGCAGGAACTTGGTCAACGCTTCGTTCATGTGCACGGGGACGCGAATGGTGCGCGATTGATCGGCGATGGCGCGCGTGACGGCCTGGCGAATCCACCAGGTCGCATACGTGGAGAACTTGTATCCAAGGTGGTAATCGAACTTGTCGGCCGCGCGCATCAAGCCGATGTTGCCTTCCTGAATGAGGTCGAGCAGGTGCAGGCCGCGGTTCACGTATTTCTTGGCGACGGAAACCACCAGGCGCAGGTTGGCTTCCACCAGCGCTGCTTTGGCGCTCGCAGCTTCCGCTTCGCCCTGACGGGTGGCCTTGAGCCAGCGCCGCATCTGGGATGTAGTCGCGCCGGCAGCGGCCTGTTTTTCGCGAATCTGCCGCTTCAACTCACGGATGGCGCTGGGCGGCTGGCGGCGCGTCAGTTCCCGTTCCAGAGGAGCGATCTCTTCGAGAGCACACTCCAGGAGGCTGCGGAAGCGAATCCATTCCGCCGGATGGAACGGAATGGCGCGGAGATATTGAGAGCACTGGACGTGCAAGCGCAGCAATTTGGCTTTGGCGCGGGCAGCGGCCCGGCCCGGTTGAGCCCTGGCCGCCTTCCGCTGAAAATCGAGCAAACTCTTATGCGCGGCTGCGAAAGTAGCTACACGACGGATCACTTCCGCCCGGGCGTCATCTCGCTCATCCTCATCGGAGGCGGTAAGTTCGGCGAAAGAATCGGGACGAAGACCGAGCTGCGACACCTCATCGTAAAGCGTGAGGACCCGCTGCCAGACCAGAGGAGAACGCGAGAGAGCCTTCTGCTGACGGAACCTTCCACGCTCGATGCGTCGCGCCAGATCGATCTCGCCTTGCCGGGTAAGCAGGCGGACGGACCCCATTTCACGTAGATATACCCGTACGGGATCGTCCGTGTAAGCGGACGGCTCCGCGTGCTCCTCGACGTGTCCTTCATGTTCCTCGTGCTCCGGGAACTCCGGTTCGTCCACGCCTGGCAGCGAAGTTACTCGATCAATCGTATATTCTTCAAACTGTTCCATTTAAATGTCTTACGAATTCGGCCCTTATGAGCCGCTTTTGGAGAAGGCCCTTCCCTGTTTAATGGATGCCACAAAAGGGCATTCGGTTGCAACAGATGAACGGCGAAAGTCCTTAATTTCCTAGTGCATAAGTCAACAGCTTGGGTAAAGCCGGTGCCTGAGCGTCCGGATTCGCCGGAGGCGGTGTGCCGTCACGCGGAATCACTCGGCCGGTGCCCCCCATGACCGACACATATTGTTTGCCATCAATCTGATAGGTGATGGGTGGTCCCATACCGCCGGTCAAACCTGTCTTTATTTCCAACAACTTTTCACCCTTATCGGCGCTATAAGCCACTAGACGTCCGTCCGGGACTACTTGGAAGACCAGATTTCCGGCGGTGGTCACTGTTCCACCGCCGATGGACCCGCCGCCAGCCGCGCGCCAGCGCTCTTTTTGGGTAACCGGATCCCAGGCGAGGAGGGCCCCGCGTTGGCCGTCCGGCGGTACCGGCCCGATCGCCGCCGGAGAAGCCTTGCTGGCCGGTGGCGGCGCTGGAGGGGTCGCTCCAGGCGCGGCCGCCGCGGCGTCGGGACCGCCCGTGCCCGCGCGCACGATCCCGATGTTGGATTTGCCAGGCGTATAGACGAAATTGTTGTCGAGCGCGAAATTCGAACTGCTGTTGGTGGAAGTCGGAATGTAGACCAATCCGGTAGCCGGATTGAAGGACATGGGCGACCAGTTATGGCCGCCGCCGGGCCCCGGTGAAAGATTGATGCTCTCGGTGCCATAGTGGGCTTCCGGATTGACGATTGGGCGGCCAGTGGCCTCATCCAGCCCGCGCGCCCAGGTTACCTTCGCGAACGGCGCGCCCGAAATGAATTTTCCTGTCACGCGATCCAGCACATAGTAGAAGCCGTTTTTGTTGGCCTGCATGATGACCTTGCGCGTCTGGCCCTTGATGTTGAGGTCCGCGAGCATCAACTGCTGGACACTGTCGAAATCCCAGGAATCGCCAGGCACCATTTGGAAATACCACTTCAACTGACCCGAATCGGCATCCACGGCGACGACGGAGCAGACATAGAGGTTATCTTTTCCTTTGGATTTGCGCAGTTCTTCGGGCCAGGGGCCGCCATTGCCGGTCCCGACGAATACCAGGTTGGTGTCAGGGTCATAGGCCACGCCGTCCCAAACAGTGCCACCACCGCCTAACTTCCACCAATCCCCGCTCCAGGTCTCTGCGGCTTTGCGCATGGCCTCGTTCTCAAACCCTTTGGAGGGGTCACCCGGCACGGTATAGAAGCGCCAGGCATGACGGCCGGTGGCGGCATCAAACGCATCGAAGAAGCCGCGCACTGGGTATTCCGAACCGCTCACGCCAACGATCACCTTCCCGTGGGCGATCCGGGGCGCCATGGTGATGGTGTAATAATCCTGCGGGTAGGCCACGCGGGCTTCCCAGACCGGCTTGCCGGTTTCGGCATCGAGAGCCATCAGGCGGCCGTCGACTACCGGCGCAATGATCATTCGGTCATACAGTGCTAAACCGCGATTGACCACGCCGCAGCAGATCTTGGAGCGGACCGCCGCTTGGTTAACCTCGGGATCCCAGCGCCACTTTTCTTTGCCACTGCGCGGATCGACGGCGAAGACGATGCTCCAGTTGGTGATGCCGTAGAGAGTATCGTTCCACACGAGCGGAGTGGCTTCCTGGCCACCGCCTCCCTGCCCTAAGTCATAACTCCAAACCTGCTTCAGGCCGCTCACATTACTGGCGTTGATTTGCGAGAGCGGCGTATAGCGGGTTTCCTCGGGCGTCACACCATAGGTGAGCCATTCCCCGCCGGACTTGCCGGCATTGCGCAGAGCGGCGTCATCGATACGCTTGGGCTGTTGGCCTAAAAGCAGGCCGACCGGCGCCAGAAGCAACAGGGTCTTCTTCGATAGATGCATCACAGGGTCCTCCATCCAGGAGCGGCGGTTGAGGGATAGTATACCGTGATAAGTTTGGGCATGATGACATGGCTGGCATGGGCGCTGCTTTCGGCTCTTTTCGCTGCCGCTACGGCGATTCTGGCAAAAATCGGGGTGGCGGGAGTAGATGCCAACCTGGCTACCGCGGTCCGAACGTCGGTGGTGGTAGCGTTCACTTGGCTACTGGCTTATGGGACGCGCCAGCCACAGGCATTCGCGGGCTTTTCCGGAAAGACCTGGCTGTTTCTGGCGCTCTCCGGGCTGGCGACGGGCCTGTCGTGGCTCTGCTATTTTCACGCCTTGCAGGTAGGGCCGGCGTCGCGGGTCGCGCCTATCGATAAATTGAGCGTGGCGCTGGTGATCGTGTTCGGGGCGCTATTCCTGGGCGAAGGCCTGACTTGGGGTAAAGGCATAGGAGGATTGCTCATCGTGGCAGGGGCGATTACGGTCGCCCTCGATTAACCTTGAGCCATTCTCCCCAAAACAGGTAGGATAATGAGAGGAATGGGTTCAGAGGGTAACGGGAACGGGAATTGTCTTCCCACCGTTGTTGGGAAAAGCGTTTTTGCCTTAGTCATTTACATACCCGATCCGTTGGGTGCCTTTCTGGATGACTTGCGGCGCGAGTTGGTGCCGGCGTATAAACCGCGCGCCCATGTAAGTGTCCTGCCGCCGCGTACCTTAGAGGAGGACTGGGATGCCGCTTCCGATCAACTGCGATTGGTCGCCGAGGCATGGGCGCCTTTCGATATCGAACTGACCGAAGTCGGGGTTTTTCCAGTTACGGATGTCATCTATTTGAACCTGGGGGCCGGCGGGGACGACATGCGGCGGATGCATACCGCCATGAATACCCAAGCGCTGGCGTTTCACGAGCCGTTCGACTACCATCCACACGTCACCCTGGCCCAGGAGATCCCACCTTCGAACGTGGAAACCCTGGCCAGGCAGGCGCAGCGGCGTTGGGAGGAATACAAGGGCCCCCGCCGTTTCCGCGCCACGCGGGCGGCTTTCGTCCGTAATACCTCCGACAACTGCTGGATCGATCTGGCCGAATATTGTCTGGGAAGCATTGTGCTGCCGCGACGGTAGGGCACCGGCGCAATTCTTGCGGAACGTTCCCTTAACGGTCGCGGCTCAGTAACGCATACCTACCGAGCCGCGACCGCGAGGGAGCGGTACAGCCGGCCAGCGACAATTGGTGGCTGTAGTTACGAAAGGGTGTAATTAGCAAGCGTTACGCCGGAAGAGGGTGCCGGCTTTCATATTGGGCGGGCACCAGAATGGTGATGGCATCCGGCACGATTCGGACCTGAGCCGGAAGATGTCCAGCCAGTTCGCCATCGATCTGGACGTAGACGCGCTCATCTTCCGGATAGAAGAGCCTTAAGCAACGTTCCCGCAAGACCGTGACACCTTTCATGCCCTCCACGCGGTTCAGCATCAACCCCGCGAAGTACTTCACATACGGTAAAGTCGAGCGGCCTTCGAATAGCACGACCTCAAATCGGTCGTCGAACAGGTTCACCTCGCGGGCAATTTCGAAATCGCCGCCGTAGTTGCGCACTTTGCTCACTAGCGCGAAGGAACTCTTTTGCCGTCTTCCGGCGACTTCGACCTGAAATTCGGGGAGGCGCCGGCCCAGTAATGCCCATCCAGCCACCCAGTACGCCATTTTGCCCGCGCGAGCCTTTAAAGGCGCGCTCACGCGATAGACGATGTGGGCGTCCAAACCGATGCCCGCCATCAACAGGAAGTGCCGCGAAATTGTTCCGTTGTCGCAGGTCAGGTGGCCGACCGAGATGCGCCGCGGCCGGCACTCCGGTAGCGCGCGCGCGGCGCGCTCCAGGCTCGATCCGAGCCTCATCTCAGTGGCCAGTACGTTGGCAGTGCCTCCCGGAAGAATCCCGAGCGGGACGTCGGTGTGCACCAATCCTTCGGCGACTTCGTTAATGGTGCCATCGCCGCCGGCCGCAAGCACCAGATCGGCGCCGCGATTCACATGCTCCCGCACGATCTCGGCCGCTGTCCGCGGGCCAGTCGTGGGAGCTACGGTTACGTTGTGGCCTTGGCCTCGCAGGATCTCCACGACCCGCTCGATGGGCGCACCCCGGCGCCGGTCCAATTTTCCAGCACGGGGATTGTACACGAGCACCGTGTTCCTGTAGCTTGTGATATTAGTCTCCGGAATCCTCGTTAAATTATAGATGAGACCCCGATGAAAGATCCCACACGGGAAGTGGAACAGCTTCGCGAAGAACTACGTCATCACGAACATTTGTATTACGTATTGGACGCACCCGAAATTTCCGACGCGGAATATGACGCCCTGATGCGCCGGCTGCAAGAGTTGGAGTCGCAGCACCCGGAACTCGTCACGCCCGATTCGCCGACCCATCGTGTAGGCGGCAAAGCACGGGAAGGCTTCGTGAAGGTCCGCCACAGCTCTCCTATGCTGAGCCTGGATAACGCGCTAAACGAAGCCGAACTGCGCGATTTTGACCGGCGCGTGAGCGACCTCTTGGGAGGCGAAAGTTACCGCTACGTCGCCGAAATGAAAATGGACGGGCTCTCGATGGCTGCGCACTACCATCACGGCCGATTCACGCAGGCGATCACACGCGGAGATGGAACCACCGGCGAAGACGTAACCGAAAACGCGCGCACCATTCGCTCGCTGCCCCTGCGGGTCAGCGGCCGCTTGGCGGATTTCGAAGTGCGGGGCGAAACCGTCATGAACCGCAAAGCATTCGAGCGGCTGAACGCGGAACGCGACGAGCGCGGCCTTTCGCGCTTCGCCAATCCGCGCAATGCCGCTGCCGGTTCCTTGCGGGTGTTGGAGCCACAAATCACCGCGTCGCGCCGGCTCGATTTCTATACTTACTTCCTGCTTACCGAGGGCCGTCCGGCTCTCGACGGACAATGGGAAGCGCTGGAATCGCTGCGCGAGATGGGGTTCAAGGTCAATCCGTACCGCAAGCTATGCGCGGACATCGGGGAAGTGCTCGATTTTTGCGCGCACTGGGAGGCGCGGCGCGACGAACTGCCTTACGAGATCGATGGCGTGGTGGTCAAGGTCGACTCGGTGGCCCAGCAGCAGCGTCTCGGATTTACGGCGAAGGCGCCGCGTTGGGCAATCGCCTTCAAATATGCGGCCCGGCAGGCGGTAACAACTGTGGAAGGAATTGAAGTGCAGGTGGGCCGCACCGGAGCTCTGACGCCCGTTGCGCGGCTCAAGCCCGTGGAAGTCGGCGGCGTCACGGTTTCGCGCGCTACGCTGCATAACGAGGACGAAATCGAGCGCCTGGGCCTGCAAGCAGGCGACGACGTGGTGATCGAGCGGAGCGGTGATGTGATCCCCAAGGTGGTCCGTGTGTACGCGCAGGGCTCTTACCGGAAGAAATTCCGCATGCCCGCACAATGCCCGGTTTGCGGCGGGAAGGTGGTGCGGGAAGAAGGCGAGGCTGCCAGCCGCTGCATCAACACCAACTGCTCCGCGCGCCTGAAGGAATCCATTCTCCACTTCGCCTCGCGCGGCGTGATGAACATCGACGGCGTGGGCGAGGCGCTGGTGGATCAACTGGTGGACCGCGGCATGGTGGACAGCGTGGCCGACCTGTACGATCTCACTGTGGAAAAACTTCTCGACCTGGAGCGCATGGGAAAGAAGTCGGCGAGCAATATCATTCGCAACATCGAGAATTCCAAAAAGAATCCGCTGCCGCGCGTGCTCACAGCGCTGGGAATCCGGTTTGTCGGTGAGCGAACCGCCGTCTTCCTGGCCGAGTCTTTTGGTTCCATGAAAAAAATCGCGAGCGCCGGATTGGAAGAGCTGCAGCAAGCCGAAGAGGTGGGGCCCAAGGTAGCAGAGAGTGTATTTCAATTCTTTCGCGAGCCCCGGAATCAGGAACTGGTGGACCGGCTGCGCGTGGCGGGGCTGCAGTTTGAATATACTTCGACCCGGCCCAAGGCCGGACCGCTCCACGGATTGACGTTCGTGCTCACCGGCACTCTACCGAATCTGACCCGCGACGAAGCGAAAAAGCTGATCGAAACCGCGGGTGGAAAAGTAGCCGGCTCGGTGAGCAAGAAGACCAGTTATTTGGTGGCGGGGGCGGATCCCGGCTCCAAGCTGGACAAAGCTCAGGAGCTGGGCGTCAAAGTAGTCACGGAAGAGGAGTTGCTCGACTTGATCAAGGTTGGCTAAGCCGATACTTATGCCCGAAGAAAAACTGATCATTGACCCCGCGGCCCATCCCGCGCTCAGCATCTACAAGCTCCTGATCGGATCGGTGGTGCCGCGGCCGATCGCGTTCGTCTCGAGCATTTCCGCGGACGGCGTCTACAACCTGGCGCCGTTCAGCTTCTTCAACGCGGTATGCGCAGAGCCGCCTGTGATCACGTTCGCCTGCGGCGTCCGGGTGCCGGAAAAAGACACCCTCGCCAATGTGCGCGCCACCGGCGAGTTTGTGGTGAACAGCGTGAGTGAGGAAATTGCGGCGCAAATGAACCTGTGCTCGGGGGAATATATCGCGGGCGTGGACGAATTTCAGGTAAGCGGACTCACTCCGGTTCGGAGCGACTTAGTACGGCCGCCCCGCGTGGCCGAATCGCTCATCAACATGGAGTGCAAGGTGGTGCAGATCGTGGACGTAAGCAAGCGCCCCCACGGCGGGAGCCTCGTCATCGGGGAAGTGGTCCGGTTTCATATCAATCGCGGTCTGTTCGAGAACTTTCGGATCGATCCGGAGGAGCTGCACGCGATCGGCCGCATGGGCGGCGCGGGTTACACGCGCACGCGGGACCGGTTCGAGATGGAACGGCCGCGGGTGTAGAAGGCCAATATGCCATAATTATGGCATATGCGCACGACGATCGAATTGCCGGATGAACTTCTGGCACGCGCCAAAAGCCAGGCAGCCCTCCAGGGGTTATCTCTGAAGGAGCTGTTTATCGAGGCAATCGAGCAAAGGCTGACACGCCCAAAAAAGGTCCGCCGGCCACCGCCTACCGTGGGGAGCGCACGCGGGCCGAAAATTCGGGTCACGCGAGAACAGATCGATGAAGCCATGTTTGGTTGATACCAACGTCTGGCTCGCATTGTTGGTCCCCAAGCACGAACATCACCGTTTGGCTCACCAATGGTTCGAGCGCTTGGCCGCGAATGAGGCAGGACTTTGCCGGATCGTTCAAGTCGGTGTTATCCGGCTCATGGGGAATCGGGCGGTTATGAGAGAAGAGGCAATATCTGCCATCGATGCTTGGGGAGTGATTGAGCTATTACTGCAGGACGAGCGCGTCACTTTTCTTAACGAGCTTCCGGGTCTGGATTCCGTGTTTCCAACCCTGTTGAAGTATCAAACGCCGACGCGAAAACTGGTCGCGGATGCATACCTCGCAGCCTTCGCGATCAACGAGTCGCGACGCCTGGTATCGTTAGATCGGGGTTTTCGGCAGTTCCGCGGGCTTGACCTCGAACTGCTAACGACTTGAAGCCTACTGCTTGCCGGTTGGGGCAGGTGCAGTTAACATAGGCTACCGCGCTTTCTCCACCATCCCCACAATCTCCGCCCCAATCGCCAGCGATGCTGTCGCTGCCGGGCTCGGAGCACTTAGAACGTGCAGCGCATTGGGGCGCGCGATGAGCGAAAAATCCTGGATGATGTCTCCCTCGGGGGTCATGGCTTGGGCGCGGACGCCGGAGCCGCCCTCAGCCAGATCGTCTGGCTGTATTTCCGGCACAAGGCGCTGCAAAGACTGGCAGAAGATGTGCCGGCTTAACGAACGCCGCAGCTCATACCACGCTACCGAACGGTAGCGCCACAGGAAGCGCCGGAAGCCGGAGAACGTCAGCGCGTCCACCAAATCCGCGGCGTTGAAATCCGTCTTGCGGTAGCCCTCGCGAGCCAAGGCGAGCACCGCATTCGGCCCGGCTTCGATGCCGCCGTGAATCAGGCGCGTGAAGTGCACCCCCAGAAACGGAAAACGCGGATCGGGCACGGGGTAAATCAAATTGCGCACCAGAAACTGGCGCTCGGGTTTGATCTTGTAATATTCGCCGCGGAAGGGCAGGATGCGAGTCTCGCGCCGCTCGCCCGCGAGTTCGGCCACGCGGTCGCAGTGCAGGCCCGCACAGTTGATCAGGAAATCGCCTGCGAAATCGCCGGCGGCCGTCCGGGCCAGCCAACCGCTGCCCGCTTGTTCCAACCGCTCCACGCGAGCGCTGGTGACCACTTTGCCGCCGCGCTGCGCCAGGTGCGCCGCCAGAGCCGCCGCCACCTGCGGATAATCCGCGATGCCCTCCTGCGGCACGCGCAACGCCGCGACGCCGCCCACGTGGGGCTCGATCTCGCGCATCTCTTCGCGGCAAAGCCAGCGCAGACCTTCTAGCCCATTGGCTTTGCCGCGCTCTTCCAGAGCCCGCAGGCGGGGTACTTCGCTTTCATCAGCCGCCACTACCAGCTTGCCGCAGACCTCGTGCGCAATGGCATTCTCCTGGCAGAAAGCCACCATCTGACGGATGCCCGCAACCGCCAGGCGAGCGCGCACGGTGCCGGGCTTGTAGTACAGGCCGCAATGCAGCACACCGCTGTTGTGCCCGGTCTGGTGCTGCCCAACGTCCCGCTCTTTTTCGAGTACGGTAATGCGCGCGTCCGGAAACCGCTCACTCAAACGGTAGGCGGTGGCCAGACCGACAATCCCGCCGCCGACGATAATCACCCGTTGGGAGTTCACGACGCGGGCTGCAGAGAAAGGACCGCCTCATCGTACTTCCCTGCGCCCATTTCGCCTTCGGGGAAAATGCGCCGCTGCGCGATCCACTCAAACGATTCTTCGAACACTTCGCGCGTGTAGGGTTCGAAGACGATGCGCTCGCCCGGCCCCCAGCGCCGCGTGTCCAT